>JABAOH010004735.1_pt2 | contig 12989 bp, 13 predicted proteins | sample 7062181 | NCBI WGS metagenome assembly JABAOH01 (sample SAMN14538630, study PRJNA623070) | marine sediment metagenome | biome: marine biome [ENVO:00000428]; feature: marine pelagic biome [ENVO:01000023]; material: deep marine sediment [ENVO:00002113]; isolation source: pool of 5 deep marine... | reverse complement strand
CCAAATAGTGTTGCTGCAACCATAATAAGTTTGATATCGTCTGACATTGTCTGCCAATTAACAAATATAGATGTTACAATTAAAAGCAGTCCACCTAACCATAGTCCATTACTTACCACAGATGGTTTGCCATTTTTCTTATCTTTCTTTTTTGGTTTAAAAAGCATTTTTGACATTACTACACCTAATATACCAGCAACTAGAATGAATGTAATACTTTTATTTATTTTTTCTTCATATGGCATATCTCTAAATGTCATACTTGTTAGATGGTGAACTAATAGATTATATAGAATAGCTATTGTTGTGGATACAGTAATATTTAATAATCCCATTATATATTATAATAATATGAAAAAATATAATTTGAGTATCTTTATATTCCGCCGAGATTTAAGATTGGCAGATAATATTGGACTTATAGAAGCATTAAAACTTTCGAATAAAGTAGTGCCAATTTTTATTTTCACTCCTGAACAATTGGTAAGAAATCCGTATAAATCAAACAATTGTGTTCAATTTATGATGGAATCATTGGATGATCTGGATAATGATTTAAGAAATAAAAAATCAAGACTTTTCTATTTTTATGGGAAACCAAAAGATGTTGTTAAAAAAATAATACAAAAAATAAAACCGGATGCTCTATTTTTAAATATGGATTATACTCCATATTCGGCAAAAAGAGATAATGAAATTAAAATAGTATGCCAATCTTATGATATTGATTTTTTGTCATTTGAAGATGTACTTTTAAATAATGTGGGATCTATTTTAACTCTTGACGGTTCTGTTTATTCTAAATTTACTCCATATTTTAATAAAGCAAATAAAATAACAGTTAGGAAAAGCATTAAAAATAATTATTCAAATTACTATTCAGGAAAAACTAGGATAGTTGGGGAATTTAGGGGTAATAAAAAGCAATTTTACAAGTATAATTCCAACTTAGTAGTAAATGGTGGCAGAAAATTAGCTCTTAAAAGGCTGAATAGAGTAGATAAATTTAAAAAATATAATATTCAAAGAAATATTTTATCAATTGAAACGACTAGATTGTCTGCATATATAAAATTTGGATGCATTTCTATCCGAGAAGTTTATGAAAAATTCAGAAGTAAATTAGGAATGAAAAATGATCTTATCAAACAACTATACTGGAGAGACTTTTACTACAATCTTATGTATTACTATCCAGATATGATTACGGGTAAAAATAGAAATTTTAAAAAAAAATATAGTAAAGTTCCATGGATTCGAAAAATAAATGCATCAGAAAAACAAAAAAAATATTTCAAAGCTTGGTGCGATGGGAAAACTGGATTTCCAATTGTTGATGCGGCTATGCGAGAATTAAATGAAACGGGTTTTATGCATAACCGAGGAAGGTTAATAGTTGCATCTTTTCTTACAAAATTACTAATGTGGCACTGGGAAGAAGGAGAAAAATATTTTTCTAATAAATTGATTGATATTGATGTTTCTGTAAATTTAGGAAATTGGGAGTGGAGTGCAGGTAGTGGTGCAGATTCACAACCATATTTTAGAATTTTTAATCCATGGTCACAATCTCAAAAATACGATCCAGATGCAAAATATATTAAAAAATGGATTCCTGAACTAAAAAATGTTGATCCTAATCATATTCATAACTGGGATGAGTATTGCGATGATGAAGAGTATGAGAATATAAAATATCCCAAACCAATTATTGATTATGAAAAAGCAAGAGAAAATGCAATTAAAAAATTTAAAAAAGCATTTATTTAAACAAAAGTTCCAATCGATTGTATATTACTATAATTTGACTTTAAATCTGGAGATGTTTCATCAATAACTGTATCAACTTTATTTTCTATATAATTTATTACTTCTTTGATTGTGCTGGTATAAATGTCTAATAACATCACATCTTCAATGAATTTTTGTTTATTTTCCATAAATAGTTCATAAGAATTTTGCAAACCATAATTAACAACAAAATTAGTAGATACTCCACTTTTATTATTTTTTATATCGTCTTCAATGTTTTCGAAATCTTTGGATAATTTGTAAAGATATGAAAATGATTTTGCTGCTCTTTTTATTCTTTTAATCTGTTTTTGATCACCACAACCAATAAGCCATCCAACAACAAATGCCATTTCGCTCAAACTGCCAATTTTGGTTTCTAAATACTTTTTGAATGAACTTTTCTCAATTACTTTTATTTTATCAAAATTTTTATCCAAACTTTTATCATCTTTAATATACCACCGTTTAACATCACTACTTGGTTTTTTATTAGTTAAATCTAGTTTTTTAAAATTAAGTAGATTACTGAATGAAACAGTATCATTATATGTATTCATTGCATTAATTATAATATTTGTTGCAATATTTCCATCATAATTATCTTTTACTGTTTCTAAATTTTGGCATAGAGACTTATTTGAGCATATTATCAAATATTCCACCATAGTATGGAACTTTTCCTCCCCATAATTTTTAATAAAGTCTTCTTTATTTTCCAAAATATTTAAAAGAATTTGTAGTATTTCTATAGATGTTGCAGCATAGTATCCTTGGATTGTTTTACTATTTTTCTTATTCTGATTGTTCATAATAGTAAGTAGCAAAATAGATAACAGTAAATCACTTTCTGTTAATTTATTATATATAAGGGATTCCAAATTGATATTTGGCATTGCATCTTTATCAAAAATACAACTTCTATCTTTAATGAATCGATTTAGGCTCTCTCTATATCTGTTAACTCTGCTCATTTTATTTATATATATAAATATTTTAAACCATTTATACACATTTATTGTTTATTTTATAATGTAATAGTATATTTGAATTAATGGATTCAAAAACACTAATTATAAAATTTATAAGTAATATTCAAGATAATAAAAATGAAGAAGCAATTGATCTTGTTTTTAATAATATTAAAATTATAAAAGAGTTAGTTAAAGAATATGGATTTTCTATAAAAGATATTTCAGANNNNAATTTGGAAAAAGATGAATCCTTATATAATCTTCTTTCAACATACAGAATGTGCATCTTTGCATTAATAGAAGTCTACAAAAGCAATGTATTATATGAAAAAGAAGAAATTGCTAGCCAAAGAACAAATATTATATATACTTTAATAATTGCTGATGATATTACTAAAATAAAACTATTCTTACTCTACTTATTTGTTTACTATATTGAATCCAGGACTCGTAAATTTAGGATGCATGATGATAATCCAAAGACAATGAATAATAAACCCCATGTTGGAATAGACTATGAATTTAATAATAGAATAATCGCATTGATGCAGATAAATTTTGAAACATATGCTAGCGAAAATGAAAAGACAAATAGTTTTATTTGGTTAGTTAATCCTGGAGAATTTGATGCTGATATGAATAAAATCTTAATAAAATATTTAATGACAAATGAAGATATATATAAGATACTTCATGGGCCAGATTCTTTAGATATTCCATATATGTACACTGTAATGTTTGATAACAATAAAGATACTATCATGTCATTTACGAAGAAATTGATAGATACAAGATTCTTATGTGAATATGTCCGATTAAGTTTAGGTCTTGATAGAAAATGTTCTATATATGATGCACTCAAATATTTTGGTACCATAACTGAGAATAAATATAATGAGCTTATTGAAATACATGACTCAATGGGTCCTGTTCAAGATATATCATGGAATATTCATAAAGCAAGTAGTTATCATATTAAATATGCTTTTTATGATGTACTTTTTCTAAAACACTATTTAATGGATATTTATAAGAAAATTAATTTGGAAACGCCTCAATTAGTAAAATCATACAGGTATGCTAATCCTATTACAAGATTCGTCATTCTTGACAGAAGAGAAATAATTGATGTTGTCCAAAAAGCAAAAGAAGATATTAACCCCATTAATAATTATCTCATAAGATATAAGGGTCAGAACTTTACTTTAATAACTATCTATAACGATATTATAGAAAATTTTAAAGTGTGTAAAGATGAGGATGATTGCATTGATTTTAATTTCTTACTACTTGTTGGTTTCTTCAGAAAGAGCATAACTGTTATTTTTAAGCAAATTGTTTATTTTCTACTGAGAGAAAATTACACTGTATTTAAAAGTAAAGCAGAAAAATGGGATGGGATAGTAAAATTAGAAGAAACTTACAAAAGACTTGAAAATGATAAATTCTATGATATGATAAAATTATTTGATATCTTCAAAAATGAAGCCTATAAGCGTATCATGATCAGATTTCCTAGAAAATTTAATTAGAAAATTTAATTTAATAAATATATATATAAACATGTCACTTCGCAATAAAACTCTAACAGATATAATTGCTGATTGTAATTTCTATGAAGAGACAATTGAAAATCCATCATATATATCATCATGGACAAATAAACCAGCTTTTACTTATAATCCAACAAAGAAATGCAGGCAATTAGAAGAATTAAGATTATTATACAATCCAATTAGAAGAGAAAATAGAATGGATAAAATTTTTGATTATAAAATTAACAATCCACTTCACTCGAATGATGGAATTTCAAAATATGAAGCATTTTCAAAGAATAATAATTTTTGTATAAAAATAATATTAATTATAATATCAATATTAACAATTTTATGGTTGCTAAAATAAAATTATAAAATCTAAAAAAATTTTATACACTTCCTATATAAGTAATAACATGAATAATTGTACAAGTCATGATAATTGCATTAATAGAAAAAGAAATACCTTAAGACATCCAATGGATCAAAGATCTCTATATGCTGATCGCATCTATGATGATCATACAGCAGTAAAAAGATGTTATGAAAGCAGTCCATTTGATATTATAGAAGGATTCGGAGGTTTATCATTTAATAAACTCCTCAAATGGGCCATTATTATATTAGTTGTCTATTTATTAATCCAGGTTGTTATGAATCAAGATACAGAAGAAGTTAGTATTGGTGTTCCTGAACTAGCTGGTGGAACGACTGACTCTTTGACTGACTTTGCATTCCTAAATACTACCGAATAAAAAAATATCAGTCTGATAAGATGTTGAGGTGACATTAAATGTTATCTCAATATTCTCAATATTGTATTCATCTAAAATATTAAGAGTTACATAAATTAAAAATAAATCAACTTTTTATTGATATAAGAAATAAATTCTCTGTCAATAATATATAAAAATCAATATGAGCGGAAGAGGATATCAAAATGCATTAAAACACGTATCACCTCCATTTAATCCAGGAGTAAGAACATGGGCGGGTGTCACTCCAGAAAAACAGATAGTAGATTTATCATATAGGCCATTTTATAGTTTCTAAACTGTTGATGGAATACCCCAAAGAAAACCACTTAATGTTCAAGTTGGACGCCATCCGCTAGGATGTGGATTTCCATATCCATTTTCACCACCAGTAGGTGGCGAAAGATATGAAGGATTCTTTGGTGGGCGAGGAGGTAGTCTTCACAATATGCTTTTGCTAGTAATCATTCTTGTTATTATCTATTATGTATTTAAGCAATCTTCTTAGTTAATATTTGAAATATATCTTGTGAAGGATATATTTTTAATAAATAAATTCAAATTAATAAATGAAGTTCATTCGATGTTCTTGTCACTGCAGTATAAACACATCTTTTTGCATCATTATTTGATTTATTCATAAGAATATCATCAATATCCACAAAAACATTGTAAAAACTTGAACCTTGTGATTTATGAACAGTAACAGAATTTCCATAGTCCACATTTGCAAATGCATCAACAAATCTTCTTCCCCATTCTCTCCATAGTGGTTTAATAACATCCCTATCAATCATTTTTATTTGATCGATATATACTCCTCTCATATATCTTCTTAATTCAATAATTCGTTGCGCAGCATACTCTTTGTCCTTTTCTAGAAGTTCTTTCGATTCTTTTTTTATTATATATATTTTCCAAGTTTCTTGTGTTGAATTACTATTTATAACATCTGCCAATTTGTTTACATACAATTTCCATGTTTTATATTTTCTATTAGTATTCTTGTTTATCAAATTAGTAGTCTTTGCAAATTTTGATTCAATATCAGAAAAATTTTTCATTCTTCTGAGTTTTTGAGGAAGCGTTTCAGAAAAGGGTGGACTTACTTTAATTATATCATCAACATCAACTACTCTTATCTGTTCTGATGTGTAAAAACGTTTTTTATGTTTTCCTTTAATATTGAAATCTATACCCGTCTCTTCTATATTATAAAAATCCGTTAAGATAAGTATATCTCCTATTTCGAATTTATTTAACTTTTTTTTATTTAGTATTAATTTTCGTACTTCATTATTGTATTTATTTGATTGTTTATTTGTCCATGTTAAAATAATATTACTGCCCATTTTTTCACCTGTACTACCTTTGAAATATTCAAGGCATTTCAAAAACCACTCAGAATTTAATTTGCTTCCTTTATCTCTGTCATATTTGTAGAGTTTTACTTTTTTCCCTTTAAATCCCCCTATTTGTGGTTCTTTAACCAAACCTAATACCCATGAGCGAACATCATTACATAATCCAACAACTTTGCTACTATTAGATCGGACAACGTGTTTCAGAGTAATTGATTTAAGATTAAGAATATCTTTTTTTAAAGCATCTAATCTCTTTTTAATTATTTCATCAGTATTAGAATCAAAATAATTATCCTCTTGGTGAACCATTTTTTTAAAATTAGCAAGATTAAAATCCTGTTCTCTTTTTGCAAAAATAATACTTATTCTTTCATTTACAGGTGGAAGCTGGGCTGGATCACCAACAAATAGAATTTTTGGGATTTTTTTTATAACAGAATCTTTCACTTGTTTTTTCTTATTATTTCTAATGTCTTCAAAAATATGTGTCACAACTTGTATTGGAATCATTGAACATTCATCAACTACAACAAGATCATATCGGTCAAGGGATGTTTTATCTCCTTTGACAAATACTCTATTTCCATCAACATCATATTCATTTTTATAATTAAGAAGTTTATGAATTGTCAAAAAATCAATTTTCACACCTCTTGCATCTAGTAAGTCTAATTGTTCACTAAAACTTATGTTTTTATCAAATTCCTCTACTAATTTAACTTTCAGTAGTTCATCTATATCATTTCTAAATTTTGATTTCATAACATTAACAGCCTTATTAGTTGGGGCAGCAAATACAATGGAATTAATATAGTTTTTTCGTACCAAATAGTGGATTAATTTAGTAATAACTGTAGTTTTTCCAGTTCCTGCAAATCCTAATAGAGAAAATATGGAATCTTCTGGATTGTATAAGAAATAACATATTTTTTGAATGGCCAATTTTTGATCTTTTGTAAAATCAATTAGATCTTTATTATTTTTTACTATTTCGTTTGTGATATAATCCACATCAATTGAATCATAATTATCCAAATTATTATTTTTTATAATTTTGTAAAGATGTGAGAAAACAAATCTGGTAGTCTTATCTAATTTTAACTTCAGTTCATCATCTATTTTATTACTTTTCATAATTTTGTCAAATATTTGATTAAATCTTCCCATTCCAACAAGTGTCCCACCATTTTTGTGAAAATTCATAATATGAGAGTATTCTAAAAGATCGATTATTCCATTATCACCAACTAAACTAGTTATTAAATTCAAAAATTCTTTTCTTTTTATTTTTTTCTTAGCCCTCTCCTCTCTCTCTTCTTCTGATAATTTTATTTTATTTTTTTTTGAACCAAAGAATAATCTTATGTCCATATGAAAATTATACTTGATAAATTTTTAAGTAAAATAATTAAAATTAAAAAAATATCAATTTTTTAATTATGATAAATAAATTTATTTTGCGGCACGTCTAGTATTACGGGTCTTTTTCTTTCCACCAGACTTCTTGGGTGGTGCGGCCTCAACTACCTCTTCCTCTTCTTCTTCCTCTTCTTCCTCTTCCTCTTCTTCTACGCTTTCTTCCTCTTCTTCTTCAATTGTGGCTGCTTTTTGTGATTTCTTTTTTCCTCCCTTAGTTTTTTTGGTTGGAGATGGAACTTCTTCTTCTCCCCCGCTACCTTCTTCTTCGGCTTCTACATCAGCTTCTTCATTCTCTTCATCAACATCACCACCAACTGCTACCATCGCTCTAGATAACTCCATGCACAATTCATGGCTTACAGAATCTGGGAAACGATTTTCTACAGCAGTTCGTACTGCTTCTGAGCTAAGAGTTCTCTTTTTTGCAAACATCATAAATTGATTCGCAGTTGCAAGAACATCAAGGTATGCCTCTAGAAGAAGATAGCAGAGGAAGTTGTATGCTTTTGGTGTTAGAGTAAGTTTCTTATTTACGGAATCTACTACTTCTTCAACTTCTGATTTTTTGACTGGAAATTGTTCACTGTAAATATGATTTTTGTTGAATGATCTCATTTTGTAATTGTAATATTCTTTCAAACCATCATGAAGACATACAGAACATTTCAGAACTGGTCGAGTTACTGTGCGCATCCCACTCTTATCTTTGTTAGTATACTGGAGTGCATTTTGAAGAACAGTTCTACACATTTGTTCTACAACAGCTGCCATTGCAACTTGTGAGCCAGAAAACATGGGAGGTCTTTTGCCTTCCTCACCTTCTTTATTGGTATACTCAAAACCAATATCGTGCGTCTTGTAGTATTCTATCATGTTAGCTTTGAATGTATTGACATTAAACACTAGACCAGCCTCTTGAGTTAATTTATTCGCCATATTTTATTTTTATTTGATTATATGTTATTATTATAGCTCTTTTATCTATATTGTTAAATAATCAATTTTTTCTTTATAAAGAAGATGAAATTTCTGTATAAATATGCCAAAAATAAAGAAAACTTTGTTGAAAATTTTCTTTTATTTTCATCACTCTATATACAAAGGAAAAATCACACAACCACTGTACTCTCTTTGTCTTTTGGAGAACAATCGGAATTACGTTGATAACGATGACGTGCTACCAATACTACTACCACAATGAATACCAACGTTGCAGTTGCAGTAACTGCACCGATGATAATGTGGGTGGTATTCCCGTCACCGTCATTATCTACATTCGTCTCAGTTCCATTTGAATCAGAAAAGATAACGCAAGTAGAATTTAAGCCTGCTCCATTTGCACAAACCCATCCTTGTTCTTGTTCACAAGAGGAGGAACAACCATCACCATTGATGATATTGCCATCGTCACAAATTTCTCCAAATTGGGCCTGCAATCCATCCTTCCCACAATGCTGGAAACATTGGGAAGGTGTGAGCGTAATATTACAATGCCAACCAGGTACTATGGTACATCGGTTTGTGCATCCACTTGTGGCATTGGTATAGCCAGTGTCACACTCCTCACCAATATCAAGAATACCGTTTCCACACATATATGTACAGACCGAGAAGTTAGACCCTTCTGTATCACATTGCCACAAGGTCTCAACAATACAATCATGGGAACAACCGTCACCATCTGCATTATTACCATCATCACACTGTTCCGTACCACTACCCTCGTCATGAACTATCCCATCACCACAGCGGGGGACAATGCACCCATCTAGACAATCATCACGTTGGTTACCATTGTTTCCATCGTCACACGGCTCGAGACCAGCCAGAATACCATCTCCACACGTAGTCGTACAGTTGTTATGGCAACCATCATTGTTCACAGTATTACCGTCATCACACTGTTCTGCACCAGTATGGACAATCCCATCACCACAAATAGCATTATCACATGCATTAGTGCATGCGTCATTGTCATTGTCGTTGGCATCATCACACTCTTCCACTCCAACATACACGAAACCATCACCACAAATCGCAAATTTGCACTCACTGGTACATGCATCATCACTATTCGTATTCCCATCATCACACTCCTCTTTATCTTCAGTTTTTTTGTCGCCACATGTAGGTTTGTCAAAAAATCCAATAGCAGCAAGAAAGAGAAGAACACACCCCACGATAAGTAATCCGATTAGGAATTCGCCATAAGCACTATTGCCACCCTTCGCCATCTCCTTGTTTTTACTTTTTCACTGAGGTATGAAAATAGGAAGTGAGTATCTGCTAGAAAAGTTAACTTATTTGTTACTTTCAAAGCGAAGTGATAAGATCCAATTATAATGGATCTTATAAATTCTTCAAATTTCAATTTTTTTATTTACGGCATTAAATAATAGATTTTTTGAGCTAATTAACAAAAATGGTATAAAAATAATATATATTTTAATATATTAACGATAATAATTCATGGGAAAACTTGTGGCAGAATACATCTGGATAGATGCAGATGGTAACTTACGGTCCAAAGCAAAAACACTAACACAATCATCCGAAATAGAATTGTCTACATTCTCAAAATGGAATTTTGATGGTTCAAGTACAGGACAAGCAGTTGGGGATGATTCAGAAGTAATTCTAAATCCAGTTGCTTTTTACAACGATCCTTTTAGGGGAGAAAATAGTTATCTTGTATTATGTGACTGTTATGATAAAAATATGAACCCAATACCAACAAATACTCGTCGTGATGCAAATATAATTTTTAATCAAGTATATTCAAGACACCCACTGTATGGCCTTGAACAAGAGTATGTATTGTATGATAGAAAAACTAATAGGCCAATTGGTTGGCCTAAGGATAGTTATCCAGAACATCAAGGTAAATATTATTGTGGAGTTGGCGCAGATAGAGCATTTGGCAGAGAGGTAGCCAATAAGCACTACAAATTGTGTTTAGATGCCGGTCTCAGTATTTCTGGCATAAATGGAGAAGTTATGCCAGGTCAGTGGGAATTTCAAATTGGTCCATGTGAAGGTATTTCTGCAGGAGATCAACTCTGGGTGGCACGTTACATTTTACATAGAGTATGTGAAATGTACAACGTTGTTGCCACATTAGCTCCAAAACCAGAAAAGGGAGATTGGAATGGATCAGGATGCCACACTAACTTTAGTAGTTTGGAAATGCGAGAGGAAGGTGGATTGGATAAAATATATGAAGCGATAGAAAAATTAAGCAAAGTACATGCTGAACACATTGAAGTGTATGGTAGTAATAAAGAAAGACTGATTGGCACGCATGAAACATCAAGCATTGATAAATTTTCATTTGGTGTAGCTGATAGAACAGCATCAATTAGGATACCACTGTTTGTTGAAAATGATGGCTATGGATATTTAGAAGATAGAAGACCAGCAAGTGATTGCGACCCATATTTGGTAACATCTAAAATAGCTGAAACAATTTTAATAAAAAATTGATTATTAGATTAAATAACAAATATATTATTTAATCTATTTAAAATAGCACAATGGCTTTATCTAATGAAACTAAAGATTGTTGGTATTGTAATGAAAAACATAATAATCATCTAAGATTAGGAAAGTTAATCAAATATTGTGAACATTGCAACAGTTATGCCCATGAAAATTGCATTATTAGATTCCATAAATATACAAATGGAGAAATTAAGTGTTTATTTGGACATCCATGTAATATTAATATAGAAGTGCAAGAGCGGAAATATATGAAATGCTTTTATAATATCTTTTTATGGTTTTATCATCCATTTATAGTTATAACATCAATTGCAAATATTTTTATTGCATTATATTGGTATTCTCTTGTTGAGTTATTTGATACACCTATTCGACGAATAGCAATATTTTTACCTCTCGCTATATTAACAACTATATTCATAGGATTATATCTAAAAATTCATTGGAATGGTTCTAAATTCACCTTTGGAGCAAAAATTAAAGAGAATATTAAGTTGTGGTATTTCGGTAATTCTGCATATGATATTTTTTGCCTTATATGTCACGTCTTTGGTAATGCATTTGTATATATCATTAAAGACGAATTTCCCAGAAATTCTAATCTAGTAACTTTTGGGATTGGCCTAGTTATAATGCTAATAATTTTAATAATTGTATTGCTTATTGTCTTCGCTTGTTATATCCTATTTAAAAAATTCTGTAGTAAATGTTCTCTAAGCACAACTAGAACAACTGTGCATGCAGTGTAGATTTTTAATTAAATGTTTATAATTTAAAAATTAAAAAATTGATTATTAGATTAAATAATAAACATATTATTTAATTTATTTAAAAATAGCACAATGGCTTTATCTGATGATAGTATAACTATCGAATCTTCTCAGCCATCCATACATTCATCATCTAAATCATCTAATGAAACCAAAGATTGTATATATTGTATGGTCAAGGAAAATAATCATCCAAAATTAGGGAAATTGATCAAATTATGCAAATGTAATCTTTATGCTCATGAAAAATGTATTGCTAAACGGTATCATGGAAACATAGGGGAAAGAAAAGACAAATGTGATGTTTGCCATCATCCATTCAATTACAATATAGAAATACATAAACGAAAATATATGCAGTGTTTTTTCAACATCTTTTTATGTTTTTATCATCCAATCGTAGTTATAACATCGATTGGAAACATCTTTTGTGTAATGTATTGGCATTCCCTTATCGACTTTTTCGATACGCCTACTAGACGATTAGCAATATTTTTGCCACTTACTGTGCTAATAATTATATTCATATGTATCTATCTAAAAATTTATTGGAATGGTTCTAGATATACTTTTGGAACTAATATTTTCAAAAACTTTAAACTATGGATTCTTGGAAATTTTTGCTATCTTTTGACTGGTTGGTTATTTCATCTTATTGGTTCTGCGGTTGTCTGTAAGGACAAGTGTCCCGAACATTATAACTTGGCAACTTTTTGGGTAGGGTTTATTGACTATATTATACTATTAGTATTTGGATTACTTCTTGCTATTGCTGGAATTATACTATTTGAAAAATTAAAAGATAAATGTTCAGAAATAAGAGCATATAGAGTAGTAGTACGTCCAATGGAACAAGTTTGAATATTTAAATTTTAAA
>JABAOH010171876.1_pt1 | contig 12991 bp, 13 predicted proteins | sample 7062181 | NCBI WGS metagenome assembly JABAOH01 (sample SAMN14538630, study PRJNA623070) | marine sediment metagenome | biome: marine biome [ENVO:00000428]; feature: marine pelagic biome [ENVO:01000023]; material: deep marine sediment [ENVO:00002113]; isolation source: pool of 5 deep marine... | reverse complement strand
GAGCAGCGTGGTCTTACCGGAACCGCTCGGGCCTAGGATCACCGTGAACTCGCCGTCGGGTACCGCCAGCGTGATGTCCTTCAGGGCATGGACGGCTGTGGGCCCTTCGCCGTAGGTCTTCCACACGCCCCGCAGAGATACGGCCATCGATCGACCTCCTCGCCGGAGACTCTCCTGATTCGAGGGTACGGCGCCGTTCCTTCCCGGTCACGGGCCCTGTGGCCCTTTGGACGGGAAGAGGGTCACAAGTTGTACGAGTCGGCTCGCCATTCCCGGAGGCATCACCGCCATCCGGTGCGGCCACGGCCGGCACCGCCACCTCTCCACGCACCGGGTCCTAAGCCCCTACCGGCCGCCGGCCGGCAGCCTATGTTGGACAGCAACACGAGGAGGAGGCGGCATGCTCATCGACGACGTGCTTCCCGACTTCACCTACAGCCTGGCCGTGCACAGGATCGTCGAGGCCGATCCGGCGAGCACGTTCGACGCTATTAGCCGGGCCGACCTGGGCCGCGATTCCGTCATCAGGCTCCTCATCGCCGCCCGCGAGCTTCCCAACCGCTTCGCCGGCAGGCGGCGCGGCGACCGGCCAACGCCGACCTGGTTCACGTTCGATGACATCAGGTCGGGATCGGAGTGGGTGGAGCTCGGCGAGATCCCGGGACGCGAGCGGGTGGCCGGCTCGATCGGTCAGTTCTGGAAGGGCGATTACGGGTGGGCCGAGGTGTCCGCCGCGAATTTCGCCCGGTTCGATCAGCCCGGATATGCCAAGACCGTGGCCGGCCTCTCGGTGCGCCCTTACGGCGAGGGGCGCACCCTGCTCACCATGGAGTCACGCACCGCCGTCACCGACGAGACGGCCCGGCGCCGGTTCGGACGCTACTGGGGGGTGCTTCGACCCTTCGTGCGACTGCTGATGAACCGGGCCCTGCAGGCCGTCCAGGAAGCGGCCGAGCATCACTATGCGGTCCCCCAGCACCTGATTCGAATCGGGGCCTGAGAAAGAGATGGGCCCCTTGCCGGGGCCCATCGTTGGGTTTCGTCCAGGTTGACGGTCCTACTCGAGATTGGCCGCCTGGACGCTCCGCACAAAGTCGACCGCCGAGGCGATTTCTTCGGCGGACAGCTGCCCACCGAACGCCGGCATCTCGCCCTTGCCGTTGGTGATGGCTTCCACGAAGTCTGAGTCCGGATGCCCGAGTTCCGCGTCCACCAGGCCCGGACCCGCACCACCTTCGAGGGCGGCGCCGTGGCATCCGGCACAGTTCTCCTGGTAGATCGCTTCTCCGGCCGCTACCGAGGCCGCATCCCGGTCCGCGGTCACGTCGGGATGGGCCTCGTCACCGCCGCAGGCGGCCAGTCCCAGGCCGAACAGAGCTGCGGCGGCAATCAACATTCTCCCTCGCATATCCACTCCTCGCTTATTCCAACAACTCCCGCGTGGCCTCGGCCACCCCGTAGACGATACTCGTCGGGCCGATCCGGTGCCGTTGGGGTCCGGCACCGGCGGCCCGGCGTACCGCGTTCGCGCCTGGACCGAAACGAGGTCGTCCTAGTCGCAGACGGCACCCTCTTCGGCCGACCCCACGAGTCGAGCGTACTTGGCAAGGGCGCCTGTTGGGTAGCGAGGCGGAGCCGGCTTCCATCTTTCCCGGCGCTTCTGCAAGATGCCCTCATCCACCAGAAGGTCCACCCGCCTCTTCGGAACATCGATCCGGATGGGGTCGCCCTCTTCTACCAACGCTACCGGACCCCCGGCCGCCGCCTCGGGAGCGACGTGACCGATACACAGCCCGGTGGTTCCACCCGAGAAGCGCCCATCGGTGAGGAGCGCAACCGACCGGCCCAAGCCCGCCCCCTTGATTCCGGCCGTGATCGCCAACATCTCCCGCATGCCCGGTCCACCCTTCGGGCCCTCGTTGCGGATGACCACGACGTCTCCCTCTCCGAGACCGTGGTGGCGCAGAGCAAGGAGGGCGTCCTGCTCGCTTTCGAACACGCGGGCCCGGCCATCGAAAACGGTGTCGGCGATCCCGGCCACCTTCACCACGGCCCCACCCGGGGCGAGCGAGCCGCGCAGGATCGCAATGCCGCCGTCCTCGCGAAACGGATCGGACAGGGAGCGAATGACGTCCTGGTCGGCAGGAACGGCGACGCCTTCGAGGTTCTCGGCCATCGTCCTGCCGGTGACCGTCAGTGTGTCGCCGGCCAACAGCCCCTCGTCGAGCAGCGTGCGGAGCACCACCGGCACTCCACCGATGTCGTCCAGGTCCACCATGTGATAACGGCCGAAGGGGCGCAGATCACCCACGTGGGGGGTACGACGGCTGACGCGGTCGAAGTCCTCGAGCGAAAGCTCGACTCCGACTTCTCGGGCAATCGCCAGGAGATGGAGCACGGCGTTGGTCGAGCCCCCCAGGGCCATGACCACGGTGATGGCGTTCTCGAAGGCCCCCCTGGTCATGACCCGGCGGGGGCGTACGTCGGCTTCGAGCAGCGCCATCACGGCGCTCCCCGAAGCCACGGCAAACTCATCCAGTCGAGGATCGACGGCGGGTACGGCCGCACTTCCGGGAAGCGACATACCCAGCGCCTCGCCGACCGCGGCCATCGTGTTCGCCGTGAACATGCCGGCGCATGAGCCTTCGCCGGGACAGGCCGCCTTCTCCAGCTCCAACAGATCCTCGTCGGACATCGCGCCCTCGGAGTGAGCGCCGATGCCTTCGAATACGTCGACGATCGATACGTCGCGATCCCGCCATCGGCCGGGCAGGGAGGTCCCGCCATAGAGGAACACCGAAGGCAGGTTGGTGCGGGCCGCCGCCATGAGCATGCCGGGGAGCGACTTGTCGCATCCGGCGATAGAGACCATGGCGTCGAAGCGCTCAGCGTGTAGCACCAGCTCCACCGAATCGGCGATGACCTCGCGCGACACCAGCGAGGCTCGCATGCCCTCGTGGCCCATCGCGATGCCGTCGGAAACGGCGATCGTGGCGAATGTCAGCCCGACGCCCCCGGCCGCCCTCACTCCTTTCTTGGCTGCGGCGGCGAGCCGGGGACCGCTGATGTTGCATGGCGTCACCTCGTTGCCGGCCGAGACCACACCCACCTGGGGCTTGGAGAAGTCCCCGTCTGTGAGGCCCACTGCCCGCAGCATGGCTCGCGCTCCCGCCGCTTCCGGCCAACGGGTGACGTCGTCGGAGCGCTTGCTCATGACGGCATCCTACGGGGCACCCGGACCGCCGCACGAGGTCCCCCGAGAAAGCCGAAGTCGGGGGTTGACAGCGCTGGGTGGTTCCCCCATAATCGCAGGTCACCATGTCCGTTTTTGCCACCCTCGTAATCCTCATGTAGCGCACACGTACAGACGCGTGTGCGCACCCTCCCGCCCCGGCCGGAGGGTTTTTTTGTACCCGACACAGCAAGGAAAGGTCCGATGACGCAAACAACCGGCGCTCAGGCACTGGTGAAGACGCTCGAATACGAGGGCGTCGAGGTGGTTTTCGGCGTGCCCGGCGGAGCCATTCTGCCGGCGTACGACCCCTTGCTGGAAAGCCCCATCAGACACGTCCTGGCGCGACACGAACAGGGCGCCGGCCATATGGCAGAAGGGTATGCCCACGCCACCGGCCGGGTGGGCGTCGCCATCGCCACGTCGGGACCCGGAGCAACCAACCTGATGACGCCCCTCCAGGACGCCTTGATGGACTCGGTGCCGATCGTGGCGATCACCGGCCAGGTCCCCACGGCGGCGATCGGCAACGACGCCTTCCAGGAGGCCTTCACCATCGGCATGGCGATGCACTGCACCAAGCACGCCTACCTCGTCGCCGACCCCGACGAGCTGGTGGACGTCGTCCACGAGGCCTTCCACATCGCAACGTCGGGGCGCCCGGGCCCGGTCCTCATCGACGTGCCCAAGGATGTTCTCAACGCTCCGACGACCTGGAACGAGCCGGCGCCGGTGGAATTGCCCGGCTACCGGCCCACTCGCCACGGCTCCTCCCATCAAATCTGCCAGGCAATCGACCTGCTCATGCGTTCCGAGCGACCCGTTCTCTACGTCGGAGGCGGGGTCATCGCCGCCGGAGCCCACGCCGAGCTCCTCCGTTTCGCGGAGATGGGCGAGGTCCCGGTGGTCACCACACTCATGGCTCGAGGCGCCTTTCCCGACGACCATCCCCTCGCCCTCGGGATGCCGGGCATGCACGGCAACTACACCGCCGTCACCGCCATGCAAAAGGCCGACTTGCTGGTGGCACTGGGCGCCCGATTCGACGACCGGGTGACCGGTGACCCGCAGGCCTTCGCTCCCGAGGCCAAGGTGGTCCACGTCGATGTCGATCCGGCCGAGATCGGCAAAGTACGCCGGGCCGAGGTGCCCATCGTCGGGGACGTGAGGGCGGTGCTCGGCCAGCTCGTCACCGAGCTGGGCACGCGCCTTTCCAACCAGTCGCCGCCGAATCGCTCCGAGTGGGCGGCCACACTGCGGACGTGGCAGGCGGAATACCCCCTCCAGTACGACCAAGCCAACGGTGGGCCCATCAAGCCGCAGTTCGTCATCGAGCAACTTCACGAGGCCACCGACGGCGACGCAGTGGTGGTGTCCGGCGTCGGCCAGCACCAGATGTGGGCGTCGCAGTACTGGCGGTTCTCCCGACCCCGAACTTGGATCAACTCGGGGGGATTGGGAACAATGGGATTCGCCATCCCGGCAGCCATCGGAGCCAAGGTGGCACGCCCCGAAGAGCTGGTAGTCGCCATCGATGGCGATGGGTCGTTTCAGATGACGTGTCAGGAGCTCGTCACGGCGGCTACCGAAGAGGTGCCGATCAAGCTCTTGGTCATGAACAACGGCGGCCACGGAATGGTGCGCCAGTGGCAGCGACTCTTCTTCGAAAGTCGCTTTTCGGCCATCGACCTCGGCGGCGAGATCCCCGACTACCCGGCTCTGGCCGAGGCGATGGGCTGCGTTGGGCTTCAGGCGGAGACTCCCGAAGAAGTCAGGCCGGCACTCCACAAGGCGCTGGCGATCGACGATCGGCCCGTTGTCGTGGAGTTCAAGGTCGATCGCGACGAGATGTGCTTTCCGATGGTTCCTGCCGGCGGATCCAACGACAACATCGCGCTCACACCGGAGGATCTGCAATGAAGCACACGCTGGCGGTGTTGGTCGAAGACAAGCCCGGAGTCCTGGCCCGAGTGGCTTCCCTCTTCACCAGGCGAGCCTTCAACATCCACTCGCTGGCGGTAGGCCCGATCCACCAGCCCGGGTTCTCCCGCATCACACTCGTCGTCGACGCCGTGGACGTGGATCAGGTCACGAAGCAGCTTCGCAAGCTGGTGAACGTCATCAGGATCATCGAGCTGGCTCCGGAGGAGTCGCTGGAGCGGGAGGTGATGCTGGTCCGGGTCGAGGCCGGGCCGGAGAACCATCGTGAGGTGCGCGATGAAGCCGAGGCCTTCGGCGCCAGCACCGTCGACACGGGCGGCGGCTCGCTCACGTTCGAGCTGTGCGACCATCCGTCCCGCCTGGCCGATTTCCTCTCCCTGATCGAGCGCTACGGCGTGGTCGAGCTCGTCAAGTCCGGCCGCATCGCCATAGCTCGCGACGCCGAATCCCGAGTCGCGTCGACCGGGAGCGTCTCGTGAGCGTTCGCATCTTCTACGAGGCCGATGCCGACCCGAAGCTGGTCGCCGGCCGGCGGGTCGCCGTCATCGGCTACGGCAGCCAGGGCCACGCCCATGCCCTCAACCTGCGGGATTCCGGCGTCGAGGTCGTCGTGGGCCTGCAGGAAGGCTCAAAGTCGCGAGAAAAGGCGGAAGACGACCGGATGACCGTACTTCCGCCGGCCGAGGCCGCCGGCTGGGCCGATCTCGTCATGATGCTGGTCCCCGACCAGCGCCAGCCCGAGGTCTATCAGGAGGCCGTCGGTCCCCATCTCGAGACCGGCGACGCCCTCTTCTTCGCCCACGGCTTCAACGTTCACTTCGGCCAAATCGAGGCCCCGAAGGGGATCGATGTGGCGATGGTGGCTCCCAAGGGGCCCGGCCACCTGGTGCGCCGGGCCTATGAGGAAGGGAGCGGAGTCCCCGCACTGGTGGCGGTGGCGACGGACGCCACCGGTGGAGCCATGCCACTGGCCATCTCTTATGCCGACGCCATCGGGGCCACTCGGGCCGGCGTTCTCGAGACCACGTTCCGCGAAGAGACCGAGACCGACCTGTTCGGCGAGCAGGTCATCCTGTGCGGTGGGGTGTCCGAGCTGATCAAGGCCTCTTTCGAAACGCTCGTTGACGCCGGCTACGCACCCGAGTCGGCCTACTTCGAGTGCCTGCACGAGCTCAAGCTCATCGTCGACCTCCTCTACGAGGGCGGCCTGGCGTGGATGCGCCACTCGGTGTCCGACACGGCCGAGTACGGCGACTACACCCGGGGACCGAGGATCATCACCAAGCAGACGCGCCGAGCAATGCGAGAGATCCTCGCCGAAGTCCAGTCGGGCCAGTTCGCCCGTGAGTGGATCAACGAGTACCGCAATGGCGAGCCGACTCTGGCCAAGTACCGCGACCAGGAACGCGGACACCCCATTGAAGAGGTGGGGGCACAGCTGCGGTCCATGATGACCTTCCTCGACCCGAGGAGTCCCCAGTCGTGATCATCCNNGATCATCCTCCTGCGTTTGGCGTTGATGCCGCCCGGTCTGGCGCTTACCGGGCCGGGCAGCCGTTCCGGCTGACCCGGCCCCAGCCCGCCAACGCCGGTGCGCCGCCGGGCGCCCACCCCTAGGAGGATTCATGACCGACCGAGTACGAATATTCGACACCACCCTCAGAGACGGAGAGCAATCTCCCGGCATCGCCTTCACCCCCGACGACAAGGTGGCCATCGCCCACCGGCTGGCTGCCCTCGGCGTCGACGTGATCGAAGCCGGATTCCCCACGGCCTCGGAGGGTGATTTCACCGCGGTGCAACGCGTCGCCCGCGAGGTGGAAGGACCCATCGTGGCCGGCCTCGCCCGAGCGGTGGACGCCGACATCGATCGAGCCTGGAATGCGGTGCGAGACGCTGCCTACGGGCGCATCCACGTGTTCCTCGCCACGTCCCCCATACACATGGAGCGCAAGCTGGGTATGACTCCGGACGAAGTCCGCGCCGCCGTCAAGGACGGCGTCGCCCGGGCCCGCAGCTACTGCGAGGACGTCGAGTTCTCTCCGGAGGATGCCACGCGTTCCGACCCCGAGTTCGTCGTCGACGTCTGCAGCCTCGCCGTCGACGCCGGGGCCACGACGATCAACATTCCCGACACGTGCGGGTTCGCCACACCGGGCGATTACGCCACCCTGATCAGGACCGTGGTCGACGAGGTCGCCGACGGGCGCAGCGACGTGATCGTCTCGACCCACTGCCACAACGATCTCGGGTTGGCGGTTGCCAACGCGCTCGCCGCCGTGGAGGCCGGCGCTCGTCAGATCGAGGGGGCCATCAACGGCATCGGCGAGCGGGCCGGCAACACCTCCCTCGAGGAGGTGGTGATGGCGCTCGTGGTGCGAAGCGATCGATACGGCGTCGAGGTCGGGATCGACACCACCCAGATCTACCCGACGTCGACCGAAGTGGCCGAGATCAGCGGCTATCCGGTCCAATACAACAAGGCGGTGGTCGGGCGCAACGCCTTCGCCCACGAGTCCGGCATTCACCAGCACGGGGTGCTCCGGGAACGAACCACCTACGAGATCATGGATCCGACTGCCGTGGGCCAGGAAGGCTCGACGATCGTGCTGGGCAAGCACTCGGGCCGGGCCGCTTTCCGCGACGCTCTGGAGCGGAGCGGGGTAACGGTGCACGACGCCACCTTTCAGCGCGCCTTCGCCCGGTTCAAGGAGCTGGCCGACGGCGGCGGAATCTTCAGCTCGGAAGACGCGGCCCAGATAGTGGCCTCGTTGGATTAGCACACAAAGGAGGAATACCCATGAACAGCAACGGACACATCGACGTAATGGCCCAACAGGTGTCACAACAGGTGACTGCCGGACGGAGGGTGGAGCCCCGTCCCTGGGCAAAGGTGGCGGCGCGAGAACTCACGATCGAATACGAGCCCGAGGACTACCCAGAGGTTGGGGCCGCCTTCGAGGCGTACTGCCGGCTCATCGGCGTACACGCCCGCTTGGCCGGCTATAGCGTGCGCCCGGTTCGCGCCGATGCCCATACAACGGCCCAGGTGACGGCGACGGTCCAGGTCGATGGTCAGGTCTGTGTGGGCAGCGGTTCCGGCGACGATGTGGTCACCGGATCGGTGCGCGCCTTTGCCGCCGCCCTGGAACGGAGCAGCTGAGCCAAGGCCGTCGAACTCCAGACACCAATGCGAATTGCTCTGCTCCCCGGAGACGGAACCGGTCCCGAGGTGATCGCCGAAGCTGTGAAGGCGCTCGACGCAGCAGCGCTTCGCTTCGACCTCGAGCTGGAGTACGAGCACTACGACCTGGGCGGCGAGCGCTATCTCCGCACCGGTGATGTGCTTCCCGATCCCGTGCTCAAGGAGCTGGGGAAAGCCGACGCCATCCTGCTCGGCGCAATAGGGCATCCCGACGTCGCACCGGGCATCCTCGAACACGGAATCATCCTCCGGCTGCGTCGCGAGCTGGACCAGTACGTCAACCTGCGGCCAGTGAAGCTCTACCCGGGAGTCGCCGGCCCGCTGCGGGACGCCACCCCGGCCGACGTCGACCTGGTGGTGGTGCGCGAGAACACCGAGGGCCTCTACTCGGGCATCGGCGGCTTCGTCGGTCGCGGCTCCTGGCGGGAAGTGGCCATCGAGGAATCGGTCAACACCCGCTTCGGCGTCGAGCGCTGCGTGCGCTACGCATTCGAGCTGGCCCGGAGCCGGCCCCGGCGCGCCCTCACGTTCTGCGGCAAGTCCAACGTCTTGGTGCACGCCCATGACCTGTGGCAGCGCGTCGTGGACGAGGTGGCCGCCGAGTATCCCGACGTGACGAGCGACTACGCCAACATCGATGCGGCCTGCGCCTGGATGGTGCAGCAGCCGCAACGCTTCGACGTCATCGTCACCGACAACATGTTCGGCGACATCATCACCGATCTCGGCGCCGCCATTCAGGGTGGCCTCGGCATCGCGGCCGGGGCCAACCTCAATCCCGACGGCGTCTCGATGTTCGAGCCGATCGGAGGAACGGCTCCCGACGTCGCCGGCAAGGGCCGGATCAATCCCTTGGCCGCGATCGTCGCAGCCGCTCTGCTGCTGTCGCACAACGGCCACGAGGACGAGGGCGCCGCTATCGAGAATGCGGCGGCCAGGATGGCAGGCTTGCTGCCATCGCTTGCCGCAGGCGAGATGGGCATGTCGACTGCCGAGCTGGGAAATCGGGTGGCCGAGCTGGTGGCGACCGGATCGTGAGCGCGCCCCGCACCCTGGTGGAGAAGATCTGGGACGATCACGTCGTCGTCTCCGGAGGAGAGGGGGAGCCCGATCTCCTCTACGTCGACCTCCACCTCGTGCACGAGGTCACTTCTCCCCAGGCATTCGACGGACTCCGGCTGGCGGGGCGGACCGTGCGCCGGCCCGACCTCACGCTGGCTACGGTCGACCACGCCGTCCCGACCACCCACCGGGCCGCCGGCATCGCCGATCCCCTCTCCCGACGACAGGTAGAGGCCCTCGTCGAGAACTGCCGCGCCGCCGGCATCACGCTGTTCGGCCCCTCCGACCGGCGCAACGGAATCGTCCACGTCATCGGGCCGGAACAGGGACTGACCCAGCCGGGAACGACAATCGTGTGTGGGGACAGCCACACCTCCACCCACGGGGCTTTCGGGGCGCTGGCATTCGGCATCGGCACCACCGAGGTGGAGCACGTGCTCGCCACCCAGACCATCAGGCAGCGCAAGCCGCGCTCGATGGCGATCACCATCGACGGAACGATGCCGAAGGGAGTAACCGCCAAAGACCTGGTGTTGGGCATCATCTCTCACATCGGCGTCGGCGGCGGCGCCGGGCACGTCATCGAATACCGGGGGGAAGCCATCCGCAGCCTCTCGGTGGAGGAACGAATGACGGTATGCAACATGTCGATAGAGGCGGGAGCCCGCGCCGGGCTCATCGGTCCCGACGAGTCAACGTTCGCCTACCTCGAACGCCGCCCCTACGCCCCCACCGGCGCGGAGTGGGAAGACGCGCTCGCCTACTGGCGTTCGCTGCCCACCGACGACGGTGCCAGGTTCGCAACCGAGGTCGTCCTCGACGCGTCCCGGATGGACCCGTACGTCAGCTGGGGCACCAACCCGTCCCAGACCGTCCCGGTCACGGGGACTGTGCCGGGGCCGGAGGCGTTCGACGACCCCCACGAGCGAGAGGCGGCCGCCCGGGCTCTGGCGTACATGGCGCTGGAGCCGGGGACTCCGATCACCGACGTCCGCGTCGACCGGGTGTTCCTGGGCTCGTGCACCAATGCCCGGATCGAAGATCTGCGCCGAGCTGCTGCCGTCGTAGCCGGACGCAAAGTACATCCGCACGTGTCGGCCCTGGTCGTTCCGGGATCGGGTCTGGTCAAAGAGCAGGCCGAAGCCGAGGGGCTCGATCGTGTGTTCACCGACGCCGGGTTCGAGTGGCGAGAGCCGGGTTGCTCGATGTGCCTGGGGATGAACCCCGACATCCTCGCCCCCGGCGAGCGTTGCGCCTCGACGTCCAACCGCAATTTCGAGGGCCGCCAGGGCCAGGGAGGGCGCACCCATCTCGTGAGCCCGGCCATGGCCGCCGCGGCCGCCGTTGCCGGCCACTTCGTGGATATCAGGGAGTGGGACGGATGAAACGGGTCACCGACATCGTGGGGACGATGGCACCGTTGCCGAGGTCCCACGTCGACACCGATCAGATCATCCCCAAGCAGTTCCTCAAGCGGGTCGAACGCACCGGCTTCGGGCAATACCTCTTCTACGACTGGGCCCACGATCACGATGGAAACGCCGATCCCGATTTCGTGCTCAACCGGCCCGAACATCGCAGCGCCACGGTCCTGGTCACCGGCCCCAACTTCGGAACGGGCTCGTCGCGCGAGCATGCCCCATGGGCCCTCGCCGACTGGGGATTTCGCGCCATAGTCGCTCCTTCCTTCGGCGACATCTTCCGCAACAACTGTCACAAGGTCGGGCTCCTCACCGTGGAGCTTCCCGCTGAAGTCACGACATCCCTCCTCGAGCTGGCCCGGGCCCAGCCCGCCGCCGAGATCTCGATCGACGTCAACCGACAAGTGGTCACCGCCCCGGGAGTCGAGGCCGGCTTCGGGATGGATCCGTACGTCAAACGCATGCTCACGCACGGTCTCGACGAAGTGGGCCTCACCCTGGAAAACGAGAGCCAAATCAGCCGCTACGAAATGGCCCGCCCGGCCCACAAACCGGTCCTCTAGACGTAGTCGAGCCAGTCGCGATGGTCGGGCAGCCGACCCGATACCGCGTCCTGGAAGAGAGACTGGGCCCGGCGAGTGATCGGCCCCGGCTCGCCGCCGCCGATGGAGTGGCCGTCGACTTCGCGGATGGGGGTGACCTCGGCGGCGGTGCCCGTGAAGAACAGTTCATCCGCTCCGTACAGCTCGTCGGGAGAGAGCGATTCCTCGACTACTTCACGGCCATCTTCGGCGAGCAGGGTCATCACCGATTGCCGGGTGATGCCGTCCAAGCAACCATCGGTGAGAGGGGGTGTGAGCACTTTGCCGTCGGCGACCGCAAAGAGGTTCTCTCCGCTGCCCTCGGAAACCATGCCATCGGTCGTGAGGAGGATCGCCTCGTCGTATCCGGCCTTCACTGCCTCTAGGTTGGCCAGGATGGCATTGATGTAGGGACCGGTGGCCTTGGCAGCGGGAAATGCCTGGGGCGAGATGCGCGCCCAGGATGAGATCTTCGTCCGGATGCCGTAGCGGAGGCCATCCTCCCCCATGTAGGCGCCCCACCCGAACACGATGATTGCCGACCGCAGACGCGCCCGGGTCGGGTTGAGCCCAATCGTCCCCAACTCGTAGAAGACTATGGGCCTCACATACCCAGAGGAGAGTTCGTTGACGACCACCGTCTCTTTGGCGGCGGCGACCAGCTCATCGACCGACCACTCCAGCGGCATCGAATAGGCATCGGCCGAGCGTCGCAGCCTCTCCATGTGGTCCCGGAGCCGGAAGATGGCCGTTCCATCCTCATTCCGGTAGGCACGAATGCCCTCGAACACGCCGGTGCCGTAGTGGAGGGCGTGGCTGAGGACGTGCACCTGGGCATCTCCCCACGCGATCAGCTCGCCGTCCATCCAGATGAGCTCTGTCGGCTCCACGCCCGCTTCCTCTCCTCGGCCGTGTCGTCTCCCGAGGCAGGCCAGCGTAGTCCGACCGCCCTCCGGCGTTGGAGTTCCCGCACCGCAGACAGGGCATCACGCGAGAGAGGCCCCCTGGGCGAGGGGGCCTCTCTCTCGGTGCGGAAACAGAGGGCGGGCTAGAGGGGAGAGGGGGAGGGGCCCTAGCTGCACCCCTTGGTGTTTCCGCAATTCTCTACTCGAAGCGCAGCCGCACTCCTTTCTCTACGGCCCGGACGATCCCGGCGGGCGGATCATCTCCGAAGTGCCGCCGCCACGCCCGGCGAATTTCGGCGGTGGTGCGTCCCCCATAGCCGTGCAGGAACCGGTCGAACTCTTCCTGGAGAATGGGCGAGGCCATCTTCGCTATCTCCCGGTCCAGCCGCTCGCGCCGGCGTCGTTCCCACTCGACGACGGACGTCATCAGCTGCACCCCATGCTGTTGCCACAATTCAGACATCGGTAGCACGAGCCGTTACGAACGGTGATGTGCCCGCAGGTGTCACACAGCGGAGCATCTCCCATGAGGTCTCCCAGCGCCCAGGCCATCGGGTCTGCAGCCGGGAGCGCCGCACCGGGAGCCGCACCAACCGCGACGGCCGCCTCGACCTTCGCGGCAGCGCTCTCGACCCTTGCGGCGG
>JABAOH010012000.1_pt2 | contig 12993 bp, 11 predicted proteins | sample 7062181 | NCBI WGS metagenome assembly JABAOH01 (sample SAMN14538630, study PRJNA623070) | marine sediment metagenome | biome: marine biome [ENVO:00000428]; feature: marine pelagic biome [ENVO:01000023]; material: deep marine sediment [ENVO:00002113]; isolation source: pool of 5 deep marine... | reverse complement strand
GGTTTTGACATCAAAAGCCTTTTTATCGGCGCTGAAGGAACTTTGGGAGTAATAACTGAAGCGCTTTTACGAATACATCCTTTTCCAGAAGAGAGAATTATCCTCATGTATTCTTTCAACAGTTTTGAACAGGCTTACAAGTCTTTACTAGAAGTTTTAAGGAGCGGTTTAAACCCAACAACATTAAACGTTGAAGAAACCCCAGATGAACAGGAAGCAATGGTAATGCTGAGCTATGAAGGAGTAAAAGAGATAGTTGAGGCGCAAGTGAAGCGTGCAGCATTTGTGTTAGAGTCGGAGGGCGGCACAAAGTNNCATGGAAGGAGCCGCGGATAGCATTGACACGGCGGTCCCAGCTAGCAAAGTGCTTGAATTCTACGAGTTTCTTAAAAAATGGGTTAAGAGGTCAGAGGTCAAGTCCATGGGCATAAGCTCGTGGATGCTTCCTGAAAACTTGAGTATAGATTTAGCATTTGACGAAGCGAAGGCTGAAGCGTACGCTGCTGCAAGGGATGAGTTGGTGAACAAAGCTCTGGAGTTGGGAGGCACGGTCTCGTACTGCGTGGGGATTGGTCTAAGATTTCGGCATCTGATGAGAAAGGAGCATGGTTCAGCCTTGGACGTAATGAGGGCAATCAAGCGCGCAATGGACCCAAATAACATAATGAACCCTGGAGGGCTCGGCTTATAGACATCGCAAAGGACGTTTACAATGACTTAGCCCTCTGCAACCGCTGCCGCTGTGGTTTTTGTAAGATAGGTTGTGCCACCAACTCCATTCTTGGCATTGAGTCTCTCACGGCGAGGGGAAGAAACACTGTTGTGCTGTCGCTACTAGACGGATTAGTAGGCGTCTCACAGGGTTTGGCAGATAGATTTTTCCTCTGCACAACGTGCGGATTTTGCAAAGAAAGATGTCCTCTCAAAGTAGACAGCGTTAAGATAGTTGAGAATTTAAGAGCGAAACTCGTTGAGAAGGGCTTAACAAGACCTGAGCACGATGTCTTCAATGACCGCATTGAAAAGGTTCATAACCCATATGGCGAATCTCACGAAGAAAGAATGCAATGGCTCCCGCCGGAAGCTAAAGTTGCTGAGAAGGCGGACACAGCGTACTTCATAGGTTGCACAACAGCTTACAAGAGACCAGAAATCGCTGAAGCCACAGTGAGAATATTAAACACTGCCGGCGTGGATTTCATAACGTTGCATCCTGAAGAACAGTGCTGCGGATCACCCGCGCTTAGAGTTGGGAGGAGAAACCTCTTCGCTAGATTGGCAAGACACAACGTAAAGGCAATAAAAAATGCGGATGTGACAAGAGTAGTCACTTCCTGCGCCGGGTGCTACCGAACTCTCAGCCAAGACTACTCAGAGCTTGTAGGTGACCTACCATTCAAGGTCATTCACGCGTCTGAACTTATGGCAGAGCTGATCAGAGAAGGCCGCCTAAGGTTAGCGAAAGAAGTGCCTGAGACGGTTACGTACCATGATCCCTGCCACCTCGGCAGGCACGCTGGAGTCTATGAACCGCCCCGCGAGGTTCTGAAGTCGATTCCAGCGATAAAATTTGTTGAGATGCCGAGGAATAGAGAAAAGGCTTTGTGCTGTGGAGCCGGCGGAGGAGTGAAGGCTGGTTTCCCCGATTTTGCCATGCAAGCAGCTCTGGAAAGGCTTAGAGAAGCTCAGGAAGCTGGAGCAAAGGCTGTCGTGTCGGCTTGTCCCTTCTGCGCGCACAACCTCCGAGACGCCATCCGAGAGGTTGATTCACCGTTAAAATTCTATGACGTCACGGAACTTGTTCTAAGAGCTATATAATAAATTGTTAAATACGATCAGACCAGCTTCGCTAGGATGACGGTGAAGTGCATGAACATTCTGGTGTTAGGATTCGGCACCACTGGGTCGGTGATTGCCAGAGACTTGGCTGAAACTTCTAGGGCTGATATAGTAGTAGCTGACAAGCGGCCGTTGAAGACAAAGCAACTAGCCAATGAAATACGTAGCGAGAAGGTCACCGCAGAGCAGATTGACGTGACGGATCACAACAAGCTAATAAGACTCTTGAGAAGAGGCTTCGATGTGGTCGTTAACTCCACCCTCTATCAGTTCAATGTCAATGTGATGAGAGCTGCCATAGAAAGCGGCGTGCATTATGTTGACCTCGGCGGCCTGTATCACGTTACATTGAAACAACTAGAACTTAATCACGAGGCTAGGAAGGCAGGAGTAACAGCTATTCTAGGCTGTGGTTGCGCCCCCGGAATAACCAATGTACTGGCAATGCACGGGGCCAATAAACTGGAAAAAGTGGACAGCGTTTACATGTACTCTGGCACCATTGTTTTTAAAGAGATCACTGGCATAAAGATGGCCTATGCAGTGTCTACGCTTCTAGATGAGCTCACCTTGAACGCGTGTCCATACAAAAATGGCAACTACGTAGAAGCGCCTCCCTTCTCGGATGAAGAAACGATAAGATTTCCGGAGCCAATTGGCGAAGTTAAGGCTTACATAGTGATTCATTCAGAACTCGCGACAATTCCTCGCACCATAGGAAAGGGAATAAGAAACGCCATCTTCAGAATCATAATCTCTCCGGCGGCGGTTTCAAAGCTCAAAACGTTGAACGAAGTTGGTCTCACGAGTGACAAAGCGATAGACGTCAAAGGATTGTCAATATCTCCCAGAGAGTTTTTGGAGAGATACTTCAGTTCTGTTCCAAGACTTGAGATCAAGAGGGGCGACGAGGTCCATTTGGTGAGAGTTGATGTGGTAGGCGAAAAAGACGGTGAGGAGGCCCGACGCACTTTCGACGTAATCAATGATCCCAAGCCAGAATGGAACGCAGGCTCATCGGGATTTGTAACCGGGGTGTCAGCTTCAATAATCGCTCAAATGCTTGCACGAGGCGACGTCCAGCTCAGGGGTGTAGTACCTTCAGAAGCATGCATAAGACCAGAACCTTTCATAGCTGAACTGACAAAAAGAGGCATAAGAATACGTGAAACGGTGAAGCCAACTCTTTAATTTGCCAATTAACACGGGCCGTTCTTCGATGGATCGACTGAACGAGAGCATGTGTCATAGTTTGCCATAGGACGAGCCTGTGGTCAAAACTCGTTAAGCTGTTTTACCCACTGGACAAACGTGAATACAGACGCCGCATATCTGCTCCCAATCTTCGAGTTGCAGTTGTTTGCCCACTTCAACGTGATGTGCGTCACATCTGAGTTTGTCTACGATTCGCTCTCCCTTAAGGGCTCCTGCTGGACACGCCCGGATACACTTGTTACAGTCCTTACAAAGGTCTAGATCTAAGGGCTTGTCAGCTGTCAAGGGGGCGTCTGTAATAACCGAGACTAGCCGAATTCTTGGGCCAAACTTTGTGGAGAGCAAGAGACTGTTCTTTCCAAAAACCCCGAGGCCTGCTAGATGTCCTGCGTGCCTATGGGAAAGGTCTCCCATGTTGCGAGAGACGTTGTAGGGCGGAGACGCCGGAACCTGAAGTGTTCGGTAACCCTTGTCCTGAAGAAATCTGGCGACACGGAAGGCTATTCGATCCAGTTCCCGATTTACAACGTTGTAGGTAACTGAATACTCCCGGTTTGGCGCAGACTCAAGAGACGCATCGAGCAGATGAATCGCCATTACAATGACACTGCGAGCCCCTCTCAGCAGTTCTTCCGGGCGATGTCCCTTTGGCGCCTCCGCAAATGACTCTGCTTTGGCGACGCCAACCAGATCCGCGCCTAGGCTATGGGCTATTTCTTTTACGCTTGCGGTTAATTTGGCCTTCATTACGACCAACCCAATGGATGTTAATTCGTTTCATACACGATTAAATCTTACTTAATATTAAACCAAAAATCAAGACTAAGCGTACTTGGCTGGTCAACGGCGAAGCTGCTAGCGCGATTTCATGTATAAGGAGGCTAAAAGACCCCCTACCGCTGCTGCGATTGCACAAAATAGGTAGGGAGCGCTAACAGAATATGTAGCAACTATGCCTCCAACCATTGGACCAACAAAGTAGCCAGCTCCCCAAGCTATATTTTGAACGCCCGAGACCAGCCCTCGCTGAGAGGATGGGGCCATATCCATAAGAGACACAGTCAACGTAACGTAAAGAGTTCCAACTCCTAACCCTGCGAAAACAACCCCGACTAACAGCAACAGTGGAGATTGAGCAAAAGTCAAGATTAAAAATCCAAGAGCACATGTGATATACGCCAATTGGGTTGTGCGATATGGGCCAGTCTTATCTGATAGTTTTCCAGCTGGTGGTTGGACAAACGCCTCTGCTACATAATAGCTGGTTAGGAGGAGACCGACTAAGTATTCTTTTTCCGGTCCCAAGATTTTGTTAGCATGCACGATAAACTGTGAAACTAGGACTCCGAAGGCTATGGCGGTGAAGGCCATGTTGACGTATGTAGCGGCAAAGCTCTTTCGAGCTGTACCTCCAAATTCAGGCTGGGTTTCGGAGTAGATCTTGGTCTCTTTGCTTGAAACTCTAGTTTCCTCTTTGAGTCCAAAGAAGACTAGAAGGGCTGTGGAAAATATTAGTGCCGAGCAGATGTAGAATACAGTGCTGTAGTCGTTGAACCCTGCCTTTAGAAAGCCACCCAAAGACGGACCAACTATGAGACCTGCTAACTGAACGGTTCCAATCTTGCCGAGAGCAATTCCTCTCTCTTGCGGCGCATATAGGTCTGCTATAAGAGCCGTTGGCACAGTCCAAAAGGAGGAGTCGGTGAGACCTCCCAACATCCGAATGACAAGAATTTGGATTGGGTCGCTGGCAAGCGCTAAGAGAAACGTTGTAATAGAATAGCCCAACATTCCAAGACTGAGCGCTAACTTTCTGCCTAAGATGTCAGAAGCCTTTCCCCACACGGGTGCCGATGCGGTGTATGCTATTGCATAGGCTGAAACGATGAGACCGACAAACATTTGGTCGGCGCCAAGGCTCTCAGAGTATAAGGGATTAAGAGTGATAATTACTCCGAGGTTCAATGAGTAAAAAAGCAACAAAAAAGATAGTAGCTTCAGATCCATTCCCCAGTTCACTTCGCGTTTGCCTTCTCATCTATGGATGGCAACGAGTTAATATGTGTTGACAGAAGCTTAGGACCGGAAAAGTGGCAATTGAGCATATTGTTGCCACACTATTTTTCAATCTTTATTTTTCGGATTGATTATCCTTGCCATCACTTGACAAAGTATTTTCAATGGAAAAATGTGCGCGCGCGACAAAGAAATAAAAAGATCTTCGTTGACTTTACCTATGATTGGTATGCCTCAGAATTGGCGACCAGCTCTGATTTGGGTTTTGAGAGTTAACTTCATTTTTTTAGCAATTGACTTTTTTTTACTATTATTCTTATCCATGTTTCTCAAGGTCACCATCTTCACTTTGGTGGAAGACGGTTTGTTTTCTTTGATTCTACTTCTTGATTCGGGAATTATTTTTTTTATGGGTGGACTCGTAGCAATGTCTTCTTCAATTTTTCCAAGCAAGGTTAGGGAACATGTGTTTCATTCTGATGAGAAGTGGTCTCAGGAAAAACACAAGAAGAGTGAAAAGAAAGCCAACTTGTATATTTTGGCGGGGATCCTTTTATTTTTAGAATCTTTAGTTTCTAGTTTGATTCTATAGTAATTACTGCATGACTGGTTTGAGCACATAAAAAGAAAAAAAGTGGAAAGCCCTGATCAGGGCTTTTTCCTTGCCATGAATATGGCGATTGCTCCTATTGCTATCGCGACAATCAGCGCGGCGACGGCTACATATGTCATCGTGTTTACTGAATTCTGCAGCGAATTTATGTCACTGCTCAACGTATCCAAAGTATCGCTTTGGTTTTGTATTGTATTGAAGTTGTCTACTATCAGATCGTAGAGGGGCTGCAGCGTGTCATCGATAGAGGAAACATTCAGCATTGAAACGTATTTCCATTCAGTGCCTATTGGGGCCAAGCGATCAAAGAGGTAATAGTAGAATATTCCTGTGCTTGGAGGTGTCACTGTGAAACCGTACCATCCATTTATGTCTGTGGTGGTTCGACCTATCAATTCTGAGGTTGTCTCAAATGTTGCGTTGTCGGTGGTTTCCCACAACGTGAGTTCTCTGTTGGGAAGAAGGTTTCCGTCCGGATCTGTGTAGGTTCCAGATATGGTGCTTGACATGCCAAGTATAAACGAAGGAAATGTTGGCATCGGCGGCGGCGGACTTGGGACTCCATAGCCGGCCATTTCCAAGTATTCTGCAGCCGCCGTTAGGTTGTATGGTCTTGGAGTTATTGAGGTGTTGTAGTAGGGTTGTGTTGGCAACATGTTTGTTGCTCCGGGTTCTCCAAAGCCTGCTAGTAGGTTGTCGATGATCAGTTGTCTTGGAACGGCGTAGTCAAAAGCAATTCTCACATACCTGGCTGCTTCTGCAGCTCTTGTTGGGTCAGACTGGCCCAGTGGGGTGTCCACGCCTGTGCCGAAGATTGGGTGCCGGTGGTTGTAACCGATTTCTTGTCTCCCTGCGCCTTCCTGAAGCAACACCTTGCCCCAAGCTGGGTCTATGGTTGGAATGTCAATCTGCATCTGATAATTGGGATCCAGCATGTCGACTTCCTCATTCTTCAACGCTGCTAGAGCTGGAGTCTTGTCGACGATGAATCTAATGTAATAGTCTGTCACACCGAACAATCCGTCAGCTTCCAAAGCTGTCCTGTTCCAGTAGTCAGTGAATTTTTCGAGGTGAACCAGCTGTGCAACCGAGTCGTAGTCTACCCATTTGTAGGGACCAGTTCCTACGGGTCCGGTGTATGTCCCAACTCCGGGCACGGTTGTTGATCCTACACCGGTGTTGAAAGCGCTGTCAGTCCATTCTAAGGGGTCTATTTTCTCAAAGATGTGTTTTGGAATTATGTTGTTTGCGAAGGTCAAGAGGTATGGGTCAAAGTATCCATAAGGCTTACCTCCCGCCAGTTCGGGAAGCCAGGCCTCAACCGTAGTCGCGTCAACCGCTGTTATGTTGCCCACTCTGGTGCCTGTTCCCAGAGTTGTTGATGAACCATTTTCAAATGTGAATTTAACGTTGTCTCCGTAAACGCTCTGGTAATATCCCACGAACTGGGAACCCGTGTTGTTGTTCATGAGGGACCATAAAGAGAACACAACGTCGTCTGCACTGAAGTCTGCCCCATCATGCCATTTGACACCGCTTCTACATGTCCAAGTCCATTTGAAACCATTCTCGCTAGGCGTCCAATCTGTCAGCAAAGCAGGAATAGACAAATCGGAAAGATCAGCGGATACTTCTGCCAACCCGTTGAAAATTACTGAGTTTATGATAGTGTCGTACCAGGAGTTAGAGAGAGGCGGAATCAGCGATTGAATTGTGCCAGTGGAAGCGTAGACGACCTCAGGTTTGCCTGTAAGCCACTCAGGATCAACTTGGACATTGGCGTATAGCCAACCTCCGCCGCTCTTGGTCTCTACCAACGCCGGGCCTCCCAATTCAGGAGAGACTACAAAGGGTCTACTCTCATAGTAGATTTGAGAGGAGGGCAACTCGTTGAAAAAGATCGTTTGATACGCCTGCAAAGATTGATTCTGTACAGCTGGGTCGGTTGAGGTGATAAATGTGTCCAGGAGCGCGTTAGCTTCGGAGTTGTTCCATAGAGGGTAGTTCTGTCCTGTCGGCGCGAGGAAAGCCGGGTCACCTCCGTAGTAGAGCTGTCGGGGCTCAGGGATCAATCCGGGTGTCCAACCGACCAGCTGAATGTCGAAGCCACCTTCATCCCAGGTCTTGCCTACCATGTCCAGGCTAGGAGTGAAGACACGGTCAAAAACGCCTACCCATCCCAGAAACACGACTCTGGCATCGATTCCGAGTTGTTTCAACGAGTTTGCAAATATTTGGCCCCACTGGCGCCTCACCATGTTTGCATCTCCAGGAGCAATTATTGTAACTTTGAATAGTGCTTCATCTTGCGCTTTCACTATGGTTAGTGGCAGCGTACCGAAAGTTAACAGCACGACCAATGAGAGCATTAAAATTATTTTTTTGAGTTTAGTCATCAATTGTCACCATTTTCCGTTTTTGCGACAACATATATTTTGGTTTGCGCTTATATATTTTAACGTGTGCAACTGAAGTAAGAGATAAATATGACGTAGGTCATAATACATGACAAGCCGTGTATTACCCGCATTGACACAATAGATATAAAATCAGGTAGTCTAAGCTTCCTATAAAGCACATTAGATGAGATGGATATCGTTGACCCAAAGATCTTCGCTAGGTGCAAATCATCGCGGCTCGGCAAATCTATTACAGAAAACTCCAGTGCCGAATTGGTTTGGCAACACGCGAAGAGTAAATCAGGTGAAAATAAGATAGAAAGTGACTGAAGACATGAATTGGAGAGGCCTATTGAAATATTTCGTACATGGAATGACGTTTTCCACTTTATTTTTTGTTTTGGCTATGGCATGGGCTTTTGTTTTGTCCTTTTTGGTAGGTGTAGGTGCCATAATAGGATTCATAATGGGGCTTGTGTTGCTTTTTCTGATGGTAGGCTTTCTGAATAGTGTAATAACTTCGTATCTGTGGTTTAAAGTGGAATTCGGATTCTGGGATTTTCTTTTTCACGGGGTCGTTTTGTTTGTAACATTGTTAATCTTAAACGTTGTCATAACCGTGCCAAACCTTGTTTTGCCGGGAATCGCAACAACTGTAATTATCTATATAATCGCTACATTCCTAGAGGGATTTGTAGCAAAGAAGTTAGCTGGATGGTGGCAGGAAGAATACGCAAAGCGTCTTACATTGAAGACATTGCTAGGCAGTGCAATGTTCAGATACATTGTGAGAAGGCTACTCTACATGATTCCTGTCTTTTTGGGAATCTCAATAATTAGTTTCATTACTATGTACGCAGCAGGAGATCCTCTGGACATAATTAGAATCGGGAGACCAACTTTGACTCAAGAAACGATAGATGCGCTCAGAACGTATTATGGTCTTGATAAGCCAATACCTATCCAGTATTTGAACTGGCTTGCAAACATTTTGCGTCTCAATTTCGGAAAGTCCTTATACGGGGGCATACCGGTGAATTTCTTGATAGGAAGCTGGCTTTGGGAAACAGCCAAGCTTCAAATAATCTCAATTCTAATAGCCTTCGGCGTATCCATACCCATAGGAATAAACTCGGCAAAGAAGCAATACTCGAAACAAGACATAGCCGTCACATCCGTCTCCTTATTTGGAGTTTCAATGCCAACCTTCTGGCTAGGACTCATACTAATAATAGTATTTTCCTTCGAGCTAGGATTGCTTCCTTCAGCAGGCGCACGTGGAGCACCTTATCTTTGGTGGCCTAATCCGATCTTAGACGAAATAGCGCATCTAATAATGCCTGTCTCTGTTCTCGTTTATGTCATGTTGGCTCAAAACATTCGCTTAATCCGAGCGAACATGCTCGAGGTCTTGAGGTCCGATTATGTTCTCGCAGCTAGAGCAAGCGGAATGAGCGAACGCACGGTGATATACAAGTATGCTTTGAGAAACGCCATTGGCCCCGTAATTACGTATCTAGGAATTTCACTGGGACTTATAATAGCCGGTGCGCCAATGACGGAATACGTGTTCAACTGGCCGGGTCTTGGTCGTAGATATGTTGACGCTGCTACGGGGTTAGATTTCCCTGTCGTTATGGGGATCACAATGATAATCACTGGGATGACGTTGATTGCGAATCTGATAATAGACATATGTTATGTTTACATAGACCCGAGAATAAGACTCAGGTAGTTGAAGAAATGGCTTTAAGCAAGCAAAGAGAAAACGTAAAAGAGAGACCGAAGCGGAGGTCTGCTAGCCAGTGGGCCGTAGCTTGGAGAAGATTCAAAAGAAATAGGGCAGGCATCTTCGGTCTACTGATTGTTTTGGCCGTATTCTTTGTTGGAATCTTTGGGAGTTTTCTTGCTCCTTATCCAAGTAGACCAGACACAGACGCCTACAAACCTTTCTATGAGGGAGACGTTCGTAAAGAACCAAGCTGGATGGATCNNGTTTTTAGCGACATGATTCATGGAGCAAAGTACACAGTTTACGTGGGACTCGTAGTGACAGTCATTACGATGGCTTTATCAATCGTTGTCGGATCAATAGCCGGATTTTACGGACGTTGGGTAGACAACCTTCTAATGAGAATCAGTGAAGTATTCTTGGTTTTTCCAAGCTTGCTGTTCATTCTAGTATTTGTCAGGATATTTACATTAACGGTGGGGGAACCATTCTGGATCATCCCAGTAGTTAACATCCAAATTCCAACTGGCCTGACAATCGTTATATTAATTCTGGCTCTGTTCAATTGGGCGTCAAACGCGAGAATGATACGTGGAGAATTTCTTAGAATAAGAGAATTCGAATTCATAGAAGCTGAAAGAGCGCTGGGAGCAAGTAACATTAGAATCATATTTAGGCATATCTTACCCAACCTTTTGTCATCAATAATAGTTGTTTCCACGCTGACGATTGCCTACGCAATTCTGCTCGAAGCTGCAGTGAGCTTCCTAGGTTTCGGAGACCCAAACACTATTACATGGGGACAAATTCTTCAGGAAAACTTCTCAGAGATGAGAACTGTTTGGTGGGCTGAAGTCTTCCCAGGTATAGCCATCTTATTNNGGCTTCGAGAGTGAGGAAGTGAACAAAAAATGACGGAGAACACATTGAACATTGAAGGATTAAAAACATATTTCTTCACCGAAGCTGGAATAGTCAAGGCAGTGGACAACATTTCTTTCTATCTAAAAAAAGGTGAATCCCTAGGGCTCGTAGGCGAATCTGGATCTGGAAAAACGGTAACAGCGTTGTCTGTGCTTAGAATAGTTCCAAAACCAGGCAGAATAGTAGATGGAAAGGTGGAGTTCAATGGTGACGATCTTCTGAAAAAACCTGAAAACGAAATGCGGAGAATACGAGGAAGTGAAATCGCCATCATTTTTCAAGATCCCTCATCTTCATTAAATCCCGTGTACAACATTGAAACCCAACTGAGAGACGTCATAATGGCTCACAGAAAAAGCCGCCAAAAAATTTCTAAGAAGGAGATCAGAAAAAAGGTAATTCAGCTTCTGGAAACAGTCGAACTTCCAGATGCGGAAACCAGGATGCGTGAGTATCCTCACCAGTTCAGCGGTGGCATGAAACAGCGAGTAGCCATTGCGAGGGCCTTGGCCCTTGAACCAACACTCTTGTTTGCTGACGAGCCGACTACAAACCTAGACGTTACGATTCAAGCTCAGGTGCTGGGTCTTTTGAACGATCTGAAAAAGAAGTTTGGGATGTCTCTCGTAATGATAACCCATGACATGGGAATCATAGCTGAAATGACAACCAGAGTCGTGGTTCTTTACGCCGGTCGCGTGTGTGAAGTTGCCAAAACTCATGAGCTTTATGAACGCCCCAAACACCCTTACACAGAAGCCCTGCTTGCGGCTGTTCCTCGGTTGGATATGAGAAAAACTCTGCGAGTAATTCCCGGAAACATCCCCAATCTGATTGAACCTCCCTCGGGTTGCCGTTTCCACCCTCGTTGCAAGTACGCCACAAAGGCCTGTGAAAAGGATGTTCCTGTCTTAGAGGAGATAGACCCAGACCATTTCGTTGCTTGTCATGAATGGCGAAATATCAGCTTAAGAGGAGAAAGAGTTAACGTTGACCACTAGTGACCTCATCGACGTTAAAGAGCTAGTTAAGTACTTTCCAGTATATTCAAGAGGCGTTCTGCTTAAGAAAGAAGTTGGCCTTGTACACGCTGTGGACAATATTACGTTCAATATTAGACGAAAGGAAACTTTTGGTCTAGTTGGAGAAAGCGGATGTGGAAAAACCACAACGGCACGGCTCATCTTAAACTTGATAGAGCCCACATCAGGTGAAGTCTTCTTTGAAGGAGAAAACGTTTTCGAGAGATTTCAATCCGCTGACAAAAAGGAAAAACTAAGATTGAGGAGGAAAATGCAGCTAATTTTCCAAAATCCCTATGGCTCATTAGATCCTCGAATGACCGTGTTCGACATCATCTCTGAACCATTTATCATTCATAAACACGTAGCTAAGAGCCAGTGGAAAGAAAACGTTTACAAACTCCTTGAGCTCGTTGGACTGGAGGAATATCATGCAGAGAGGTACCCCCATGAGTTCAGCGGAGGGCAAAGGCAGAGAATATGCATAGCTCGAGCCTTAGCCGTTGAGCCTGAATTCCTAGTCGCTGATGAACCTGTTTCTTCTTTAGACGTGTCCATTAGAGCCCAGATCCTCAATTTGCTGGGAGAACTTCAGGAAAGCATAGGACTCACTTACCTTTACATATCACACGATTTGAGTTCTGTTAGACAGATCAGCCATAGAGTTGCCGTAATGTACTTGGGCGAAATAGTTGAACTCGCAGACACTGATGAACTTTTCAAAGAACCTCTCCATCCCTACACTAAAGCCTTGATTCAAGCTGTTCCAATTCCTGACCCAAAGGCAAAAAGTATTAAAATTGCCTTGCCAGGAGAGGTGCCAAGTCCAATCAACCCTCCTTCGGGATGCCGTTTCCATCCAAGATGTCCGCGAGGTAAACCTATTTGCAGAGAAAAGAAACCTGAATTGTTGATTGTTAACCCCAATCATTCGGTTGCATGCCACCCATGATCTTGATGCGCATGCAATACCACCGAAAATTCACCAATTTATAAGAAAACTGGTAACTGTATCATTATAAAGACCGCTAGGATACGGTGAGGCATATCTTGTTCTATCCCAGTACGGTTGTCCAATCTTTAACGTTACTATCTCATCTTCTTGCGGTTCAACAAAAACTAGCCCACAATCTGTAGTATTGAAGCAGTTTAACGCATGATTCCAATCAGGTCCAAACACTAGAACATATCCACATCTGTATCCTGCCTTCAAAGCGTTGCTCCTGAAATCTG
>JABAOH010002229.1_pt1 | contig 12996 bp, 12 predicted proteins | sample 7062181 | NCBI WGS metagenome assembly JABAOH01 (sample SAMN14538630, study PRJNA623070) | marine sediment metagenome | biome: marine biome [ENVO:00000428]; feature: marine pelagic biome [ENVO:01000023]; material: deep marine sediment [ENVO:00002113]; isolation source: pool of 5 deep marine... | reverse complement strand
AAAAAATACTTAAATAAAAAACAACATACCACGAAATCGCCTCAAAGATTTGAGGTAGGTAAGAGAAAATGGAAAAATTCTGGAAACACAAATCAAAGTTTGCTGCTATCGCTTTAGTTCTGTTGCTGGCTTCTGTATTGCTAACGTTATATACACCAGTGAAGGCTCAAGCCGACCAACAAACAGCAGGACCATTACCTCCAGGCGTTACTCCTAATGCTACAATTACTACGGAAGCATACCTTAGTTTCAGGCCTAATCCCGTAGGCGTCGGCCAAACCATCTTGGTCAACATTTGGATGCACCCTCCAATTCATGTTGCGCGGCAGTTCCTTGAAGCATTCGAGGTCACATTCACAGATCCAGATGGAAACGAAGACGTTTTTGGCCCAATGGATTCCTACAAGGGAGACGGTACAGCATGGTTTGAATACGTACCTGACCAAGTTGGCACATGGAAAGTCAAATTTGACTTCCTTGGAACATATTTTCCGGAAACAACTGCGCTTTCTTTTTGGGGTGCTCCCATGACGCTTGCCCCAGTCTATTACAAGCCTTCCTCCACTCCAGAAATAGAACTTGTGGTACAGGAGGAACCGGTGCTCTCTTGGCCTCCGTCTCCTCTTCCAACCGATTACTGGACACGACCAGTATCACCAGCGAATAGAGAATGGTGGCCAATCTTAGGAAGCTATCCCTCTACCGGCGTGGTAGGTGATGGAGAATACTGGCCAGATGACACAAACAAATACATGAGCAACTATGATTTCGTTCCATATGTCCAGGGACCCAACAGTGCTCATGTAGCGTGGAAGCGCCCAATTGCGATGGGAGGCCTCATAGGAGGCCCAGCGGGAACAACCACATTGAGTCAGCCAGAAGGGACGATTAGAGGTTATCCGGATATAATCTATGCTGGAAGAGCTTACGACACATATATAAAACCAGGAGTTGGAGCGACCGAAGAAACCTGGTGGAGGTGCTACGATATACGTACCGGAGAATTGTATTGGGAACAACCAGTTACGACAATTACTACGCTGTTGTTCGGGTTTATTCCAGTGACCAGTGCTTTAACACCCACATTCGTTGAATATGCACGACAGGGCGAGGAAGTTCCTGGAGCAGCATCCCGATCAGCAATTACCGTATATCTTTCAGCGATAACCGGGGGGAGGATATACAAGTGGGATCCATGGACTGGGGCTTTAACTGTAAACGTAACAGGACCCCCATCAGGCGTGTCGGATGGTACTTTGTATGCTTACCCCTATGTCTTGAGCGTGCAGAACCTTGGCTTTGCGGTGCCGGCAGATCAGCGTTACCGTTTGATCAACTGGACTATAGAGAACAATGCAGGTGATTGGAGTACCTATAGTGCATCTCAGGAAGTTGTTGACAATTTCACTCTAAGAGTAAAGGGTAACATTACTTGGCCGTGGAGTAGTTTAGGCACTGTCGATTACGAATCTGGCATAGCTGTTACCACATCTGGAATATCTTCAAGCGCCACTGGAACAAACATAGGCTACCGTCTAAGGGCTGCCAGCCTATCGACAGGCGCAGAGCTATGGGACGTTACAACTGACCTTAGTACCGGTCTCGAGACCTTTTTCAGCGCTGGTATATCGCTTGCTGACCATGGAAAATTCGCTGGACGCATGCAAAATGGGCAATGGTATTGTTGGGATCTGTATTCAGGAAATATTGTATGGAAGAGCGATATTTCAGATTGGCCTTGGGGAGTCTTTGGAGCTTACTCTTCGGTCTCAGCCTACGGCCTCATCTATTCATATGACTACGTCGGTGTCCATGCCATCAATTGGACTAACGGAAACATAGAGTGGACATACAGAGCGCCAACCCCCTACGAGTACGAGACTCCATATCAAGGGTACTATTCTTGGCATGGTGCTGCTAAGGCTGCTGACGGAAAGCTTTACGTATACAATAGTGAGCACACGCCAGGCCATCCCATCACCAGAGGGTGGAGGCTCCACTGCATTAACGCTACTACAGGCGAGGGCATATGGAACATAACGACAGGTCAGCTTGTCTGGAACACGATATGGTTCGGATTAGGGGGTATACCTGGTTCCCGGTACTTCCAAGGAGCTGTTGCTGATGGATACCTTGCACTCACCAACGAATATGACGGGTACCTCTACGTTTATGGCAAGGGTCCAAGCGCCACAACGGTTACAGCACCAAAGACTGCTATCTCGTTAGGAGAAAGCGTTGTGATCGAGGGCACGGTCTTGGATATGTCTCCAGGTCAACCAGGCACTCCATGTGTATCTAAGGATTCGATGGCTGGGTGGATGGAGTACCTGCACATGCAGGCTCCGATTCCTGCAGATGTAACTGGGGTTCCAGTTTCGTTGGATACCCTTGATCCGAACGGCAATTTTGTGCACATTGGCGATGTTACCACTGATATGAGCGGCATGTTCAGCCACATGTGGACTCCTGAGATTCCAGGCAAATTCACCGTCATCGCCACCTTCATGGGAGACGACTCTTACGGCAGCTCATACGCAGAAACCGCAGTAGGCGTAGTAGAAGCACCAGAACCACCGCCAGAGTATGGTACAGAAGAGTGGCCGGCATACCCAGAACCAGAAAAACCAGCAGACTACACACCAATGTTCCTTGGCTTAACAGTAGCAATCATTGTGGTTGCAGTTCTCGTCGTATACGACATTATCTCAGTGAGAAAACTGCGAAAATAAACCTCTCGCCTCCCCTTCTTTTTTTATCGATTGAAGGGCAGGTTTGCCACTGGAAGTTAAGAAACAACTGTGCGCGCGCGCGCGCGCTAAGACATGTTCGCTACCTGGCTCTACATGTTTTTAAATGTGAGAAATGTGGAAAAGATAATAGCAGAACCAAAAGAATTAATTAGAATTGTGAAAAACAAACGGTAAACTTAGTTTATTGGATCCTAATTTTTCATATTTATTGTGAATGCACAACATCTTAGTTCTTGGAAAGGTAACACATCTAGTAGTAGTAACGCAAAGAGGTGAAATACTGGAGGATGTAAAGATGAGAACTTCAATAACAGTTCTGGGTGTACTTATTATTTTAGTAAGCTTGTTTCTTCCTCTGATGTATTTGGGCTTCTTACTTGTTATTGGGCTTATCACAATTATTGTCGGTTTATGTATGCAGTCTACTGAACAAAATGTTAAAGCTAAAGTCATGAAGAAAAGGAGACGCTGTAGAATCTGTGGAATAAGAATAACTAAGACCCAAGTAGAAATTACTGATGGACTATGCAATGAATGCTTTGAAGAAGAGTTTTTAGGCTAGCCGTCCTTTCTTCGGAACAATCTTCCTTTAGCCTCACTGACCATAACCTAACCACCTTAGAAAGTAAAGAGGTATACACCAATATTCAGAGTACTTGAAAGTTTGTTTTAATATCTTTTACACTGTAGGTTTCAATTATCAGGGTACTTCTGTTATAAATGAAAGTTTACTCTAGAAAACAATTATAAGACAAATTTAAATTAGTTCTAGGTGTATAACGTGTAATGCGAAAGGATTTTCCTGAATTTCTTGATGGGAATCATCCTTCGTAATGGATGATAGAATCCAAAAAAGGGGAGGTGAAGCTTTGAAAAAGGAGAGAATTATAGTACTTGTTTTGGCTGCTTTTCTATGTTTTGGTTGAGTATTTGCTGCAGTGAGTAGATAAAAAGTATAATTATCATTGTGCCAAGGCCCACGGACATATGCATATAATTAGGTCTCACTTTCGAATATCCAAACCTTTGGAGGCCATCTGCCAATGAAGGCACCTTCATAAATCACTCATGTCCAGTTTAACGTGTATTTCGCGTTGAGCAGAAAAATTTTGTCTTTTCTCTCGTCTAAAATAATGTTATTACAGAGCATTATACATTGGCAAACGCTTAGATTACTACAATTTGTATCCAATTTTCCTGAGAAAATCCTTTCTCGTTTCGACGTCTTTTTCGGTTTCAATTCCCTTACTTTTTGAGCCGTCGATAACGCCTAAAATTCCTCTGCCTTGTTCCGTCTCTACTACTAGCACCTCCAGGGGGTTAGCTGTTGCGGCGAGGATACTACAAACTTCGGGTACTTGTTTGATTTTGTCCAAGACGTTGATTGGATAAGCATTCTTCAAAAAAATGATGAAGCAGTGACCGCACCCTAGTTCCAAAGCTTGGCGCGAAACCAGGTTCTTCAATTCTTCATCGTTGCCTGTAAATCTAACTAGGCAAGGTCCAGAGCTTTCACAAAATCCTATGCCAAATTTAATGGTTGGTACAGAGCTGATTAACGCTTCGTATAGATCTTCAACGGTCTTGATAAAGTGGGCCATGCCTAATATAACATTGCATTCCTGGGGAACCTCGATCTTTAAGAGTTTGAGTTCCACTTACTTCACCTCCTTATGAGTTGGTCTGACTTTCTATTAGATGAAAGCCGGTAGATAGTATCGTGAAATATAGTATTTAGTTGCGTCGGATCGCTTGACTTATTGTCTCAGTGAATTGGCTGAAATTGGCGATGTTGTTAAGGATGGCTGCAATTCTGAAGGAGCTCCTTGAAGTTCTAAATATCTGTGCAAGCAGCTGCTTAGGGCTAAGATAGAACGCTCTGAAATATTCGTAAACAAGCGAACACACTTCTTCATAGGGAACAGGAGTCGGCAAATCCTTAGGAACGCAAACTCCGGTTTCCCAATATTTCTCCTCGTCGATAAGTCCTCTAGCCGCGAGGTTGTTCCACAGGTCGATTCCTGTGTGAACTCCTAAAATGTTAACGTCGGGTACGTCGATTTCAAGTTTGTTTGCGAACTGCAAGGTATTCACGATCTCACGTCTAGTCTCGTCGGGAGCCCCAACAATGAAGGAGCCTACAATTATATCTACACCAGCTTTTCTAGCCTTGCGAATCGCTCTTTCAGTCTGTTCAGGGGTGATTCCCTTATTATAGAAGTCTAAGATCCTTTGGTTACCGCTTTCTATCCCAAAGAAGAGACATCTACATCCAGCCTTCACCATTTCCCTAAACATGTCGTAACTGACGTGATCTACCCGGGAGTCGCAGAACCATTCTACATCCATTCCAGCCTTTTTGATTCTTCGACAAAGCTTTGACACTCTCTTAGCGTTCAGGGTAAAGTTGTCGTCTGCAAAGAGAAACTGCTCGTAACCTTCGCTCTGCAGAAACTCCAGTTCTTTTATGAAGTTTTCAACTGATCTTGGCCTCCATATTCCTTTAGCGAATTTTCTGATTCCGCAAAAGCTGCATCTAAAAGGGCATCCGCGGGACGAGACAAGAGTAGTGAATTTTTTCGTGTTAACCTTTATTCCAAAAATTCTTGAAGTATACTTCGCATCTGTCAAATTGCGATCTGGGAAAGGAAGCTCATCCACATTCTTAATTAGAGGCCTATCTGGAGTGGATATTATTTTGCCCGCTTTCCTAAAAGCTATGCCTTCAACTTCCTCTAGGTTCCCTCCATTTTCCAAACACCGTGCAAGTCCAAGGCCAGTGTATTCTCCCTCTCCTCTAACAATCACATCCACGAAAGGATATTTTCTTAAAATCCTTTCAGCGTTAAAAGTTGCATGGAAATTGCCGAAAACGATTGTGATGTTAGGATTCTCCGCTTTTACGCGTTCCGCAATTTTCGGCGCTTCCTTCGCTGCGCTAAGCAAAACAGAAAAACCTAGAATGTCTGGATCTTCCTTTCTCACCCAACTTACAGCCTGATCTAGAGAAAATCTTTTTGCCGGTTGATCAAGTATGGAAACCTCAATTCCCTCGTTCATTAGGACTCCCGCACAATACAAAATGCCCAAAGGGGGCCATGCCGTTGGAACCATATACATTGATTCCGAAGAAGGAGTCGGATTCACAAACGAAAACTTCATATTTATTCGCATTCAGTCTTTTAAAGCCTGAACAAAATAAACTTTGCTAAAAGCTGTAAAGTGAGAGATTTAGCTCGTCTTTGAGCAAAATAAGGTCAGCATGTGCTCACACCGACTTTGAAACAAGACTTGTTGGCTCTTATGACAAAAATTGAAAATGATTGATGGCACCTGAAGGTTTTAGATTATTCCAAGTTTTCTGCCGCCTTCTTTGAAGGCATCTATGGCTCCGTCTAGTTGTTCGGTATTGTGTTTTGTGCATAGTTGGACCCTAATTCTAGCTTTATCCCTCGCAACCATGGGATAGAAGATTGGCAGAACGAATATTCCCTTTGTCCAGAGGAAGTCTGCAAGATCTCTTGCAATTTTGCTTTTGCCACACATCACTGGAATTATAGGTGTCTCCGTATTTCCAGTGTCAAATCCAGCGTCATTTAGAGCTTCAAGAAGGTAGTTACGGTTTTCCCAAACTCTTTTGACATGTTTTGGTTCTTTTTCCAGCACATCTATGGCTGCAATACAAGCAGCAGCAACTCCTGGTGGAACAGCACCGCTCAGCAGCCAAGTTCTAGCCTTGTTGTAAGCAAAGTTGCGAAGATCTTCGCCACCGGTGATGTGGCCACCAATGACACCAAACGCCTTAGAGAACGTTCCCATCTCTACATGCACTTCATCCCGTCCAAGATGGAAATGCTTAACAATTCCTCGTCCGCCTTCGCCTAATACCCCTTCGCCATGGGCGTCATCAACGTATACCCCAGCACCGTGTTCTTTGCCAATCCTAGCTATTTCGGGCAGAGGCGCAAGATCTCCATCCATGCTGAAGACCCCATCTGTTAAGATCCAAATATGATTATATGGGGGCTCATGTTTTTCCGCTTCCTCCATCACACGTGACAGGTCTTCTGTGTCTTTATGTTTGAATATCGCCCTGTCAGTGTGGCTCAGTCTTACTCCATCAATTATTGACCCATGGTTCAGCTCATCCGAAACGAAAAGGTCACCTCTACCTGCAAGTTGCGGAATAAGCCCCTCATTAGCCATGAACCCAGTTTGAAAAGTTAGTGAAGCTGGAGCGTTCTTGAATTTTGCGAGACGACGATCCAATTCCTCGTGTAAAATCATGTTGCCAGAAATTGACCTGTCGCTTCCTGCACCAGCGCCATATTTTCGGGTTGCTTCTATAGTTGCTTCAACAACTTTTGGATGTGTTGCGAGGTTCAAGTAGTTGTTTGCACACAACATTAGAACTTCTTTTCCGTTCACAAGGCAAATTGGTTCACTTGCGCCTTCGAGAACCTTGATTTCCCAGTTGAGGTTCTCACGAACCAAGCGTTGATATTCTTCACCTAGATATCTTGTTGGGTGACGTGAAATAGTCATAATTGTCACATTCAAGAAACTCTTGTTTTATTCTCTTAACATTTCCTGTTCTCTTCGGAGCGAAAACTGTGTCTTAGAGGTTTCAGCTGACCGTTTTGTCATTTTTTCAATCATATCTCTTGCCATAGCAGCCAAATCATATGTTGAGCTCCAACCCCATTCCTCGTTGGCGACACTGTCATCAATTGAAATAGGCCAAGAATCAGCAATCTTCTGTCTAAAGTCAGGTTTGAATTCGCATTCGAATTCTGGAATATATTTCTTGATTTCAGCCGAAAGCTCTCCAGCAGAGAAACTCATTCCAGCTACGTTGTAGCTTGGGCGTCGCTTGATCTTAGACAGGTCAGCCTCCATGAGGTTACTTGTGGCTTTGATGCAATCTGGCATGTACATCATTGGCAAGACTGTGTCTTCTCTTACGAAGCACGTGTAACGTTTCTTCTTGATCGCTCCATAAAACATTTCAACAGCGTAGTCTGTTATGCCTCTACCCGGAGGTGTCTCACTGCTAATTATTCCAGGGTAGCGGATGCTTCGCACATCTAAGCCGAATCTAATGAAGTAGTAGTTGCACAACAACTCACCAGCGACCTTTGTGACCCCATAAATTGTTTTGGGTGCTAAGATTGTGTCTTGGGGTGTTTTAACGCTTGGAGCTCCAGAGCCAAATACAGCGATGGAGCTAGGCCAAAAAACCCTAAAAAGCTCATGTTTCCGTGCAATATCAAGTACATTATAAAGGCCGTTCATATTTACATTCCAAGCAAGCTGCGGGGTTTCTTCAGCTGCAGCGGAGAGAATTGCCGCTAGATGATAAATTGTGTCGATGTTATATTCTTTTACAACGTTCTCAATTCCAGCTCTGTCGGTAACGTCAACATACGCAAAGGGACCTGAATTTGACAGTTTCTCGCTGGGCTTTCTCCTATGCCCAGCCGCAATAACCTTCTCATTACCATACTTCTTTCGAAGCTCGATGGTTAATTCAGATCCGATTTGACCAGTGGCGCCAGTCACGAGAATCTTTTTCATGCTTTTTATAGGCATTTGATGACCTCGCGCGCACTGTCCGCATTTATTGTGCGAGAACGACATTAGATTATTCAAGATATAAGAATTTTCGGACGAAAATTTCGTTTCTCTGGCGTTTCAGGTTGCAATACAGTACTTCAATTGAACTTGCATGTGCGCTAATTTTGATTTTCAGTTTCAATGACACTGTACTCGAAGTGACGACGAAATACATCACTTTGAAGTTGGGAACTAAGGTCAAAACAGAGGACTTTTGAGTTCTTATCTTCTTTGTAGAGCTGCCAATCTGTGTAGTTTATCAAAACAGTTTATAGCTCACGCAATGAATCTTGTCACGATGGAAATTTGAAGCTAGGCTTCATCGTTAATCCAATAGCGGGCATGGGAGGCAAGGTTGGCTTAAAAGGAACAGACGGCGTCTTAAAAGAGGCAATTGCAAGGGGAGCCACACAAGTCGCACCAAAACGGGCAAGGGAATTCTTGCAAAAACTAAAAGAAAACATAACAGAAGTACCAATGGAAATTTTGTCCTGTCCTGGCATAATGGGTGAAGACGAGGCTAAAAATTCAGATCTTTCAGTTAAGCTTTTGCCCATGAAGATTGGGGAGGAAACAACCGATGCAGATACAAAAACTGCGGTTAAATTATTGGTAAGTATGAAAGTAGATTTGATTGTTTTTGTTGGTGGGGATGGCACAGCCAGGGACATTTTTAATGCCATGCCAAGCTTCATTGAAATACCTGTTTTAGGGGTTCCATCTGGAGTTAAAATGTACAGCGGTGTTTTTGCGTTCAATCCTTCAGACGCTGTGGATATTGTTTTGGCCTTTGCTCAAAACCAAGCGGAGATAACAGAATTTGAAATTATGGATGCTGACGAAACGGCTATTCGAAGTGACATTTTTGCGGTAAAGCTTCAAGGCTTTCTTAAGACTCCATTCCTTCCAATGCGGATTCAAGGAAGCAAGCAAATAAGTTCGGAAACTGTTGACGAGAAGGAAAACCAAACAGCCATAGCAAGGTTCATAATAGAAGAGATGAAGCCGGAAGGAATGTACATACTCGGACCAGGAACAACAGTCAAAAGGATTGCAGAACTTTTGGATGTAGAGAAAACAGTTCTAGGAGTAGATATCTACAAGAATGGGTGGATCATACTTGACGCAAATGAGCAAATGATTTTTTCAGAAGTAGAGGACTGGCAGAACACTTGGATTATCCTTTCGCCAATTGGGCGTCAGGGAATTCTTTTTGGGAGGGGAAACCAGCAGATAAGCCCTGCAATCATAAAGCGTGTTGGAAAACAGCGGATAATTGTTGTGGCGACAAAAGGTAAGCTTCAAAGTATTTCCGGTGGTATTCTAAGAGTCGATATTGGAGATGTAGAAGTGACTCGCATTATTGAAGGATACATTAAAGTTGTCACTGATTATAGAGAGTGGCGACTAATGCCAGTGAAATAGTGTGTGCGCATGTCACAGTTTCGTTCTAATCTAGCCAATTCTCTTCAATAGCATCCAAACTGGCTTTCAAGAACAAAAAGAGGAAATATGCTTTAGATGTAATTGGCGGGCCCGCGGGGATTTGAACCCCGGGTCTCCGGCTCCGAAGGCTTGCGCACTATCCTATTGGGATGGTTCAGCGCCTTGATCCTGGCTAGGCTACGGGCCCCGAAATAAGATGCTGTATAAACGATTAAAGGGTTTTCTTTAGGATAGACAGTCACAGATCCTTAAGAGGTAGTGGCCAAAGTTTTTGAAGGATAGGCATGGCGTTGAAAAGGGGAGTATTGTTCATGAGCGAGATAGCGGAGAAGCCTGCGCCAAAGGAAATTTTAGCCCCTTCAAAACGTTATGCCCGTGCGAAAGCAAAGGTAGTTATAATAAACTCTTTACTTAGTAATGCTATTACAGCATCCGGAGGAATTGTTGAAGTGACGGAAAAAACTTTACGTGTATCTAAGATAAAAGACGGCACCGTGATAGATCACATTACAGGCGGCCACGCGTTAGATGTAATAAACATTTTAGGAATAAGAGGGCGCGTGAACGGCATCGTAACCGTCGCCATGAATGTTCCCAGCAAAACACTACATGTGAAAGATATGGTAAAAATTGAGGGGCGAGAACTGAAATCCGAAGAAGTGGATAAAATAGCTTTGCTAGCACCCCACGCCACCATCAACATTATAAGAGACTACAAACTTGCGGAGAAGCAGCGGGTAAAGCTACCCAATGTTATACGTGGAATAGTGAAGTGCGCAAATCCGGCATGCATCTCAAACAGCAAAGAACCTGTGCAACCCACATTTTACGTGGACAGCGAAGACCCCTTGCTTCTAAGGTGCCATTACTGTAGCTACATAATGGAAAAACAAGACATCCTCAAACAGTTCTAACCTACATTTGTTGTGGATTAGAAAAATAGGCGAAAATAATAGGGGATATTTATTCGTACACTAGAACAGGAAGAAAAAACAGCAAACGTTGTAGGCTTTGCCTTAAGGTCTATAAGCCAAGGTTTGTGCATGCAATAAAAGGCATCCAGTACTAATCAGCCTTATGTCTGGAGGAGAAGTATCGCCTTGGCCAGATCACCTTCAGTCTCTTCTAAAGCTCTCTTGGCCTCTTCCACGCTTTTTCCAGTCTGATCTGCCACAAGCCTCACGTCCTCTTCGGGAATAGCTAACTTATCTACCTCCTGTTCAACCGCCCTTTCGGTGATTCTTTCTCCTGTCACCTGAAAGATTTTTTGTCCATGAAGGTCAAGCGTAGCGACTTGAGGGTTTTCAACTACAATTTCTTTATTGCTGGTTTTGAAGATGACCTCTTGAACGTCGGGCATTTCTCCCATGCTAAGGCCCATACGTTGCATCATTCTTTTTGCTTCTCTTGGACTTACTCTTCTCCGCAATTCTTTTTCCTCTCTTCTACACTAGTTTCATTCTTTCTTAATTTTCTTCCGCTACCCCCTTCCGCACTCGCACTGCCACTCCCCTCTTGAACGCCATCATCTCCTTTCCAGAAAGAATAGCCCTTCCCACAGCCAAAGCCTCATTTTTTTTGGTTATAACAATGACTTCTTCTTGAGGCCTTATCTCCTCATCGGCGTCGATGACGTGTTTGGCAAAGACGCTCTTTCCCTCGGCAACAAAAGGCTCGGCTTCTTCCTGAATTCTAACCCATAACCTTTGAGGTCTTATGTGCTCCATTATTCGCTTGGCTCCTGCAATGGTTAGGGAAAAAAGGCCGTCTGTGGGTCGTAGGGTGACTAACAGTTTCTCTCCTAAGTATATGTGACGTATTCTTCCTGTTCTCTTCGAGTAAACAATTCTAACTTCATTTGGAAAGAGTTTGCTCCCCACTTCTCTTCCAAACTGATAATTTGCTATGCTCCTTATTTTCTGGAGAGCGCCAGTTTTATCCCCCATATTTTCACCATTAAACTTAACAGTATCATTAAGCGGCAAACATTAATTATTTTTCTTTCTAACCCTCATCGCATACTGCATACTCAACCGCAGGTCAGCGCGCATGCGTGAGTTCATGCTAATTGAATTATTCCTTACCGCAGTCTTCACTCCAAAGTTCGGTCCAGTTTTTGAATGCATGTATATGAACCAAAAAGGCTATTCGCTTGTTAGAAATTTAGAAAATAACAAGTCATGAAAGGATACTCCAACATATAGATGGGTTTTGTGAGTCTATTGTTTTTCAACTTTGGCGCTTTTCTTAGGATTTCCAATTGGGCAGACAAGCACGCAAATCTGGCAACTGCTTCCTTTGCACTTTTCCACGTCCAAGACTTCTTTCCTGTTCTTTGGATGGTCAACAAACTCTACGTTCGTTAATGCTTTTTCAGGACAAGCGGTTATGCAGATTTGACAGGCTCCGCATTTACTTTGAAGAGGTGCGTCTGTGACCAGTGGCATGTCTGTGAATACGCTGACGAGTCTGACTCTTGGACCATATTGAGGCGTAACCAGTAACAGTGACTTCCCCAACCAACCGATTCCCGCTGCTCTGGCTACAGCCTTGTTTGATATCAAGCCCATTTCACCAAAATGATCCACATGATCCCGAGGATGGACAACAAGCGTTCTAAAACCCCCATTCTCTAAGAAAAGAGAAAGCTTTAGGGCAATACTTTCAAGTAGTTCGATTTGGTTTGCATAGGAGAGATTAATCTCCTGAGGGCTTGGACCAAACTTCTCAATTCTTACAGCAATAGAAATCGCTCTTGAAAACAAATCATACAAATTGGGAATGTACGTGCGAATGCCCTTCAAAGCACTGACTTCTGCTACTCCTACAAGGTCAGCGCCCAGTTCCCGAGCGTAGTTTTTGGTTCTCTCAGTTTCATTTGTCGTCATTGTTAACACGGGAAAACAACCTGCGAACTTCTCTTAAAGTCTTTCCTCATCTGCCACAAGACTTGAAACAAATGGTACAGCATAGTGTTAGTCTATGGTACGCATACACGTAAACCAAGAAAAAGAGAACCGGCAACAAACAGATGCGCGCGCACGCTACCAAAAAGCAATTGTATTACAAGAGCTCGAAAGCCCGCTTAAGATATTGTATAAGTATAACATTCAGCGGAATGTAAAATCGAGAATTTAAACGTCGGATGCGAATTCTGGTGCGGGGGGTGGGATTCGAACCC
>JABAOH010001478.1_pt18 | contig 12996 bp, 13 predicted proteins | sample 7062181 | NCBI WGS metagenome assembly JABAOH01 (sample SAMN14538630, study PRJNA623070) | marine sediment metagenome | biome: marine biome [ENVO:00000428]; feature: marine pelagic biome [ENVO:01000023]; material: deep marine sediment [ENVO:00002113]; isolation source: pool of 5 deep marine... | reverse complement strand
CAGTCCACGCCGGCGAGGCGCTCGGTCCACTCGTCGCGGCTCGCGGATGCGAAGATCGCCGCCACTTCCGCGCGCACCCGGTCCGCCTGCGCGCCGCTCACCAGGTGGTGCCCGCCGAGGTCGGGCCGTCCGACGGCCTCGCAGAAGGCACGCCAGAACTTCTCCTCGAGCGCGCCGAGCGCCATGTAGCCGCCGTCGGACGTCTCGTAGATGCCGTAGCAGGGAAGGCCGCCGCTCAGCGCGTCGCCGCCGCGCGGCCTGGCTTCGCCTTCGGCGTTGACGCGGGCGAAGGCGGCGACGCTGTGGGCGAACGTGCAGTCGGTCATGGAGACGTCCACGTAGCGTCCGGTGCCGCTTCGCTGGGCGTCGACCAGCGCCGCGAGAATGCCCATGACAGCGCTCAGCGTGCCGCCGAGAAGATCGGCGATCTGGAAGTTGAGCAGCGACGCCGGGCCATCCCTCGGGCCCGACTGATGCAGCACGCCGGCATAGCCGCAGTAGTTGATGTCGTGACCGGCCACGTCGCGCAACGGGCCGTCCTGCCCGTAGCCGGAGATGGCGCAGTAAACGATGGCCGCGTTGTGCGCGCGCACGCGCGGGTAATCGGTGCCGAGCCTCGCCATGACCCCGGGGCGAAAGCCCTCGATGATGACGTGGGATCGCGCAGCCAGGTCCATGAAGGTCTGCACGCCCTCGGGCTGCTTCAGATCCAGCTTGAGGCCGCGCTTGTTGCGGTTGACGAGATCGAAAATCGGGGCGACGCCCGCCTTGTCGTCGGCCCGGCGCTGACGCGCATAGTCGCCCGCGCCCGGGTCTTCGATCTTGATGACGTCCGCGCCCATGTCCGCCAGGTGCAGACCGCACATGGGGCCGGGGAGGAGCCTGGTCAGATCCAGAACGCGGATGTCGGAGAGCGGCTTACTGCTCACGGCGAGTCAGGTCAGAGGCGTTGCCGCTCTCAGCCGGATTTTTGCAGCTCGGCGTCGAGCTCCGGAAGCGCCTTGAACAGATCCGCCACCAGGCCGTAGTCGGCGACCTGGAAGATGGGCGCTTCCTCGTCCTTGTTGATGGCGACGATGACCTTGCTTTCCTTCATGCCGGCGAGATGCTGGATGGCGCCCGAGATGCCGACGGCCAAGTAGAGATCCGGGGCCACCACCTTGCCGGTCTGGCCGACCTGATAGTCGTTGGGGACGTAGCCGGCATCGACCGCCGCCCGGGATGCGCCGATGGCCGCATTCAGCCGATCGGCGATGCCTTCCAGGAGCTTGAAGTTCTCGCCGCTCTGCATACCTCGTCCACCGGACACCACGACCCGCGCCGAGGTGAGCTCCGGGCGCTCGGACACCGTGAGGTCCTCGCCGACAAAGCTCGAGATTCCGGGATCGTCGACGGGCGCCAGCGACTCGATATCGGCGCTGCCGCCTTCGGTGGCGGCGTCCTCGAAAGCCGTCATGCGGATGGAGACGAGCTTGACGGCATCGCTCGATTTCACCGTGGCGATGGCGTTGCCCGCATAGATGGGGCGTACGAAGGTGTCGGCATCCTTGATCTCGATGACATCGGTGATCGACGACACGTCGAGCAGCGCCGCAGCCCTCGGAAGAAAGTTCTTGCCGAACTTGTCGGCGGGTGTCAGCACGTGGCTGTACTCGCCGGCGAGCCCGGCGACGAGCGCCGCCAGCGATTCGGCCAGACCATGGGCGTAGCGCGCGTCGTCGGCGCAGCGCACCTTGGTCACGCCGGCGACCTTTGCAGCCTGCTGCGCCGCGCCCGTGCAGCCTGCACCGGCCACCAGCATGTGCACGTCGTCGCCGAGCTGGGTGGCGGCGGTAACGGTGTTGAGAGTCGCGGCGCCGAGACTCTCGTTGTCGTGTTCGGCTACGACCAGCACGCTCATTCAGATCACCTTGGCTTCATTGCGGAGCTTTTCCACGAGCGCCTGCACGCTCTCGACGCGGATGCCGGCCTTGCGTTTGGGCGGCTCGACGACCTCGACGACGGTGACGCGCGGCGTCACGTCGACGCCGAGCTCCGCGGGCGTCAGCGTTTCCATGGGCTTTTTCTTCGCCTTCATGATGTTGGGGAGCGACGCGAAGCGCGGCTCGTTCAGGCGCAGGTCCGTGGTGATGACGGCCGGCAGCTTCAGCTTGACGATTTCGAGACCGCCGTCGACCTCGCGCGTCACGTTGACGCTGTCAGTCTCGAACTCGAGCTTTGATGCAAACGTGCCCTGGGGCCAGCCGAGAATCGCCGCCAGCATCTGGCCGGTCTCGGAATGATCGCCGTCGATAGCCTGCTTTCCGACGATGACGAGCCCCGGCGACTCGCGCTCGACGAGGGCCTTCAGGAGCTTGGCCACGGCGAGCGGCTCGAGCTCCTCCTCGGTCTGCACCAGGATGCCGCGATCGGCGCCCATGGCCAGCGCGGTGCGGATGGTCTCCTGACACCGATCGATGCCCATGGACACCGCCACGATCTCCTCGGCGGTGCCCGCTTCCTTGAGCCGCAGGGCTTCCTCGACCGCGATCTCGTCGAACGGATTCATGGACATCTTGACGTTGCTGGTCTCGACGCCGCTGCCGTCCGCCTTGACCCGAACCTTGACGTTGTAGTCGATGACTCTCTTGACCGCGACCAGAATCTTCATGACCGATGCTCTACCGGACCCGCTGCCTGCTCCGAAGGAACGCGAAGGGTAGTACGTTGAGCAGGGCGACGCAATCGCGTTTCCCCGGAAAATAAAGGCTTTTCTGCCGATCTTGCGCCGCGCTTGCCCGCGTCAGGTGGGCCGGGGAAAATGTGCCCCCTTCGGCGTGTTTGCAATGCTGGGAGGTGCGCGGTGGACCGGGAGTCCATGGAGTTCGACGTCGTCATCGTAGGCGCGGGACCCTCGGGTCTCGCGACCGCCATTCGGCTGCGCCAGCTGTGCCAGGAGCACGGCACCGAGCTCAGCGTGTGCATCGTCGAGAAAGGTTCGGAGGTGGGCGCGCACATCCTGTCCGGCGCGGTGCTCGAGCCGCGCACGCTCGAGGAGCTTGTGCCGAACTGCAAAGAGCTCGGTGCGCCCCTCAACACGCCCGTCAGCGAGGATCGCTTTCTGTTCCTGACACGCACCGGCGCGTTGCGGCTGCCGACCCCGCCGCAGATGCGCAATCACGGCAACTACATCATCAGTCTCGGCAATCTTTGCCGCTGGATGGGCGAGCAGGCCGAGAGTCTCGGTGTCGAGATCTTCCCGGGCTTTGCCGCGGCAGAGGTCCTTTACGACGACTCGGGCAGCGTGCGCGGCGTCGCCACCGGTGACATGGGCGTCGGCAGGAACGGCGAGCCGAAGGCCAGCTTCGAGCCCGGGGTCGAGCTGCTCGCGCGCCAGACGGTGTTCGCGGAAGGCTGCCGGGGCTCGTTGACCAAGACGCTTTTCGAGCGCTTCGGGCTGCGCGAAGGGGTCGATCCCCAGACCTACGCCATCGGCATCAAGGAGCTGTGGGAGATCGATCCCGCCAGGCATCGGCAGGGGCAGGTGATTCACACGGTCGGGTGGCCCATGGACCGCTCCACCTACGGCGGGTCCTTTGTCTACCATCTCGAGGACAACCAGGTCGCCATCGGCTTCGTCATCGGTCTCGACTACGAGAACCCTCATCTGAGCCCCTTCGACGAGATGCAGCGCTTCAAGACCCATCCGCGCATCCGTCCGATGCTCGAGGGCGGCCGGCGGCTCGCCTACGGCGCGCGGGCGCTCAACGAGGGCGGCTTTCAGTCCATTCCGAAGCTCACCTTTCCCGGCGGGCTGCTGGTCGGCGATACCGCAGGTTTCCTGAACGTGCCCAAGATCAAGGGCACGCACACGGCGATGAAGTCGGGCATGGTGGCGGCGGAGACCCTTCATGCGGCGCTCACCGGCGGCGATGCCGGCCCCCGCGAGCTCGAGGCGTACCCGCAACGACTGCGCGAGACGTGGCTCTGGGAGGAGCTTCGCCGCGTGCGCAACATTCGCCCGGCGTTTCGCTGGGGGCTGTGGGGCGGTCTCGTGTACGGCGGCATCGACACCTATCTTCTGCGCGGGCGTGCGCCGTGGACCCTGCACCACCACGCCGATCACGAGCGCTTGAAGAAGGCCAGCGAGTGCCCGGTCATCGAGTACCCGAAGCCGGACGGCGAGGTGAGCTTCGACAAGCCCTCATCGGTATATCTTGCAAACACCGTGCACGACGAGGATCAGCCGGTGCATCTGCGATTAGAGGATCCGGACGTGCCGATTCGGATCAATCTCGCCGAGTACGCGGCGCCCGAGGAACGTTTCTGTCCGGCGGGTGTTTACGAGATCGTCGGCGAAGCCGAGGACCGGCATCTGCAGATCAACGCTCAGAACTGCGTGCACTGCAAGACCTGTGACATCAAGGACTTCACGCAGAACATAAACTGGGTGACGCCTGAAGGCGGCAGCGGCCCGAACTATCCTAATATGTAATCCAGGGCGCGAGTATCGCGCGCCGGGCCGCGCGAAAAACAGGAAAGAGATTCATGGCGATATACAGAGCACCCATCCGCGACATGCAGTTCGTCATCCACGAGCTGCTCGACGCGCAGAGTTGTTTTGCGGAGCTGCCCGGTGGCGAGGAAGCCAGTGCAGACATCATCGACTCGATTCTCGAGGAAGGCGCGAAGCTCTGCGAGAGCATCGTCTTCCCGACCAATCGCACCGGTGACGTGGAAGGTTGCCGACTGGACGACGGCCAAGTGCGCACGCCGAGCGGATTCAAGGAGGCCTACGAGGCTCTTTGCACCGGCGGCTGGATGGGGCTCGCCTGCGACCCGGAGTATGGGGGCCAGGGACTTCCGCACACGCTCAGCGTCTTCTTCGAGGAAATGCTGCAGTCGAGCAACATGTCACTCGCGCTCTACCCGGGGCTGACGCGCGGCGCCTACGTGGCCATTCGCGCCCACGGCAGCGACGAGATGAAGCGCACGTATCTGCCCAAGCTCGTCGACGGCAGCTGGACGGGTGTCATGTGTCTCACCGAATCCCACGCAGGCACGGATCTCGGCATGCTGCGCACGCGGGCGGTGCCGGACGGCGACGGCAGCTATCGCGTGAGCGGCACCAAGATCTTCATCAGCGGCGGTGATCAGGACCTCACCGAGAACATCGTGCATCTCGTCCTCGCGCGCCTGCCGGATGCCCCGGAGGGCGTGAAGGGCATCAGCATGTTCCTGGTGCCCAAGTATCTGGTCAACGCGGATGGCTCGCTCGGAGAACGCAACACGTTCTCGTGCGGCTCCATCGAGCACAAGATGGGCATCAAGGGCGCATCGACCTGCGTGATGAACTACGAAAACGCCGTGGGCTACCTCATCGGCGAGCCGCACAAGGGATTGCAGGCCATGTTCTCGATGATGAACCACGAGCGGCTGATGGTGGGACAGGAAGGATTGTCTCAGGCCGAGGTCGCCTATCAGAGCGCCGCCGACTACGCACGCGAGCGCATTCAGGGGCGCGCGCTCAGCGGCGTGAAGTCGCCGGACCAGCCTGCCGACCCGATTATCGTGCATCCGGACGTGCGCCGGATGCTGCTCACGGGCAAGGCCTGCAATGAGGCGGCGCGGGCCCTGCTCGGCTGGGTGTCGCTTCAGGTCGACATCGCCGAGCGCCACCCCGACGCCGGCATGCGCGAGCATGCCGAGGATCTGGTGGCCCTGTTCACGCCGGTCATCAAGGCGTACTTCACCGACTACGGTAACGAGGTCTGCAATCTATCCATGCAGGTATTCGGCGGCCACGGATACATCAGTGAGTGGGGCATGGAGCAGCTCGTTCGCGATTCGCGCGTCGCGCAGATCTACGAGGGCGCGAACGGTATTCACGCTCTCGATCTCGCCGGTCGCAAGCTCAGCATGCACGAAGGACGACTGATCAAGCGCTATCTCAAGATCCTCGAGGACTTCGTCGCCGAGCATCGCCAGGACAAGAAGCTCGACGAGTTCATCGCGCCGCTCTCGGGCGCCGTCGCCGCCCTCGAGGACGCCACCCGCTGGCTCGCCAAGGCGCGGATGGAAGATCCGGACGAGATCGGCGCGGCATCGTACGATTACTTGAGACTGATGGCGCTTGTCTCGTTCGGCTACATGTGGGCTCGCTCAGCGGCGATCGCGACGGGCAAGGTCGAAGGCGACAACACGGGTTTCTACCAGGCCAAGCTCACCACCGCCCGATTCTTCATGAAAAGACTGCTCCCTCAGACCACGGCGCTCGTTGCAACGCTGCGTGCAGGCAGCCGCAGCCTGATGGAATTGCCGGCGGAATCTTTCTGATTCGGCGCGGATGACGGATCCACGCGACGAGATCGACGTCGAGACGCGCAGCCAGCTGCTGGAAGCCGCCCTCGAGCTTGCGGATCTTTGCGCAGAGACCACGGCATCGATCGTGGGCTCGGGCTTCGAGGTGTCGTTGAAAGCCGACGAGAGCCTCGTCACCACGGCCGATGTGGAGACCGAGCGCGTATTTCGGGCGCGTGTCGCAGAACGTTTTCCTCACATGGGGATTCTCGGCGAGGAGCTCGGCGACAGCGATCCGGATTCGGACTACCGGTGGATCATCGACCCCATTGACGGCACGGCAGAGTTCGCGCGACACGTGCCTCTCTACGGCTGCATCATCGGGCTGCATTACAGGCAACGACCGCTGGTCGGCGTGATCGACCACAGGGCCATGCATCTCAGATGTCACGGCGCTTACGGACTCGGCGCATTCGCCAACGGCGAGCGCGTGCGCATCGATGACTGGCCGAGCGGCCGGGCAGCGGACAGCGCGCGCGTTGGTATGCCGTCACGTGCGAGTTTTCTCAAGCCCACCGAAGCCGGCCGTGTGTTCAGCGCCATCGTAGACGCCTATCCGAACTTCCGCGCCTACCATACCTGCTATGCGCACACGCTCGCGGTCATCGGCGGACTCGACGCCGCCATGGAGTGGGACACGCCCCTGTGGGATCTGGGCGCTACGCAGGTCCTCATCGAAGAGGCCGGTGGTCGCTACCATTGCATGAGGGAGATCGACATTCCCGGCAAGGGACGCCATTATGCCGCTGTTTTCGGAAAGCCCGCAGTGGTGTCGGACATCGCGAGGATTGCCGGCGAAGTAATCTGAGCCATGCAGAACTTCACCCCCGTGTCTGCTCTGATTGGCGGTGGGCTCATCGGGCTCGGCGCCGCCGTGTTATTGCTCTTCAACGGCCGCATTGCCGGCATCAGCGGGATCGTGGGTGAGCTGTTGAGACCCGTGCGAGGGGATTGGGTCTGGCGCATCGCATTCGTGCTCGGCCTGCTCGCGGGTCCGGTCCTCCACCAGCTGTTTGCCGCGCAACCGCTCAGCATCACCATCCATGCACAGCTGCCGGTTCTGGTGATCGCGGGCTTTCTGGTCGGCTTCGGCACCAATCTCGGCTCCGGTTGCACCAGCGGTCACGGCGTGTGCGGCATGGCGCGGCTCTCTCCGCGTTCCATCGTCGCGACCGGGATCTTCATGACGGCGGGTGTGGTCACGGTGTATGTCGTGCGCCACGTGGTGAGCTGACGTGCGCCGCACGCTTGTCGCCTTCCTCGCCGGCAGCCTCTTCGGAGTCGGGCTGACGGTTTCCCGTATGATCGATCCCGCCAAGGTTCTCGGCTTCCTCGACCTGGCGGGCGACTGGGATCCCAGCCTGGCGCTGGTCATGGCCGGCGCGCTGGCGGTGATGGCGATCGCCTACCGCATCAGGGCCGGGCGTTCGGCTCCGTTTTTCGCGGACGTCTTTCAGATACCGACACGTCGCGACATCGACGCGCGTCTGGCGATCGGTGCGCTGATCTTCGGCACCGGCTGGGGACTGGTGGGATTCTGTCCGGGTCCCGCCATCAGCGGGATCGCCCTCGGGCGCTACGAGGTGATGGTATTCGTTCTCGCCATGCTGGCCGGCATGGCTGCGCAGCGCTACGGACCGTGGCGCATGAGTCCGGCGCGCGTGGCGCGCGCGGCGGGCGGGGGCGCTTAGCGCGGCGCCGCTGCCCTGGCGGGCGCGGCAACGACGCTCAACGGCTCTCGTAAGCGGCGAGCATCTCGGCCAGATCGTCGAACCACAGATCCACCGCCTCGGCGAGCGACGCGTGCATGGTCGCCTGCCACTGGCGCTGCTGCATGTCGAGGGCCTCGTTGACACCGGCCTCGAGTGCATCGCGCTCGGCGTACTCGATACCCTCGTTGATGGCGTAATCGAGACCGAGACCGGCGGCACCGCCCATCACCGCGCCCATGGGGCCACCGGATGCGCCGACCGCGGTCGCCGCCACCGTTCCCAGCCCTCTCGCCACGTACGGACCCGCCAGTCGGGTCGCGACGCCGCGCGCCGTGCCGGCCGCGGCACGCCGGCTGATACCCTGAGCGAGCCGCGCGCCGACGGCGGTGCCGATGCGCTTTCCGACGAGCGCGCCGCCCGCGCTCAGCGTCACCGCACGGGCGACCTCGAGGGAGCCGCGCTCGACGCCCGAGATGGAGAGCTTCCTGGTCTGATGATTCCAGTCGAGCACGACGGAGACTCCATCGAGCTCGGGTTGGCCGTCGAGATAGGTGGTCTCGGCGGCGACGAAACTGCGAAAGCGATCGTCGAATCCGTTGAGCGCAAGCTGAAATCCGCCGTGTCCGGTTTCGAGCGCATGCACGTACGCCCATTGCAGCAGGGGATCGGAAACTTCCGGGCGCATGACAATGTCGAGATAGCGTTTCTCGACGTAACGCTCGAGATCGTGCGCGACGGCGTCGTCGAGACGCATGACGCTCGGCTTCAAAACGTTGGCTGCGGCCGAGTACATGGCTTTCCCGGTCAGCCGGTAGGAGGTGGGCCACGCGAAATACCAATCCGCAAAGGCCGGCACGCGGCTGTGCATGCTCACGAAAACCGGCGCAGCGCGCGCTTCGAGCGCCGCGCGCACGCGCGTGTGCGTATCGCGGCGGGCGGTCTCCACCCGCTCGAGCTCACGGCGCACGAAGCTCGACAACGCTGCCGATCCCGTGACGGCGCGAACCGGATTGCCGTCTGAATCGCGTACGATTATCAGGGCCTTGCGATCGACCTGCGCACGCACGCCGTGCTCGGCGCTGGAGCGGTCACGATGCACACTGCTTGTGTAATCAATGCGATCGAGGATGCTGCCGAGCATGCCGGGGCCGAACAGCACGGTCACGATGATCGCCAGGGCAACCAGCGCGAGGACCAGCCTCGAGCCGCGCCGAGGCCGTCGGCGCGAATCGTCACCGGGCGCNNGCGCGGGCGGCGCTCCTCGCCGGCCAGCGCCGACTGCAGCTTGACGAGCTCGGCCTGCCACTGGCTGGCAGTCGGCTCGTGCGTGCGCAACTCCGACATTTCTCGGATCTCCTGATCGCGGCACGGGCGGCGCTCGCCCCGGGGTGCCGCTTTTGACGGGCTTACTCAAAGATTAGGCCATTCTGCGGCGTTTGGAGACCATACTCGGATGGCCGGCCACGGATCCTGATATACACTTATTTACTACCGAATCGAGGGTTCCCCGACGTGATCGAGCAGTACTGGGAAGGCATCAAGGCGTTCGCCTGGAACACCGTCTGGGCCGCCAATCTGGCCGCGCTTTCACCCGCGCGCGCGGCTGCGGTCAAATCGCTTCGCGTCGGTCACATGCTTATCCGTGAGGTCGGCGATGGCCAGCTCAACGTGCGCGCCGCGAGCCTGGTATACACCACGCTTCTATCGCTGGTACCCGTGATGGCGCTCAGCTTCGCGCTTTTCAAGGGATTCGGCGTGCATCACGACCTGCAGCCCGCATTGATGGGCTATCTCGAACCTCTCGGCGCCAAGGGAGCGGAGCTCGGTAACCGGCTGATCGCCATGGTCGAAAACGTCGACGTGCGCAGCCTCGGAGTGCTCGGCCTCGCTTTTCTGCTCTACACCGTGGCGCGGGTCGTCCAGAAAGTGGAGCAGGCGCTCAACTACACGTGGCGCGTGCGCACGCAGCGGCGCTTCTTCGAGCGTCTCAGCGGTTATCTCAGCGTGGTGATTTTCGGGCCGGTGTTCGTATTCGCGGCCATATTCATCTCGGGATCGTTCATGAGCTCATCGATGGTCACGCACATGATCGACATTGCCGGTATCGGCTCGCTGGTGACTCTCGCTGGCAAGGTCGTTCCTTATTTTCTGGTGGTGGCGGCTTTCACCTTCGTTTACTTCTACATTCCAAACACGCGCGTGAATATCGGGTCGGCGCTCATCGGCGCCTTGATAGCGGGCTTTCTGTGGGCCGTTGCCGGCTGGGCGTTCGCCGCCCTCGTGGTCGGCTCGACCCGTTATGCGGCAATTTATTCCGGCTTTGCCATTGTCGTTCTGTTCGTCATGTGGTTGCACGTCTCATGGCTGATACTCCTCATGGGTGGCAGCGTCGCTTTCTATCACCAGCATCCAGAGCATCTCGGGCTGCTCACCCACGAGCTGAAATTCAGCGCACGCATCATGGAACGGCTTGCTCTGCTCACGTGTTTTCTCATCGCGCGCAACTTTCAGTACCGGCTCGAGCCATGGACGAGCGTGGCACTGGCGCGAAGGTTGCGGGTGCCGTTGGCAACCGTGGATCAGATGATGCATGCGCTCGAGAAGGAGGGCATCGTCGTCGCGACAGGAAGCGACGCGCAAGCCTATGTGCCGGCGCGCGATCCGGCGACGGTGAAAATCAAGGACATCCTCGACGTCGCGCGCGCGGCAGCCGAAAGCCACCATTTCTCCTACGAGAGCATCGCTTCGGAGCCCGCCGTGGACGGCATCTGCTTCGAGCTCGACCAGGCCATGGACGGTGCGCTGGCCGAGCGCACGCTTCGCGACCTGGTGACCGCCAATCCGCCGGTCGGAAACGATGGTGCGGTATCCGCGCAGTCCGCTACGAATCTCGTCACGGTGGTGGCGGAGCGCGAGCGTGGTGACGCCGACGAGAATCGCATCGGCGCCGAGGGCGCAGGCCCTGCGCGCGGCACCGGCGGGGAGCGCACCTAGGCGGCCGCCGGCTCGAGGCGGGCGCGCGCGAGGAGCGGCGCCGCCTGTCACTTCGCGAGCGTTTAGTGACGCGCTCCACAGAAACTTCACCGGCAAAGGTGGCACCATGTGCGGGCATCACGGCTGAGCCCGGCGCAGGCACGCGAGCGGGGACGCCGGCGAGCACCGTGCGCCGCTTGCAAGGGCGCGGCGGTTGCGGGGCGCGAGGGATACACGCCCCGGATAACTAAAAAGACAGAGACACGGCCGGACGACGACGACGTCACCGAGGAGTATGCCGTGGCCAAACGCAGCTACGAGAGTGTGGTCTTACTGCACGCAAAAGAGGCCGAGCACGCGATTGCCATCATGAAAGAGCAGGGCAAGAGCGCCTCGCTCGAGTATCTGATGGCATCCTACGAGCCCGACGAGAGCACGCTCGTCGATCATCGAATGCCTCCCTGGAACGATGGCGACCGTCTCTACGAGAACGACGAGTTCGTGCTCTATTACAATCTGGAGTCGCCGTACATCGGCCTGGTGCGAAAGCTGACGCCTTTCGGCGTGCTCTGAGCGCGCGGTTCGCTTCCGCGTATCAGTGACCCTGCGCCAGTGCGCCCGCGCGGCGCGGGTCGGCCGCGCCGAGAAAGCCGGTGTCGATGCGCATCACCGTTTGCGTGCTTCCCATGGCGTTACCGACCTTGACGCGGTGCCCTCTGACGCTCAACAGATCGAGCGTATCGGGGCTGATCCCCACCTCCACGCGCAGCTCGTCGGGCAGCCATTGATGATGAATCCGGGGCGCGGCGGTGGCGGCCGCGATGTTCATGCCGTGATCGACGACGTTCATGATGATCTGCAGCGTGGTGGTGATGATACGGCTGCCCCCGGGAGTGCCGGTGGCGAAACGCGGCTTGCCGTCCTTGAATACGATGGCCGGTGACATGGAGCTCAAGGGGCGCTTTCCGGGCTCGATGGCGTTGGCCTCGCCGCCGATGAGTCCGAAAGCGTTCGGCACGCCGGGTTTCGCCGAGAAATCGTCCATCTCGTTGTTGAGCAGAATGCCCGTGCCCGCCGCTACGATGCCGGTGCCGTAGCTGAAGTTGAGCGTGTAGGTGTTGGAGACGACATTGCCGTTGCGGTCCATGATCGAGTAGTGCGTGGTCTCGTTGCTCTCGAAGGGCAGCGGATCGCCCGGCTCGATACGCGTGCTGGGGGTGGCGCGATCGAGCGAGATGCTCGCGCGAAGCCGGGCGGCATAGGCTTTGGAGGTGAGACCGGACACCGGCACCTCGGCGAAATCCGGGTCGCCCAGGTAGCGGCTGCGATCGGCATAGGCGAGCTTCATGGCCTCGGCCATGAGGTGGATGGTGTCCGCCGAGTTATGGCCGAGAAACGCGATGGGGTAGTCCTCGAGAATGTTCAGCAGCTGGATCACGTGCACGCCGCCGGAGCTCGGTGGCGGCATCGAGTAGACGTCGTAGCCCCGGTAGGTGCCGTGCACGGGCGTGCGCAGCACCGCGCGATAGCTTTTGAGATCCTCCTTCGTGATCAGGCCGCCGTTGGCGGCCATTTCAGCGGCGATGAGCTCGGCGATCTCGCCGCCGTAGAACGCCCCGGGCCCCTGCTCGGAGATGCGGGTGAGACTCCACGCCAGGTCGCTTTGCACGAGCCGCTCGCCGGCCGCGAGCGGTGTGCCGTCGGCGTTGAAAAAGATGCGCGCCGTGGCCGGATGGCGTCCCAGGCGTTTGCTGCGCCGCTCGAGAGCGTCCGCCATCTGCTGGCTGACGGTGATGCCGTCGCGCGCCAGCGCGATGGCCGGCGCCATGACCTCGGCGAGGCTCATGGTGCCGAACTTCTCGAGCGCCATCGCCAGGCCGGCCACCGTGCCGGGCACGCCGACCGACAGGTGGCTGAAGCGCGCCCGCTGCTTGTCGACCTCGCCCTCGGCATCCAGGTACATGTCCCGATT
>JABAOH010166629.1_pt5 | contig 12998 bp, 14 predicted proteins | sample 7062181 | NCBI WGS metagenome assembly JABAOH01 (sample SAMN14538630, study PRJNA623070) | marine sediment metagenome | biome: marine biome [ENVO:00000428]; feature: marine pelagic biome [ENVO:01000023]; material: deep marine sediment [ENVO:00002113]; isolation source: pool of 5 deep marine... | reverse complement strand
GGACAAACGAACGCGGCGCCGGACGCTACGGCCATGTAGGCCTGATTGAGCGTGTATATCAGATGCACGTTGACCCGACGACCCTGCGCCGTCAGCCGTTGGCAAGCCATGACGCCGGCATTGGAGATTGGCACCTTGAATACGGGCTCACTCTCGAGCGGCAAAGCCATAATTCGATCGGCCTCGGCAAGAATTGTCTCAACCGAATCGCCGAGCGCCTCCACCTGCAGCTCTGGCACCATGCCTGAGAGCTTGACGATCGCGCCATCGATATCCGTGATGCCGTGACGGTGCATGAACGTGGGCGTCGTCGTGAGGCCTTTGAGAAAACCGAGCTCGAAGGCCCGCTCAATTTCCTTGAAGTCGACCGAATCGAGATAAAGATCCATAAGCTACCTCTGTTTGCGCCTTAGCGGCCTCTAAGCTGACTGGGACTGCGATCTCACCAGATCGTGGATTTCCAGTAATGGCTTGACGAAGTCAGCCAAGTCGTCGAGATAGTACTGACTCGCCGCGTCACAGAGCGCCTCGGGCGGATTGGGGTGAGCCTCGATAAAGACACCGTCAACACCTGCTGCGACACCAGAACGCGCGAGTACGGAGAGAAACTCACGGCTACCGCCGCGCGGATCTTTGCTTGGAATTCCGTATTTGCGAATCGTGTGCGTGATATCAAAGATCACCGGATAACCAATCTCCGCGAGCAGATAAAAGCTTCGCGGATCCACGACGAGGTCGTTGTACCCGAACGTATAGCCCCGCTCGGTCATCAATATCTGCTCGTTACCCGACGCTTCGATCTTTCGCGCGGGCTTAGCCATGTTGTCGGGCGCAATGAACTGACCGTGCTTCAGATTGACGACCGCACCCGTCTTTGCAGCCGCGACGACGAGCTCGCTCTGCATGCACAGATACGCGGGGATCTGCAGGATGTCGACGACCTCGGCGGCCGGCGCTGCCTGGTCCGGATAATGTATGTCCGTCAACACGGGAAGCTCGAACTCGCGTTTGACCTTCTCGAGCAGCTTGAGCCCCTCCTGCAAACCTGGACCCTGGTAGTACTCGAGTGAACTGCGGTTGTCCTTGGAGAACGACGACTTGAATATCAGCGGCGCGCCAAGTTCCTCGGAAATACCCTTGAGACGCTCGGCGGTGGAGAGCATCAAAGACTCTTCCTCGATAACACAAGGACCGCAGATCAAGAACAGTTGATCCGAGCCGCAATCGATCCCGTCAACGAATACGTGTTTTTTCATGCGTTTAGGTCAAGGTCGCTCATTGCTGGCGGCATTGTGGGGCCTAAGCCGGAAGCTGGCAAGCGCCCGTTAGCTGCGTCGATTAGAGGCATGAGCAATTCGAAGTTTCGTAGCGTCGCACCCTGCCCGTCTGCAACGACGTCTCGAGCGCGACGACCTGCATCCCTGCGCAGCGACGCATCGTCGAGTAAGCGCTGCAACACGTCGACGAGCGCATCCACGTCAGCAACTTCGAAACCGGCCCGTGCCGTCACGAGCTCTTGCGCGGTATCGGCGAAGCTGAAGTTATAGGGGCCAAACACGACCGGCAATCCGTGCACGGCCGGCTCCATGAGATTGTGTCCGCCCCGATTACTACCTCGGTAGAACAGACTGCCGCCGACGAACGCAACGTCTGCGATGCCGTACAGCGCTCTTAATTCGCCGACCGTATCGACGAGGAATATCCCCGCAGTTCCGGGACCTGCTGCACCATCTTGATCGACCGCGGTCTTGCGCACGACGCTAAAACCGTGCGCGCCCGCGAGCTGCTGCACGCGCTCAGCATCGCTCGGGTACCTCGGCACGAGCACGAGTGCGGCACGCGGATACTTCGCCGCGAGTCTCTCGAACGCGACTATCAGCGCTTCGTCCTCGCGTTCGTGAACGCTGCCACCGATGATGATGATGTCGTCTTCGGCATAGCCGAGCCGCGCCCGTAGCTCGCGGAAACCTGCCACCTGATCCGGTGCACTCGTGAGGTCGTACTTCATGTTGCCCGTTACGCACAAACGCTCGCTTGGGACGCCGAGCGCAAGCAGTCGTTGCTCGTAGGCGGTCGTCTGGACTGCGACGAGCTCGATACCACGTAATAATGCCGGTACGAGGCGCGTCGTTGCGTGAAACCGAAAAGACTTCTCGGACATCTTGCCGTTGATGATCGCGACCGGAATCTTTCGTCGGGCTGCCGCCCGCAAGAAATTGGGCCAAAACTCCGCTTCGACGATGACGATCAGACGCGGATCGAGGCGGACGAAAAACCGCCTAACGATAAAGCTCAGATCGAATGGAAAATAAATGACGCGGCGACCCGGAAATGCCTTACGTGCTGCCGAAAAACCCGTTGCCGAATACGCCGAAACTACGATCGGATTCGTTACGCCACTACGCTCGAGGCGATCGACGAGCGGTACGAGCAAGGCAATCTCGCCCGCAGACGACCCATGAAGCCAGATCGATCCATGCACGGCGTCGCCGAGCCCGGCACCGAAACGAGCCGCCAGGCTGCGCCAGTCTCCGCGCACGCAGAGTCGATAGATGACCCACGGCGAGGCAATAAGGGCGGCAAGAATATAGACCAGATCGAGCAGTACGCTCACGAAGCCTTATAGTCCCCCTAGCGTGTGCGAGCCAGACCCTATTGTAATGCGATTGGGAAAAATTAATCGGATCGAGCAGCTAAGCGCGCCGCCCTGCTCAGACGGTCTCGGCGTTGACCGCTCGCACCGTCGACGTCGCCACTCCCCGCATGATCGAGCTACCCGAGTAGCAGCTGATCCATTCGACGACGTGATCGCTACGCATCGGGCGGGCAATCAAAAACCCTTGCGCCATATCGCATCCGAGGCCCGATATGACTTCGAGGTTCTCGCGACTGTCGACACCCTCGGCAACGACTCTCTTATCGAGCGCGTGCGAGAGCTCTATGACGGCTTTGACGATCTGCTGATCGGCGTTGTCTGTAGCAATGGACTCGATGAACCGCTTGTCGATTTTTATCTCGTTCGCTGGGATCTGCTTGAGATAGCTCAATGAAGAATGACCCTTGCCGAAATCGTCGATCGACAGACCGACGTCGAGCTTGCGGATTCTCAACAAACTCGCGAGTGCATTCTCGTCGATACCGAGCAAGCCATCCTCGGTCAGCTCCACGGTCAAATCGATGTTCTGATTCTTTAGCGCTTCCTTGAGAGACCGCAGCCTAGAGTAAAACTCCGTCATGCCAATGAGCTGCGGTGCCACATTGATCGACAAAGAGAGAGGTCGCTCGAAATACATCCAGCGCTCTACCGCATCTAGCACGCGGTCGAACACGAGCCAGGTTAGAGGCGCGATCTGTCCCGAGTTCTCCGCGAGCGGCACAAAGCTGTCGGCCGGCACGAATCCGCCATCTGGGCCACGCCATCGCACGAGCGCCTCGAGCCCGCCGACGGTCGATTCGCCGAGGTCGATCTTCGGCTGGTAGTAGACCTCGAGCTCACCGCGACGAATCGCCGCGGTGAGGTCACTTTCCAGCTTCCAGAGGTTCGCAAGCTGGCGCGTCGCATCCGTCGTGTAGATGTCGTAGGCGATCTCTTTGTCTTTGGCCGCCTGCAAGGCGAGCTCCGCCCGACGGAACAACGTCGATGCATCCTTGCCATGCGTCGGGTGCACCGCAATGCCGACCGTGACGTCGACGAAAAAACTGTCGTCGTCGACGTGGATCTGCGGCTGGCTCTCTTCCGTGATGCAGGCCGCGGAATCCATGATAGAGGCCATCGAATCTGGTGCCGTCAGCACCACGAATCGTCGCCCCGCAAGGCGAATAATCGGCGTCGAAGGAGGAAAGAGCTCGCGCAGCTTCTCCACGTAGTCCTTGCAGAACTCGCTCGCCTTCTCTTCGCCGAAAGCCGTGCTAATTCGGTTGAAGCTGTCGAGCTGACCGAGCAGCACGCCCGTGAGCGTATTCGCGGGCCGCCGGCCCACGAACTGCTCGATGAACCGGATACTCGGACTCGAGGTGGAGCGGATCGGTGTGGACGGAGCTGCAGCCATGCTGCCGAGTTACCTGAGATAACCAAAAATCATGCTGAATTAGAGCAGATACGCTGCGATAGGGATGTGAGCGCTATCACGGCCCAGACGCACCGGCCGGGCCTGAAAACGAGCGTCCAGGCCGCGGATTCAGTATCGAAATTGCGCGCGATCAGCGCTGCGTGACTGCCCTGCGGGCCGAAGAGAACGCGAGCTTGATCGCCGGGTGCGAACGGAATATCTGCCGCCTGGACGATCGCTATTGTGCCGCCGCTGTCGAGCTGGATAGAGATTTCCAGACCGACCTCCGAAGTGGCCTTGCGCTCGATTGCCTCGCCGATGACGGCACCGGCCACGCCACCAACGGCCCCGGCCACGCGCCGGGTACTGCGACTTGTCGTATTGATGACCTCGCGGCCGATCGCGTCACCAACGATCGCACCGCCCCAGGTACCGATGAACGTCGAGTAACCCTCGATCTCGACCTGGCGCACGTCGACAACCTCGCCGTATTCCACGTCATACGCCGTGCGCGCCTCGTAACGGGGGTAAACCTGGCTCGAGGCGCTGTGCCGGGCGCAACCGGACATCACGAGCACCATACCGAGCAATAACAGAACTCTGCTGCGCATAAGGACTCCTCCCCTTGCTATTTTAACGCGACAGACGTTGTTTCGTTGACAGCCCCCGTTCCCCGAGTCCGGCCGGCCTCAGCAACGGCTGCGCCCTGCTAGGCGCCCCCGGCCCATGAGGATTGCGTGCTCGGCTCATCGTCGACGACGCGGATCTCGAGGCGACCGGACAGAGGAGCGCGCAGCGTCTCGCTATGCAAGCTGTAACCGACGTAGATCGTCTTGTCGGCGGCCTGCTCCCGTAGGCATAGGCGCAGCGGCTGGCGACACGCCATGACGAGCCCTCCGGGCTGAATCGGTCCGACCGGGATTTGCATACTGATGGTCTGCAGACCGATCTCCACATCAGGGTATCCGTCCGGCACCGGCTCTGAGTCATCGGGCGAAGGCCAGATCCGATCGGCGACCTCGACGCCGTCGACGCGTGCCAAGTCGAGCATGAGCGTGCCACCATCGAACTCGGCATCGCCAAGGTTCTGCAGTACCAGATTCAGCTTGTACGAACGATCCTCATAGGCGTAATAGCGATCGGCTGCCTCGAAATCTTCGGCGGTACTGTCCAGCTTCTCGACCAACGTCGTCGTGCTGTTTGGACGGTAAATTTCGTTGGGACCGAAGACTTGCGCGTGCACGAGACGCTGTATCCGACTGGTTTCTTGCCCAGGCGCATCCCGCGCTGCCTGCTTGGCCTCCAGCATGCGACGAANNGCGACGAATCTTGCCGCTCGCAACCTTCGACGGAAGCTGCACGAGCGGCATGACGGGCAGATGCAGCACGGTTTCGAGATTGTCACCTGCGAACGCGACGCGAATATCTGCGCATGCGTCTTGCGACAACAGTTTTTCCTCGAAGATGCGCTGATAGTCCGCACGTACGAGGCGTCTGTATCGCGTGCCCTCGCGAATCCACCCAGCGCCCTGGCGCATCGACCCCGACGCGTTGGTCTTGAGCAGGTACGGCTGGCCGTCGCATTCCGGTAGAACGATAACGGCTATCTTCTTGCCGTCGATGACGACCTCCTCGATGCGTACCGCCATCGGTGGATCGAGGAAAGTATTGACGACATGCGTGCACAGGCCGTGAACCTCCGCATGAGCAGCTTCGGAGATACCGATGACGTTGCGCTCACCGCAGAGCGTGTCGTCGATACCGAGAACAATAAACCGGGAACCCTTGACCGGCGCGTTCGCAAGGCCGAGCAAGTCGCGCAATAGCTCCAATCGATCGTCACTGCCATAGACGCGCTTGCGAAAAGCGACAGCCGAGCTTGCGACCTCGAAACGAGCCAGCTGGTCAAGATTATTCATGGCGTCCTTCGCCACATACCCGACGCACCAGTGTACTCGGGCGTACCCGGCGCAGATTCGAACTGGTTCAAGTTTCTAGCGACATGGCCGGCACATCGCATGTGCGGCAGTTCGCAGGATGCTCAGCCGAGCAGCTCAGGCAATGCCTCCTCAAGGACCGCGCGCAGTCGTTCCCGCGAGGCCTCCTTGAAGACATTGACGGCATCGAGACCCGTTAGCTCGGCTACGAGATCGATGCCGGCCTGCGTATTTGCTGCAGGTCCCGCAACGAGCGTCGGCTTGAAAGCGAATGCCGTCTGGACGCCGAGAACCGCGTAGGGATCGGAGGCGCAGAGCACCGAGCAGCGCACGAAGCCATCGAGCGCAGCGACGGCGCTCGCGCCGTTATACGGCTCGAGCGGCGAGGCGCCGGCTTCGGCGACGATGACGTCAGGCTCAGCGGCCATGACGCGGGACACCATGTAGGCCATCGCCTCGTCGAAGCGCGGCTTTACCACGACCGTGGACGGCAGCCCGGCATCGACGAAATCGAGAATCGTGTCGGCACCCGCGTCTCGGAACGACAAGATGTCGCGGTACCGCCCGGCACCGGTGAATTTCGCGCCAGCTACGCGCAGACCCGCACGCTTGAGCTCATGAATGATGGTACGACCGACGGTCGTCTTGCCTGCCGACATCGACGTGCCAACGAGCAGGATGACCGGCACCGACAACGGTCGCGGCTCCACGGGCATTACGAACTCACCCATACGGAGCTTACGACCGTCGCGCATGAGGTGCCCCGTGTACTGCAGCGTCGTCAGCGGCGAGATCCAATGCGCAGCCGATGTCACCTTGCCGAAGAGGCCGGCACCCGTCAGCGCATGCATCTCGCCGTCGTCACCGACCTCGTTCCAATGACCCACGGCCTCGAGTGTGGCCGCACGCGTACCGAGGGCACCGACGACGCTCGCGCCTTCCATAGGCTCGACAATTCGGCCGCTCGAGAGCTCGAGTCCATAACGCGTCGAAGGGACGCCCACGATACGCGCCGCAACATAGTCGGCCTCCTCCCAGTCTGTCCGTGGCAGCTCAGAAAGACCGAAGTCCTCCGTCTCGATATCGGAGATCCGACAAACCGATGTAAAGATGTGACGCTCATTCATGCTGCGTACTCCCTATCGACGGCGCCATGAGCAACAAGCCCAGCAGTGCCGCACGTTCAGTCGTCCTATCGAGATTCAGTTGCTCGTGATGCGCGTGAGCGCCATCGCCGACGGGCCCGAGCCCGTCCAGCGTAGCCGTGTAGAGGCTCGTCGTATTGCCGTCCGAGCCGCCGCCCGCACGCGCCTCGCCGAGGTCGAGTCCGAGGCTGTGCCCGAGCTCTTGGGCCAGCGACCACAGCGCCTGGTTGCGCGAGGTCGGCTCGAGCGGCGGACGGCCCATGCCACCCTCGATTTCGAGCTCGACGCCATCGGTCCGTGGCTCCAATGCGTGGATTGCCGCTTCGATGCGGTCCGCATCGGCTTGCGTCGCCACGCGCACGTCGACGACGGCGCGGCTCGTCGGCGCGATAACGTTCGGCCGCAGGCCGCCGTCGATGGTGCCGACATTCACGGTAACGCCGCGCTTCGGGTCATTGAGCGCAAAAAGATTCTGAATGACGAACGACAGCTCGAGAATTGCGCTGACGCCTCTTTCCGGATCGAGACCCGCATGCGCGGCCCGCCCGCGCGCGATGATTGTGAACCGGCCGACGCCCTTGCGCGCAGTCTTGATCAAGCCACTTGGACCGAGCGACGGTTCGAGCACGAAGGCGCGTTCGGCGCGTCGCGCGAGCGCAGTGATATAGCGTGACGATTCGCGGCTGCCGATCTCTTCATCTGAGTTCAGAAAGATCACGGGCATCAAGGCAGGCTCGAGCTCGAGCTGCCCGAGCGCGCGCAATGCCAAGACAAGCTGCACGAGACCGCCTTTCATGTCGAAGACGCCANNTATCGTGAACGGCATCTTCTCGAGCGTTCCGACCGGCCATACAGTATCGAAATGACCTACGATGAGTTGTCGCGCGCCACCACGCCGGCGCTCTCGAGGTCGCGCATAGACTTGCCCGCCCGAATTGAGCCCGGGCAGGAGCCGCGAGCTGAAGCCGAGCGTTTCGAACTCTTCACTGAGCAGCCTGCGAATGCGCTGTTGACTCTCCGCGTTCACAGAGGGCGACTCCGCAAGCGTGAGCCGCTCGAGCAACTCGATCATGTAGTGCCGCTCGGCCCTCACGAGATCGAGAATCTCCGGTCCGATCGGTCCAGAAACCATACGCGGAAACGAGCAGCCTACTTCTGCATGCCAGCAGGAAACGGAAATGCTTCGGTCTCGTCGATGATCGCGAAGCGGCCCGGATACAGATAGGCGAGCTGGGGAACATCGAGCAGAATCTCTGCATCGTCTCGATCGGTACGGCGTAACGCTTCCGGCTGCGCATACGCGGCAACTATGCGACCGGCGATCAGACTATTGGCGTCGAAACCGTCGACGATCTGGATGAGCTCGCACTCGAGGAACAGATAGCCGCTGCTGACGAACTCTCCTGCGACTTGCTGCGCAGGAAATGTATCTGTGAGCTTGATGATCGGCTTTTCGTCATCGCATCGCGGTGCAGCTGCCAAGCTCGTCATGACGAGATCCGCAGGCTTCGGGTACGTTACCGTGAACGCTCCAGCTCTCTGAACATTACCGTAGGTGCCGTGGCGCGGCGTGCAGACGAAGCCGAAGTAGTTGTCCCAACCCAGCGGAAACGCCATGTGCTTCGGCGCGAAGTCTGCGCTACCGTCCTCCTNNCTCGAGCGCTGCGTAGTGGTCTTGCTCGTTCACGGCTGAATCCATCCTACTTTCATGTTAATGCGCGAGAATCGCTCGCCGTATGCGGGGTTCTACCTAGCGACCGAGCTAGAGCGCCTCGAGCGCCGCCAGGCGCGCGGCCTCGAATTCGTCGCCCGGGTGCCAGGCTGGTAGGTCGTCGCTGTTGGCGATCATCAGGCCTGCGAGAAAACCGAAACGCGCATCTTCGATGAGACCGGAAAATTCCCAGTCATCCGCAAGCTCATCGCTCGGTTGATGATAGTTCTCGCGCTCGTAGGCGAGGAGTTGTTCTTCACCCCAGCCGGCGGGGCGACCGATGAACTCGCTTCCACCTCGTAGAAAGATACCCGGCACGCCGATCTGCGCGAGACTGAATTGATCGGAGCGATAGTAATAGCCGCGGTCCGGATACTGATCGGGACGAACGACCCGACCTTGATAACGCGCGACCGTATCGGCGACGTCATCTAGGGTCGACTTACCGTATCCGACAAATGAGATATCACTCGTCCGGCCCCAGATGTTACCGCCGTCGAAATTGAGCAGCGCTGCCATTCGACCCGCCGGCACAACCGGCTCGGCGGCGAGAAATTTCGAGCCGAGCAGCCCTTGCTCCTCCGCCCCGACAAAAGCGACGAGTGTCGAACGCCGCGGCCTTTCGGGCAGCGCTGCAAGTGAGTCCGCGATTGCCGTGACCACCGCCACACCGATGCCGTTGTCCCGCGCACCGTTGTAGATGCGGTCGACGTTCGGGTCATCGCCTGGGGCCGAGTCAGCAACACCGAGATGGTCGTGGTGCGCCATATACACGACGAATTCGTCAGCAAGGTCGGGATCGGAGCCGTCGAGCAAGCCGATAACATTCGCCGTCGTCGTCTGCGACAGCGAGTTCTGCAGCTCGATAGACGTTCGCAGTCGTAGCGGCACCGGAACGAACTCCGGCTCGCGCGCTGCCGCGACGAGCGCATCGAGATCGAGATCGGCTTGGTCCACGAGCGCGCGCGCCGCCGTTTCGGTCACCCATGCAGCGATTTGCAGTCGCGGCTCCTCGCCGGCAGGCAACTCGAACTGCTCGCCGGTCCACGAGGTCTGCACGACCTGCCACGGATAGCCCGCCGACGGCGTCGTGTGAATGATGATCGCGCCGACAGCACCCCGTCGCGCGGCGCTCTCATATTTATATGTCCAACGACCGTAGTAGAGTCGCGTCTCGCCCTCGAACAGGTCCGGATCCCAGTCCGGATCGTTGTTGAGCATGAGCAGGACCTTCCCCTCGAGGTCCACGTCCTTGAAATCATCCCAATCGTATTCGGGCGCCTGAATCCCGTAACCGACGAACACGACCTCGGCGTCGGAGACACTCGCAAGCGCTGCTTGCACGCCGCTAGCCACGATGAAGTCGTCGCTCTGATTCAGGACAAGCTCGCCGGCTACGCCGTTGAAAGACCAGCTCGAAGGCTGCTCCGCGCGGATTCCGACGAGGCCGAACGGCTGTTCCCAGCTGCCATCGGCTGCGCCGGGCCGAAAACCGGCTGCTTCCAGTCTATTCGCCAGGTACGCGCGTGTGGCCGCGTCGCCCTCGCTGCCGGGACCGCGGCCCGCGTAACGGTCTGCGGAAATCTCGGCTACGACTTCGCGAATGGCCCCAGCCGTGATCAATTCAGTCGCAGCAAGCGTTTCCGGTGAGAAGAGTGGTCCGCCGTCGGTAGCCGCCGCGCTATCGCCAGGCGGCACCGCATCGGGCGCGCAACCGCACAACAGCACACTCAGAGTTAGGAAGCCTCGTACAGACATGCTGCCTCCCCAGGACGGAAATCCGTCCCGCTACATCTTCGAGACTACGTGCATCGTGACCCACTCGGCAACGAGTGCGGGCTTGTTCTCACCTTCGATCTCGATCGTGACTTTGGTCTTGACGACGAGCTGACCCGCGCGCTCCCGCGCCTCGAGCAACTTTGCGACGGCGCGAATGCGCTTGCCAACTTTCACAGGCGCGGCAAACCGCACTTTGTCGAATCCGTAGTTGATGACCATCTGCAGACCGTCGATATTCGGAGCGAACGAGTCGCAGAGATGCACGATCATAGACAGCGTCAGCATTCCGTGCGCAATCGTGCCGCCGAACGGCGAATCCGCCGCACGGACCGGATCGACGTGGATGTACTGATGATCTTCGGTAACGTCGGCGAACCGATCGATCCGATCCTGATCAATCGCGAACCAATCCGATTTGCCGAGCTCCTGCCCGACGACCTCGAAAAGCTCCTCTTTTGTCATGGCTTGCGACATACCGCTCCCCCTGCGCCACTCCCTGATCGATACCGGACCACGATCCCCATGCACGATGCCGGTTGCGTTTCTTCGATCGCCGTGGCGCAATTAGCTCCCGCTCAGCACAACGGTCCCCGCCTTCCACGGCTGTTAGGAACGCGCATGAAATTTGCCAGCCTCGCATCACCGGCAGCGCAAGTGTACTCAGTGACACCTGGCTGTGCGAGCCATCGCGTGCTCGTCGACGCGGCGAGCGCCCCTGCTTACCGCGCGTAGCGTGAATACGGAACGCAAACCGCCGAGCATCGGTTTCGTGAGCCTGGGCTGCCCGAAGGCACTCGTCGACTCGGAGCGGATCCTGAGCCGGCTGCGCTCGGAAGGCTATATGACGGCTGCCGATTTTCAGGGTGCCGATCTCGTCGTCGTCAACACCTGCGGCTTCATCGACAGCGCGCGAGAGGAGTCGCTCGAGGCGATCGGCGAGGCGCTCGCCGAGAACGGCCGCGTGATCGTCACCGGCTGCCTCGGTGCGACACCGGAGCTCATCGAGTCGCGACATAGCAAAGTACTGGCCATCACAGGGCCGCACCAGTACGAGGCCGTCATGGATGCGATCCATACGGCTGTGCCACCGCCGCACGATCCATTCGTCGATTTGCTGCCGCCGCAGGGCATCAAGCTCACGCCGCGGCATTACGCTTATCTCAAAATTTCCGAGGGCTGCAACAATCGCTGCAGCTTCTGCATCATCCCGCAGCTACGCGGACCCCTCGTGAGCCGGCCCGTCGGCGACGTGCTGCTTGAAGCTGAGCGTCTCGTTGGCGCCGGCGTGCGCGAGCTTCTCGTCATCTCTCAGGACACGAGTGCCTACGGCGTGGATATTCGCTACGCCGAGTCCCGCTGGCATGACCGCGACGTGCGCGCGAGGGTGACCGAGCTCTGCGATGCGCTCGGCGGTCTCGGCGCGTGGATACGACTCCACTACGTCTACCCCTACCCACACGTCGACGAGCTGCTACCGCTCATGGCCGACGGCAAGGTTCTGCCGTACCTGGATATCCCGTTTCAACATGCCAGCAATCGCGTGCTCAAGGCCATGCGCCGCCCGGCGGCGGAGGCTCGCACGCTCGAGCGCATCGAGTCGTGGCGATCGCAAGTGCCGGATCTGACGATCCGCTCGACATTCATCGTTGGATTTCCCGGCGAGACGGACGAGGACTTCGAGGCCCTGCTCGATTGGCTCGAGGCCGCTGAGCTCGATCGCGTCGGCTGTTTCCGATATGAGGCCGTCGAAGGCGCAGCAGCGAATGAGATCGGTGATTCCGTGCCNNATTCCGTGCCGGAGGCCGTTAAGGACGAGCGCTGGCACCGGCTCATGGCCGCCCAGCAAACCATCAGCGAGCGGCGACTGCAGCGCAAGCTCGGTCAGCGCATTCAGGTGATAATTGACGAGATCGATGACGACGGCGCTGTCGGGCGCTCCGAGGGAGACGCGCCGGACGTCGACGGCAGCGTGTTCGTGCGCGGAGGCGATCTCGCCGTCGGCGACATCGTCGAGGTCCAGATCGAGCGCGCAGGACCCTACGACCTCTGGGGTGAAGCGCTTGCGCCGTGAGCAGCAATGAGCACGCCCATCACACCGCAACACGACAATCTGCGCCGCGCCGTTCAGTGGCTCTCGGATCACGGGCCGGCTACGGCCGCGTCCATCGAGCAAGCGAGTATTCGATTCGATTTGTCGCCTGAAGACGAGCAGTTTCTCTTGACGCACTTTCGCATGGACAAGCATGATCCCGAGCCCTGAGGCGAGGTGCTGAGGAATCCTCGACATGCCCGCCCCTCCCACACACCTATGACCCGTTCATCGAATTGATGCCATGACCACCTTAGTCAAGCCTTTCGCCGCGCTGCGCCCCACAGC
>JABAOH010008379.1_pt1 | contig 12999 bp, 13 predicted proteins | sample 7062181 | NCBI WGS metagenome assembly JABAOH01 (sample SAMN14538630, study PRJNA623070) | marine sediment metagenome | biome: marine biome [ENVO:00000428]; feature: marine pelagic biome [ENVO:01000023]; material: deep marine sediment [ENVO:00002113]; isolation source: pool of 5 deep marine... | reverse complement strand
ATTGGGTCTTCCTATCTGCCCTCGGACATACTCGCTGCCTTTCTCTATGCTCAGCTTGAAAATATGGAAGAGATCAACAGGCGTCGGGAGGGGATTTTTGACTATTATTATAAGGCCCTAATACCGCTTGTTAATGATGGTAAATTAAGGTTGCCCTATATTTCAAGTGAGTGCCGGAGTAATAGCCACCTTTTCTACATCATCCTTAAGGATGAGGACACCAGAAATGCACTTATGGATCATCTAAAATCGAGGGGAATCCTCGCTATATTTCACTATCTCCCTCTTCACCTATCGCAAGTTGGTCGGTCTATGGACTACACTGACGGTCAGCTGCCAGTGGCTGAATCGATGAGCGGCCGGCTGCTCAGACTCCCTTTTTATCACGATATGAAGAAAGAGGAGCAGGCGGAGGTAGTAGCGGGGATAAAGGACTTCTTTCAGAAAACTTTTTAAAAACAAATGATAGAAGAAAAACAGAAATGAGAGAAGTCTGAGATTTACAAAGTGGATGAAGGTAGTCATGATCGGAGTACACTGGTAAAAAAATTAGGTAGCTTTCGTTGAGACCCTTTCGATTGTTCAACACGCCTTTAGAGTTTGACGGGCGGAGGCGTTCTTACGACGTTATTATTTCAACCGTGGATAGGTTGAGTGATGCACAAGCCCTTTGTACATCATTTGGAGTTTCAAAAAATTGTCAATCGGTTGCAGTTTTGAGGTTGCAACGGGGAAAAAGTTCCTCTGAAAATTGTTCAGGATTTGGCTCGGATGCTAATTTTTAGGTATCAAGTTCAAAGGCGATTGAACGAATAATACGGTCTATGAGGCTATGAATATGATTAGAAATCTCACTACCAAACTAACAGTCGATCAAGACGTGACCTGTAAAGTTACCCTGTCACTTATTGTCATGCTTGGTGCTGCATTGAGATTCTATGATATAGGTGCTGAGAGTTACTGGCAGGATGAAATATACGAGGTGTACAAGGCCCAAGGGCGCTTGGGGCCGATCGTGGATGTAGTGCAATCCGGAGCGCCCCCCGTATACCACATCCTGGCTCATCTCTGGGTTACGGCTTTCGGCACCAGTGAGCTAGCCGCAAGGTCTCTGTCGACAGTTGCTGGTATTATCTCCATAGCAGTCATGTACGTCGTCGCACGCGAATTATTCGGGAAAAGAGTGGCCCTCATCAGCGCTTTTTTGATAGCTATTTCCGAATTTCAGATTCACTATTCTCAGGAATTTCGGTTCTACAGCCTATTTCTGCTTATGACGAGTCTCTCCTTCCTCTCGTACATTCGAGCTCTAAGGAGCAAGAAACTTGGGTATTTCTTCTTGTATGTGGTTGCGAGCGGCCTGATGTACTATACGCACACCTTTGGAATTTTCGTCCTTCTGGCACAGAATCTATGTTTTCTGATGCAACGGCGAAGGTATAGAGAAGTCAGAATTCATTGGTTCTTAAGTCAAACGCTGATTCTTATGTCGATTGGGCCGCATTTTTTGCTACATTTTGTAAGCAAAATCACAGCAGGGAGTTATGGTCCCTATGGTCCACTCGGATGGGACCCCGCTCATCCACTATGGTATCCTTTGCATAACGCGCTCTGGTACGTCTTTCCTCTCCGTCATGAACGCACTTGGGTGAATGTAATTGTAGTTCTCCTCGTGGGGATGGCATTTTTCGTGACCGCGACATTGATCTTTGCCATGTCGAAGGGAAGACAGAAATGGCTGGCCACGGTGAGGGGTTTGATCGAGTCCGTAAAGGAGTTATCTAGCAAGAATGATGAACTTTGCCTGGTGTGTTTGTGGTTTCTTTGTCCTATAGTTATGCCTTTTATCTTATCTAGGCTGATCGGGCATATGTACGAGGCCCGATATACGATAAGCGCGTCACCAGCCTTTTATTTATTAGTGGCTGTCGGCATAACGACTATCCGCAGGGTGGTGCCCGAACTTGTGTCTATTTTGGCGCTCCTCATTGTGGTTGTACCGGGGTTGCACCATTACTACGTGACCGATGTCAAGGAACAATGGGCAGAGGTAGCTACATACATAGAGGAGAACGGCAGGAAAGGCGACGTAATTGTGTTTGCTCCTGACCATGAGGGGTGGGAACATCGAAGTTTTGACTGGTATTACCAAGGCGATCGCCCGACGTGTGGGATTGACGCTCATTTCAGTAATGATCAGAATCGGATTTCGGACGCACTGGCGAAATGCACATCAGGCAAAGATCGTTTCTGGTTGATCGTGCGGGGGCCAAGGCCGGTTGTAGAGCAATTCAAGGAATATTTCTTGAACGGTGAGGCGAAGGGGCAGGCTGTGAGCCTCATAGAGGAATACCAGTTTACACGGGTATCTTTATACCTCTTTACAAATGAAAATCATCGATGAAACTTTATCATTTTCGCGCAACTTTTCCACCAGGTTTTCTCTCCAATACTGTTCCACTTTTTAAGAAATAAAAGCCAACAGTCTGCAAGCAGTATTCTCCCCAGCCACGAACTCCATGGGATCTGTATGCCGCTGAAGGTCCTTGCGAAGAAGGGGCAGGTCTTCATTGTTGACAAATAAAAACCTAGCCCTCGCCGAGGCGATTAAACTGATATCCCGTATTTGCTAAGAAGTTTGTTGCACCGGCGGGTCTGTTCGCATGGTCAGATCTCTCCGTATTGGGTAAAAATCTGGGTGCCATCCCACGGTCTGTAGCTTAAAGCTTTCATGGTAGTTTGAAGATCCCAGTTTATCCCTTTATTATTGGATATGGCACAGAGGATTTCAAAATGATTCTATGCCCTTTACCTCTATTGATCTCTCAAAGACCCGCACCAAATCTTGACTGCTAAACCATAAACTTCTCAGCCACGGATCATTTTTTTGCCTGACATTTTATCTCCACGGTACATACGGGGCTTTCAGCTAAGGTACGAGGCTCAAAATATAAAAAAGCTAGTTCACCCTCAAGCATTGTCGCCTGGGCTGAAACTATACTAAGGGCCGTGATAACATGATCTCATCCTCATTATCTTATGCCTCACGATTTAAAGGCATTATCCTGGCTGGTGGAGCAGGTACCAGGCTTTACCCGATTACCAAAGCTGTCAGCAAGCAGCTTCTACCTGTATATGATAAACCCATGATCTATTATCCCCTTTCCGTGCTCATGCTAGCAGGAATCCGTGAAATTCTCATCATCTCCACCCCGGAAGATCTCCCCAGGTTTCGGGTCCTTCTAGGAGATGGAAAGCAGTGGGGGCTTGAATTTTCGTTTGCCGAGCAGCCGCGTCCAGAAGGACTAGCACAAGCTTTCATCATTGGAAAGGAATTCATTGGAAAAGATAACGCGTGCTTGATATTGGGCGATAATATCTTTTATGGTCATGGCTTCCCTGAAATCCTTCGAAGAGCGGTACTGCTTGAAAAAGGCGGTTTGGTTTTCGGATACTGGGTGAAAGATCCGGAGCGCTATGGTGTTGTCGAGTTTGATGAATGGGGAAAGGTGCTTGGCATTGAGGAGAAGCCCTCCGAACCCAAGTCCCATTATGCAGTCCCTGGCTTGTATTTCTACGACAATGAAGTAGTGGAGATTGCCTCCAAGCTAACACCATCTGCGCGCGGAGAGCTGGAAATTACTGATGTGAACAAGGAATACTTGAAGCGCCGAGACCTACGGGTGGAGCTCCTCGGGCGTGGCTTCGCCTGGCTGGATACGGGAACCCACGAATCGCTCTTGGAGGCTAGTAGTTTTATTGAGACCATTGAGAAACGCCAGGGCCTTAAGGTGGCATGCATCGAGGAGATAGCCTATCGGATGGGTTATATCGATGTAGATCAAGTTCACAAGCTTGCAGTGTCGTTGGCTAAGAATGGCTATGGACAATATCTGTTGCAGATTATTGATGAAGAAGGCAAGTGTAAGGGGCAGACAGTTGATGAAATCCCAGCGGGCAGCACAATTACCTGAGGTTGCACGAAATTGGTACAGACCTTGAACGTCTCCTTCCATAAACAAGCCATTGCAGGGTCCCTGAAACTCAAGGTTTTGAACTGCAGGGAGGCGAGAATCTGTGATCTCTATGTAAGATTCCAATCGATAAATTACCTTTGAAGATTTTGAGTTCCTCCATTAGGAAACAACCACTTGCGCGAAAGCTTGCGAGCCATAGTGATTGGAAACCGAGGGATGCTGGGTAAGGACCTTCAGCCGAGCCTGGAACGAGTGGGGCACCTCGTCCAAGGATTCGACCTGCCTGAACTGGACATCACAGAATCCAAACAGGTTCTCACCTGTCTGAATGGCACTAGACCAGACATCGTAATTAACTGTGCGGCTTACACCGCTGTAGATAAGGCCGAATCCGAGCCAGATATCGCTTTTGCGGTAAACCGGGATGGGTCAGCCAATCTCGCTGAACCTTGTGGATTCCTCGACATTCCTCTTATCTACTTGTCCACGGACCACGTTTTCGATGGCCATGCTCAGCGAGGGTATCGGGAAGACGACCCAGCAAATCCCCCCAATGTCTACGGCCAAAGCAAATGGGCAGGGGAAGAGGCTATCCGCACTCAATTGGCTGAGCACATAATCGTGCGCACCTCTTGGTTATATGGTGTGCATGGGAATAACTTCGTAAAAACTATGCTGAGGTTGTCCCGCGAGCAGGAGGAGTTGAGAGTCGTTGTCGACCAACACGGTTGCCCTACTTGGACTGGGGATTTGGCCGAGGCGCTAGTGTTGATGATTGGCCGAATTTGTGCAAATCAAACGGTGATTCGGTATGGCACTTATCATTTTTGTGGCGGGGGTTTCACCACCTGGTATGATTTTGCGCAGGAAATCTTGAATGGGGACGGATCCAGGCGACTTCCAGAAGGTTAAGAATCCTGCCCCTAACGACAGCGGACTATCCAACCCCAGCTCGGCGGCCTAAGTGGTCGGTCCTAGATTGCAGCAAGATTCAAGAGGCCTTCGGTATTTCACCCAGGCGTTGGCAAGAAGGACTCATATTGATGCTCAGTGAACTGTGTAACGGAGATAGGAGCGTATAGAACCTTTTGCATGGTTGGGAAGTTTGACCAACTGGCTCTTAAGGAGGGACTTGAGGGGTTGCCAAGCCCCGGGCGGCGCTGGAACTGGGTTGAATACCTGCTGACGAACCTGGGTGTTTCTGAGCGGTGAGTCTGCCAGGCTATCGGTCAGCCTGGTTATTCCGAGGAAATGTGGTACAGGTCCGGGGCGATGAAGAGACCTTGAGGGGTGAAATGCTGAGGCTTCCTTGGTGAGCACGGTCAAGAATGTTGGCGGTCGTGGTCGAATTCACACCCTGGAGATGGGAATTGTATTGGAGCCTCGGTTATGATCGAGAGATATGCTCCACTTTCTGCCAGACCTCTTTGTCAAGCAAGGTGCGCCGAAATATCTCTGGTCGGACAATGGCCTGGAGTTAATAGCCCGACCGTTCGCCAATGGTTAGACCAGATAGACGTCCAGACCCTCCACTTCGAGCCAGCCAAGCCCTGGGATAAGGACTAGATTAAGAGTTCCAATGGCGGATTAGGGAACGAGTTGTTCAAAAGAGAGATATCCTATTTCTCAACGAAGTCTAAGCAATGATCGAAAGACGGCTTCCGGGATTCAATACGATGAGGTCCTACCGTCCCTTGAAATATCATCCAGCGGCACCACAAGCGGGTCGGAAGCCAACTGACTAAGAACTGATGCTTACGCTAGGTTCGGGCCATTTACGAGGACAAAACTGAGGGACTCTAATTCATAATCTGGTATGTGATGCGATGGTAGATCAACTCTTTTCAATAAAGGACAAAATGCGGGGAGTTTTGTAAGGAATTTTCGTTATCTTAAGAAAGTGATTGACATCAAAAACCGATGAACTAAAAGAAGAGGTATGACATGGATTTTTCAATTGTGACATCTTTATATTATTCGGCTCCATATTTGGAGGAGTTCTATAGCCGGATTTGCGCTGAAGTTGAGAAGGTTAGTAATGATTGTGAGATTATTTTCGTCAATGATGGATCGCCTGATAATTCGCTAGAACTTGCAATATCTTTTCACGAAAATGATCACCGGGTTAAGGTAATTGACCTCTCAAGAAATTTCGGCCACCATACTGCCGTGTTGACGGGTCTTGCGAATGCAAGAGGATCATATGTGTTCCTCATCGATTGTGATCTCGAAGAAGAACCAGAGCTGTTTGGCAAATTCTTTCAAAAGATGCAGGAAACCCATGCTGATGTTGTGTTTGGCATTCAAAAAAGAAGAAAGGGGGAACTTTTTGAACGCCTTAGCGGTGGTATATTCTGGAGACTGTTTAACCTGCTATCCAGTTACCCTGTTCCAGGGAATCAGCTTATGGCGAGGCTTATGGCTCAGCAGTATGTGAGGAGTCTTTTGGAATATCGTGAATGTGAAGTATATCTTCCAGGCATGTGGGCACTTACAGGATTCAGACAAATTCCATTGGCAGTTACGAAACATTCCAAGGGAAGGAGTACTTATACATTAAGGAAGAAAATAGCTCAGTTTGTAACCGCAATTACCTCTTTTAGCACAACACCACTCGTCTTTATCTTCTATCTTGGGGCGGTTATCGCGGGGATATCAAGTATTTCTGCACTGTGGTTAATTCTCAAAAGAGTCTTTTTTGGCGTATACCTAGCAGGCTGGCCGTCTTTGATCGTATCCATATGGCTGCTGGGGGGATTAACTATTTTCTGCCTCGGGTTAATAGGAATCTACCTCTCCAAAGTATTTGTGGAGGCAAAACAAAGGCCGAGAGGCATCATTCGGAGAATTTATGAACAGGGAGACCCCGTTAAACCGGAGATAAAAACGTCTTTGTCGGGCAGGCCGCCTGTTGGAGAACAGCTTACAGATCATATGAGATCGGTTGGGATTATGGAACTGAGCAAAACAAGCGAAAGAAAATAGCAAACCTGTAGGTCAAAGAGGACATGTGATGAAAAAGGTTGTAGTTTTCGGCACGAGCTACTTTGGCCGTTTATCTCTTGTATACCTTTCCAAAGATAGCCCTTATGAAGTTGCTGCATTTACCTTGAATGAAGATTACATTACTGACAAGAAATTCATGGGACTTGATGTCGCTCCATTCGAAAATGTTGAAGAAGCCTATCCACCGGACCGATATTCAATTTTTGTTGCTGTTGGATATAAACGTGTGAACAAAGCCAGGGCAGAGATCTACAACGCATGTAAGCAAAAGGGATATGAGTTGATTAGCTACATTAATTCAAAAGCTACTCAGTGGGGAGAGATTGAGGTGGGGGATAATTGCTTCATATTTGAGAACAATGTAATCCAACCATTTGTAAAGATAGGAAATGATGTCATTATGTGGAGTGGAAATCATGTTGGACATGATTCGGTAATTCAAAACCACTGCTTTATCGCATCTCACGCAGTGATCTCAGGCAATGTCACAATTGGATCATACTGTTTTGTCGGCGTAAATGCTACGTTTCGAGACGGGGTTAAGGTTGCACCGGAATGCGTGATTGGTGCTGGTGCCCTGATATTGAGAGATACGAAAGCGGGAGAAGTATATGCAGGCCGGCACACTGAACCGAAAGGTATTCCGAGTTCTGAGCTGGAGAGTTTCAAATAGAGCAATTTTGGCAGGAAACTCTTGCCTCCAGCTGAAGATTTTTCCAAGGAGGTCATTCCGATAGGTTGCCACAACAATAACATTTACTTGCGGAGATTCTCGCTTAATACGTTCACTTGGTATTCAACGAAGGAGTTAGGAGGAGAAGATGGTGAACCGTCAACTGGATCAGCTACTGAGGGAATTGGATGCCCAGGAGATCAGGGAAACTGAGGACCGTATACATTTCAAAATCGGAAAAAGACAAAAAGAGATATGTAAAGAGTTTCCTCTCATCTTTCATGTCGAGGTAAGCAGCCATTGTAACTTGTCCTGCCTGGGGTGCCCCCAAAAAGACCTAACACCTCTTCGGCAGTTCATGGAACCTGAACTCTTTAGGAAAATTGTCGACGAGATATCCGATTATGGGTCTAGAGCCTGGTTACATTACATGGGCGAGCCCTTAAGTATCCCAAAATATTCGATCTGATAGAGTATGCATCCGGAAAGTTACCTTATTTAGGTATGTCTTCAAATGGGGTCCTGCTCACTCGAGATAAAATCGAAAAGATCCTGGATAGTGGGTTGCATGGATTTGAGATCTCCCACGATGACTTAGATCAAAGCTTTTGGATCAGCTGCGGCCGGGTGGCAATCCTGAAAACGTTACTGAGAACGTTCATGAATTCCTCAAGATAAAATACAGTCCGGGACAGAAGTACCACATAACGCCGATTAATCATCTTGAACTAAAAGAGAGCTTGCACGACGGAAGAGGTTTGCGGCACACTGGAAGAGGAGTCTTAGAGAATCTGGCTTTGGTTTGGCCTTTCCCTATGAGAGGTTTGGGGCCCACGAAAGTCCAGGGCACGGTACGTATACGGTCCCTTTTGATAAGAAGCCATGTCTGAAATTGTGGAACAAAGCCCCCATTCTTGCTGAGGGTCGCCTTGTCACATTAGACGCTATGTTTGACGGGCAGACAGTCATGGGTGATACAAAAAGAGCTACCATCAAGGAGATTTGGAATAGTTCTGAATATTCCGAGATACGGCAGAACCGAATCGAGGGGCGGGTGAATGAACTACAAATCTGTGACGTTTGTGACTCATGGTATCGCGAGGTGCGTCCCAAGGACTTTAGGAACTTGACCTCGGCATAACACTCTGCCTGACATAATGTTCAGGAGCAGAGATAGGATGAGTTTAAAGAAGACCGACAAAATTGGAATAATCGGACCTGGCAACTCTGACATCTCCTTTTCGGTTAAGCATATGACCCAAATCAAGCACGTTGGGAGGCACAATGTTCCAGACGGTCAAGTCAAGACAGCACCGAACAAGCATTCTGTAAATGGTAGGATTCAACATAACATTCGACCCTCGTATTATTCGACGACCTTCTTGGACGTCCGGTTGGACTTCAAGAAGTGTAAAGTAGTCGAGGCTACCGGTAGCGACACTCGAAGAATCAACGAGATCCTCCATCTAGATGATGGTGCAAGGCGTGCAGGCGAGTTCGCCTTCGGTCTCAACCCGCATATCTTGAAACCTGTTAATGACATACTTCTTGACGAAAAAATCACTGGGTCGATACATCTTGCCCAGGGTAACTCGTACTAAGGAATGCGATAATGGGGATAGATCTTCGATATACTGGGATATGATTCTAAGTCAAACCCTGGATATGGGAGGAAGAGAGATCTACTTTGACGGTACGCTTACCAGGAAGGGTGTTCATTTCGTTCTAGAGGAGCACCAAGGACTCATTCCCGAGAATCTCAAGGGATGTATGTATCTGTGCAGAACAACCTACTGTAAACTGTTATGCCATTAAGGATGGCGTTTATGAATCACTACGGAAACTACTGCTGCCGAGTTGCATAGCATTCTCAATGCTTGCTCGTGACAAAGAAGAGTATCGAATCGCCGGGGGGGTCGTTTATCTAGAAAAAGGACTGGCTTAGTATTATACCGGGAAATGCGGGCTTTGATGAGTTCAAGTATGAACGAATCATCACAAACTCCCGACCGGAGGGAGCGAGGTTCGGTGGACATGGGACAGAGGATGCCTCGCCGATTACTGAGCAATGCAATCATTGTGCCCGTTGTTGCCACAAGGGTCGCAGATCAAGGAGAACTTGCTCCGTTTGTGTGGGTGGTCGACCCGAAGAATTAGCAGCTTAGTGCATAAGCGTCTTGGGGCAAAGGGATCAATCGTGCGTGGCTAGCCCCTAAGAGAAGAGGAGATCTAAAGGGACCTGAGAAAGGAGTTGGTAGGATGAAATGGAGAAAGCTCGGGCGAATCTTTACTCCTTCAGGGGAACGCCCCTGGATGCAGTCACACGCCGCAAACACTGTGGCCGAGCATCTCGAGGGGGATTTGTTCCGTATCTATTTCAGCTGTAGGGACGGTGAGAACCGATCCCACATTGCCTGCGTTCTGATTGAGCTGAAGCCTCCCTTCCAGGTGCTGGAAATATCAAAGGAACCGATTCTAGATCCTGGGGAGCTTGGCACCTTTGATGACAGCGGAGTTTCCCTCGCATGCATACGGGCTATTGGCGGGCGCAAATTCCTCTACTATTTGGGCTGGAACCTAGGAGTGACCGTCCCATGGCGGAACAGTATAGGACTCGCTATTTTGGACGAAACCTCAGAGAAATACGTTCGCTACAGCAAAGCTCCGTTGCTGGACCGCAATGACGTTGATCCATTCTCGGTTTCCTATCCCTTTGTGATGGAGGATGCGGGTATCTACCGAATGTGGTATGGTTCAAACCTCAAATGGGGGCCCGCGCAAGAAGATATGGCTCATCTGATCAAGTATGCAGAGTCCACAGACGGCCTGAAGTGGAAAAGGGATGGAACAATTGCTCTCCGTTTCAAGGACAAGAGCGAATATGCCATGTCCCGCCCATTCGTGGTTAAGGAGAACGGTATTTATCGGATGTGGTATTCATATCGTGGAACCGCTTACCGCATCGGGTATGCAGAGTCGGAGAATGCGGTCGACTGGAAACGCATGGACGAAAAAGTGGGAATATCCGTCTCTGACTCAGGATGGGACAGCGAATCAATTGAATATCCTTTTCTTATAGACCATAGGGGGCAGCGCTACATGTTTTATAACGGTAATGGGTACGGCAGAACCGGTTTTGGTCTGGCAGTACTTGAATGATTCTGAAGACTTTGCTTCCGGCGAGGATTCGGGTTTCGAGGGTGAGTGCCAGCTCGTTGTTGGTCAGCTGTCTATCAGAGGAGGATTATGGCGTGGGAAATCAACTTAACGGCTTGCCACGGGCGAAATTCCGAGCAGGATTTCTGTGCGAGCAAGGGATGAATTGCACAGCGGTCGGTGAACAGAAGAGGTGAGAAGAGGTTCGTTGAGTAAAGTTGGCAGAATGAAGAAGCAAGTTGCGATAACCCAGTCCAGCTACATACCCTGGAAAGGGTACTTTGATTTGATGAACGCCGTAGATGAGTTCATATTGTTTGACGACATGCAATACACCAGAAGGGACTGGAGAAATCGAAACAAGATAAAGACAGCCAACGGCCTGATTTGGCTGACAATACCCGTAAAAGTCAAGGGCAGATACCATCAGAAGATCAAGGACGTGGTCATAAGCCACCCTCGGTGGAGACAAAAACATTGGAATTCGATTGTCCATGGTTACTCAAAAGTGAGATTCTTTGAAAGTTACAGGGAGGTATTTGAGGGATTGTACCTGGGCATTGATGAGAGCAATTTAAGTCTAGTCAATTATCAATTCCTCAGGGCGATATGCGGGATACTGGGTATTGATACTAAACTTTCTTGGTCGATGGATTATGCTCTCGTCGAAGGTAAGACTGAAAGGCTCGTTGACCTGTGTAAGCAAGCAGGGGCAACGAATTACCTATCCGGCCCGAGCGCGAAAGATTACATTGACGAAGGGCTCTTCACTAAAGAGGGCATAGCGCTTCAGTACATGGATTATTCGGGATATCCCGGTTACGATCAATTGTTTCCACCGTTTGAACATCACGTGAGCGTTATTGATCTCATCTTCAATGAAGGACCGAATGCAACAAAGTATTTGAAGACTTTCGATGAATCCACTAATAAATAACTCAAGGCTTCATAATTCTGCAGTTACTCAAGTTCTCTCGCCTCAATGGATTCTCCCGCTTTGATAGGATTCGAGACCTTTCTTTTCGCCAGGGATTTCAGTGGATAGGTCAAATACAGAGGGGTGAGCCCGCGTGATGAGACATTGAAGACTCTAACCGAGCTTTTCCTAGATTCCTTGAATGTCTAGCAGCTGAAGTGCGGTCTGCCCTTTTTTTCATTAACTATTCATAAAGGATCGATAATCAGGTTCAAGCAATGAAGGTTAATCTTGCAGGCTACGTTTATATATTCCTGACTATCATACTAACGGCATGTGGTCAGTTTGTCTTGAAATGGCAGTTCAGTCAGTCTGGTGAGTTAGCTGGGACTGTTATGGCTACGGTGGTTTTTCTCCTGAGGCTCTTCGGGAACGTCTGGATTCTCTGGGGTTTTGGGGTGGCCCTTCCTGCCGTGCCTTGCTGGATGGCCTCCTTTGACGAAGTTTGAGATCAGTTATGCGTACCTGTTCATGAGTCTGGGGTTCGTTCTGGTTATGGTTCTGTCTGCAGTGTTGCTTTCCGAACAGGTCACCTGTACAAGGGCTGTTGGCACGCTGATTGTGATTTGCGGCGTTTTGGTTTTGGGTCGGTAGGTGCCATTGATTAGGCTTTTTCTGCTGCTTGCGTCTGTCGAAGTTCCTCTTAATTTGAGTTCTTAAGATTACTTGAAAGAGGATGTGGATAGCATGAAGTATCGTATACCTTTCAACAGACTGTATCTTGCTGGCAAAGAACTCTATTACATTGCGCAGTCAGTCCTAAGCGGGCATACTGCCGGCGATGGCCAGTTTACAAACAAATGCCAAACCCTGTTGGAAGAAAGATTCAAGGCCAAGAAAATCCTTTTGACCAGCTCCTGCACAGCTGCATTTGAGATGGCTGCAATTCTTTGTGGCGTTAAACCTGGAGATGAGGTGATATTGCCTTCCTTCACATTCGTTTCAACTGCAAATGCTTTCTTCTTGCGGGGAGCCAAACTCATTTTTGTGGATATCCGACAGGACAACCTCAATATGGATGAGACAAAAATCGAGGACGTTATGACGGAGAAGTCAAAAATCATCGTTCCGGTCCATTATGCAGGCGTTGCTTGTGAGATGGGCGTCATTATGGATTTAGCTCACCGCTATAATCTGTATGTCGTTGAGGATGCAGCTCAAGGGGTCAATGCAAAATATAATAGTGGTTACCTGGGGACGATCGGGGATAT
>JABAOH010000886.1_pt1 | contig 12999 bp, 9 predicted proteins | sample 7062181 | NCBI WGS metagenome assembly JABAOH01 (sample SAMN14538630, study PRJNA623070) | marine sediment metagenome | biome: marine biome [ENVO:00000428]; feature: marine pelagic biome [ENVO:01000023]; material: deep marine sediment [ENVO:00002113]; isolation source: pool of 5 deep marine... | reverse complement strand
CAAAACTCCCAAGATCTCGTCGTTGACCTCGTCATTGAGGGCGTTCATAAATTGGGGCCTGCGAATGGTGATGATCCTTACCCCATTCATGTGATCGACCAAGATATGCCTCTTGAAGTCCTGATATGCCGATATCTCCCCTTTTGGTCCGGGCATTCCCGGACGATCCTTCTGAAATTGATCGATGATCCGTTTGGTTTCCCCTTCCCCCAGATCCCGCATGATATCGAAGGGACCTTTTCGGAAACCCAGGCCGATCTGACAGCCCAGGTTGAGGTCTTGGGGGATCCCAATTCCCCGGTTGATGATATCGAAGCATTGGGAGAAGAGGACTCCAAGGAGCCTGTCCCTCACCCGCCCCCTTATGTCATCGGAGACTGCCACCTTGCCTCCCGGCGAGGTGGCGGCCCAACTCTCCACTGAGTGAAAGATCTTGGCCGGCCTATAGTGCTCGCCTTCCTCCATCTGCAGGGTGTTGGTTTCGACGATGATGGGATTTCCCCTGGCTAGGTTCAAAACATAGAAGGGGCCGGCGTAGACGAACTCCTCGGCTACCTTATCGATTTGCGATGCGGTGGCGGTATCCAAGAGTATCCCCGCATCGTTACACCAGTTATCGAAAACTCTGTCCAGGATGAAACAGATCTTGCTCTTGGAGATGATGGGCATCTTTCCCGTGGAACAGAACATCCAGGCCAGATAGTCCACAATCTTCCGGTCGACCTTCTCCCAGGTGATCACTTCCACCGCGGGGTTCCGCCAAGCGGGGGCAAAGAAGTGGGTGACAGTGGTCCTTTCGGGCCGCTTTACCCCTGAAAAGATCCGTTCCGCGGGAATGGAGCTGGTATTGGACGTAATAATAGTCTCGGGGCCGACGATTTCCTCAACCTGGGCGAAGATCTTCCTCTTGATCTCAAGGTTCTCGGTGGCAGCCTCGATAACCAAATCCGCCCCTTTGATCTCTCCATAGTCCATGGTGTAATGGATGTTGGTCCCCACTGCCCTCGATTTCTCCTCGGTCATCTTCCTTTTTTCGATCGACTTCTGAATGTATCCCTCTATCCTCTCTTGGGCATCTTTCAGGGGTTTCTCGACGATATCAACCAAATAGAGCGCACTATCGGAGAGCGAACTCTTTAGGTAATATCCGATATCAGGTCCAATGGTGCCCGCCCCGATCACGGCTACCACCTTCGGCAACGGTCTTTCGGGTCTCGCGATGAGGGGATTATAGTAGTTGGGGTAGAGGTCAGATACCATATCCCATTCCTCCTTCCCGTTGAGGGGCAATAACGAAAGAGCCTCTGCCAGGGGCTATCCCAATCTATCGTATTGAACTCATTGAGTCAACAATTTGCACCCCTTATCGTCCCATCGATCCTTGATATCAATCCCCTTTGTAGAAAATCGTTAAGCCGAGGAAGGCGCGCCTTTGTGTTGTAGATTGGGCCTGGGGAAGGTCTCTTTCATGAATAAAATGGCAATGAAGGCGATGATTGTGGCCATTAAGGATGCAAAAAATGCCCAGCCATAACCGGAGACTGGGTAAACGCCACCTACTTTCCCTACCTTGTCCAGAACCACCCCCATCAAGGGTTGAAAAACCGCCCCTCCAAAGAAGGGGAAGAGGTTGACGGTACCGGTAGACGTCCCGGCGATCGCCGTCGGGAAAAGCTCTTTGGTCGCCGTGAAGGCGATAACGACGATACTCCCGGAAAAAACTCCCATGAGAAAGCAGGTGAGGGCGAGGATCGTGGTGTTCAGTCGGGCAGTAAAGAATGCCAGGGGGATCCAGACCAAGATGAGGATAATCGCACTGCCAATGAGAACGGGTTTTCTCCCCTGAACGACTCGATCGGATATGAAACTCAGGAGGGGGCTTCCGATGATGATGCCCACGGCGATCATCATGAGGATATTGGCCGTTTCGGCTTTGTTCAAACCGTAAACCTCCATCATGAAGGGGCCGCCCCAGAGACCTCCGAAACCGAACAGGGTCCCGCCGGTGAAGAAGAACCAGATGGCGAGGGGCCAGAAGTACCGTTGGCAAAGAACGATTCTCATTCCCTCCAAAAGCCCGATCCGGTTCTCCCCCGCAACAGTTTTGGATTTCGAGGCATCCATTTCCATGAGAGAGGGTAACCCCATGTCCTGAGGGCGGTCACGGATGATGAACCATGAAAGGATGGCCAGAAGCAACGTCCCTGTTCCAATGATTACGAATGCCATCCTCCAGCCCACCCACAGGGTAAGCAATGCAAGAGGCGTTGATGCGGAGAGCCAGCCAAGCCCCCCAATAAGAATCAGGATAGCCGTCATCGTAGCGAACTCCCGCGCGAAAAACCATTCGGCGAAGATTTTCATCGCCGGGATAAAGATGACGGCAACCCCAAGGCCCACCAAAATCCGTGCAAAAATGGCCAACGAGACAGTGGGTGAAAGGCCGAAGAGCACCGCTCCGAGGGAGGCGATCAATGTGAACAGGGTCACTGCCTTCCTGGGTCCAAGGGAATCCGACAGCAGTCCCGCGGGAAGTTGCATGATGGCATAGGGATAAAAGTATGCAGAGGCTAAAACCCCCAGAAGAGCTCCACTAACATGAAATGCTTCGGTTAACTCAGATGCAACTACCGCCGATGAGACGCGATGGAAATATACTAAGACATACCCGAAGGCAAGGACAATGAAGATGTACCAGCGGTACCTGAAAAGTTCCCTGTAGCCATTCTTTACCTTCATACGCATTTCACTTTCTTGCCGATTCTCCTTATCGCACATTCGCCAAGTATTTCACGGAAAGGGAAGATACGGTGGTCAAGATCCCCAACAGCAGAATGCCCGTTTGGAAATCGGCTCGATCGGCAATGGCCCCCAGGAGATACGGGGTTACCCCAACGCCGAAGAAAATGCCCGCAGCAATAGTAATCCCGGTTGTTATACTCCTCTCGCTCGGCAAGGTGAGCTTTGAAATTGCAGCAAGGGCAACGGGGAAAAACCCCAGGACCACTGTTGCCTGGAAGAACAGGATTCCTACGAGAAGATGGAGTGGCCGTGCCGCTGCAATCCCCATTGTGGATAAGCCCGTTAAGAACAACGTCCAGAAGAGCATCGGCCTAATGCCGAGGCGATCGACGAGAAAGCCCGCCACGACCGATATGACGATACCCCCCAATCGGGAGATTCCAAAGATGGTGTTGGCCAAGTCCAAGGATACCGCCCTCTCATTTACCAGAAAAAGGGGGATGATGGAATAGATTCCCAGGCAGCAGGCTCCGGCAAAGGTCCATAAGAGCATCACGGGCCATAGCGACCTTTTCTTCAGGATTTCCATGGGCCCTGCCTTCCCTGCGGTCCTTTCGCGCTGAGGTTCCTCCGATACAATCCAGAAGAGGATTATAACCACCACGGATACGAAACAGAGGAAGAGAAAGAGCGTTCTCCATGAAAACATACGAAGGCCAAAGGCCGCATATATGGGGATGGAGAAGATGCTCAACGACGCCCCCGTGTCGTGGATACCGATGGCTTTTCCCCAGTGTTTTCTGGGGAAAGTTTCGGTAATCATGGGCACTATCGAGGGGAGATAAGCCCCACACCCCAAACCAATGAATAAAAAGAGCAGGGCAAGCTGGCCATAGGAGTGGGCATACTGAATGATAAAGAGGGCCGCGGAGGAACAGATAAATCCACCAATGATGACCCTCTTGTATCCAACCCTTGGCGCCAATGATCCTCCTAAGAAGAGGGAAAAGGCATACCCCGCGTAGAGCAAGGTAAAGAGCGCCCCCGCTTTTGCGTGACCTACCCTCAGTTCATTCTCTATCAGCGGGAGAACGGGCGAGGGGATGACCCTTGCCGAGAAGTTCAAGAACCAGAGTCCCCAGAAAATGGAGAGCAGAAGCCATTTCATCTCAAACCCCATGTGGAAGTCAGCTCATAACAATTATCTTATTGACCGCTTAAATCCCTTGCACGAAATAGACGAAATCTCGAAGAATCCTTTTCACATAGAGAATAAAAAAATTGCGGGGAAACAAGGTACACTTCCGTGGTGAAGGGATTGAAATCGCAGTGTAAGGGTCGATGCTCCACGGAGCCCCTTTCCAATGCCCCCATGGACATACCTTATCCTGGATCCTGGGGTTGTCCGAGGTTCTTCAATAGACGAGATCTCTACAGATTCGATGTTATGGATCGTACAGATCCAGATAGATGGAATGGTTGATGGAACATAAAAATATTAAAAGTGCACTTTTTCGCGCACGTTGTCAAATTCTTTTCGTCTTTGACAAAGGAAAGGGTTGATGTTAGTTTTCCCTTTAGAATGAAAGATGTCGAATTTGAAGGGAAAAGATTCGTTGAAGTTGCCGTCGGGCTTCCCGTTGCTAAGACCTTCTATTATGAAATTCCATCGCGTTTTGGGGAAAGCTTGAGGCCTGGAAGCCGGGTCCTCGTTCCCTTCAAGGGGCGCAAAGTGACTGGATATGCCATCGACTTTCCGGCCGACCTTACCGATTATCAAAAACCCGATGGGCCTAAACCTATTTTGGACATCCTCGATGAAAGGCCCCTCTTCGACAACCGGATGTTGGTCTTCTATCGCTGGATTTCAGATTATTACCTCTATCCCCTGGGGCAGGTTATCAAGGGGGGATTGCCACCGGGTATCAACCTGGAAAGCCGGCGACTATTGAGCACCACGCCGAAGGGAAGGGCCCTTCTGGAGTCGAACAAACTAACCCAGGAGGAGCTTACGATTTTGAGGACCATCGCCGATCATGGCGAGATGCCGTGGGAAAAAGTGACGAAACGATTCCCCCATTGGCGGATGTACTCCCTCAAGAAAGCAGGCCTCATTCAGATCAAGCTGGGGTTGAAGGATGTCCGCGTAAAGCCCAAGCGGGAGAAGGTGGTAAAGTACCGGAGGGAAAGCCAGGTGGAAGATGAGCACCTCTCCCCGAGGGGAAAAGAAGTGCTGGCCGTTATCCGAGAGAAGGGTGAGGTTTCCCATGCGTCTCTATCTGCGGAGTTTAAAGGGGCCTCTCGCATCGTGAAGAGACTGGAGGAGAAGGGGTTTATCTCCGTTGAAACCCGGGAAATCTATCGAGACCCGCTTTCTGACCTACTCACCGGCGATGATTTGAGGCCAGAACTGACCGTGAAACAGGTCAGGGCCTTGGAGACAATTGTGAAGGGGATCGAATCCCTGCGATTCTCACCCTATCTCCTTTTCGGGATTACGGGAAGCGGTAAGACGGAGATTTACCTGAGGGCCATTGAAAGGGTGGTTGAGGGGGGAAGGCAGGCCATCGTTTTGGTCCCCGAGATCTCCCTGACCCCTCAGCTCATCGGGCAGTTTCTCGAGCGGTTCAGTGGGCGGGTAGCCACGCTTCACAGCGGGCTCTCCAGGGGTGAGAGGTACGACGAGTGGAGGAGGATCAGAGAGGGAAAGGTAGATATCGTTATAGGGGCTCGTTCGGCCATCTTCGCTCCCTTCGAGCGTTTGGGAATGATCATCGTCGACGAGGAGCACGAAACCTCCTACAAACAGGAGGAAAAGCTGAGATATAATGCCCGGGACCTGGCGGCGGTCAGGGCTAAACTATGTGAAGCGGTGTTGATACTCGGATCGGCCACCCCCTCCCTGGAGGCGTATCACAATGCGGTGGCGGAGAAGTTTCGGCTCCTGAAACTGGACGAGCGCATTGAGGGGAGGTCCCTGCCCTCTGTCGAGATCGTCGACATGAGGAAGGAGGAAGAAAAAGGCATCATCCTCTCGGAAGAACTCCGGAATGGCCTCAGTGAGAACCTCGCCACTGGTAGGCAATCCCTCCTCTTTTTGAACAGACGGGGGTTCGCCAGTTTTATTCAATGTCCGGATTGTGGATTTGTCTTCAAGTGTCCCAATTGTAGCGTGTCGTTGACCCACCATTTTCGCGGCAAAAAACTCATTTGTCACTATTGCAACTATGCAATCATGGTCCCGGACCTCTGTCCCGACTGCCAGGGGTACAGGATTCGCTCCTTCGGCATCGGGACCGAGAGGGTGGAGGAGGAGATTCGCAAGATGCTTCCCCAGGCAACCGTGGACAGGATGGATAGGGATACGACCAGGAGAAGACGGTCTCACCAGAGGATATTGAAGAAGGTAAAATCCAGGGAGACCGATATCCTCGTTGGGACCCAGATGATCGCCAAGGGGCACGATTTTCCCAACGTCACTTTGGTAGGTGTTATCTGCGCCGACCTCTCCCTGAACTTTCCCGATTTTCGGTCCTCGGAACGGACCTTTCAACTATTGACCCAGGTGGCCGGGAGGGCAGGGCGGGGTATGAACCCGGGCAAGGTGATCATTCAGACCTTCAACCCAGACCACTACAGCATTCAGATGGCACGGGATCAGGATTTCACGAAATTCTATGGAGAGGAGCTGCGGTTCAGGAAGGAACTCGGCTATCCCCCTTTCTCACGGTTGATCAATATCAGGATTGAAGGAACCAGTCAGAAGAGATCGATAAAGGCTGCCGAAGAAATGGGTGAATGTGGGAGGAGGCTGTTGACGAAGAGGCTTTATGGGAGAACAATCGAAATACTGGGACCATCTCCAGCCCCCCTGGAGAAGATCAAGGGGAAGTACCGATACCAGATGCTCATAAAGGGAAAGCCGGCGAATATCCTCCATCGATTCGTGGAGGAATTGGTTGGGGAAACCAAGAAGCGATGGCCTGGAAGGGGAATCAGCCTGACAATCGATGTGGATCCCATCAGCGTGATGTAGATGACGCTGTATTTCTCCCCATGTGATGCGGAGGCATTTACGAAGGGAAAGCGTAATCATATCTCGTACCCCAAAACGAATCCTAAGGAATGCGCATCGAGCAGATGGACATGAAGGGAGGACATATGGCTAAGGGGGAAAGGACTTCGGGGTATTTTAATGAAAAAAGGGAGACCATGCCGCCGGAAGAGAGATGGGACTCTCTCAATGGGAAATTGAGAGGGGTCGTCACGTATGCCTATGACAATTCCCACGCGGTAAAGCATAAACTTGACAAGGCTCAGGTAAGACCGCAGGAAATCGAAACCATCGATGACCTCCAACGGCTCCCCATTACTACCAAATCAGACCTGGTTGAAATGCAGAAGTCCAGCCCTCCCTTTGGTGGTTTCGAAGGAGTTCCCATTAAAAAGATGCGACGGATATACGTCCTCCCGGGCCTCATTTACGAACCCGGAGAATGGGAGTATAGGGATACCCGATGGGCAGAGGCCCTCTACGCCTCTGGTTTCAGGGCTGGAGATATCGCCCAGAATACCTTCAACTATCAAATGTGGCCCTTCGCCTTCATGCTGGACGATTCCCTGAAGATGCTGGGTTGTACCACAATAGCAGCCGGGGCGGGAAATACCCAGATGCAGGTGCAGATCATGCACCACCTTAAGGTGACCGGCTATGTGGGAACTCCTAGCTTTTTGATGAGCATCGCCGAGAGGGCAGGGGGAATGGGATATGACCTGAAAAAAGACTTCTCCTTGCAGGTCGGCTTTGTCGGGGCCGAGATGCTCCCGGAATCCCTTCGGGAAAGGTTGGAAGGGAATTTGGGAATAACCATCAGACAGTGTTACGGCACGGTGGATGTGGGTTGTCTGGGGTATGAATGTATCGAAAAAGAGGGCATGCACATCCCCGATGATGTTATCGTCGAGATCGTGGACCCGGATACGGGTAGCAGGCTTCCCCTCGGCGCCACGGGGGAAATCGTGGCAACTAACTTCAACCCTACCTTCCCCATGATTCGTTACGGTACGGGTGATCTATCCTTTCTGTCAGAGGACCCGTGCCCGTGTGGCAGGACCTCCATGAGATTGATGAAAATTTTGGGAAGAACGGACCAGGTAACCAAGGTGAGGGGAATGTTCATCCATCCCTGGCAAACCGATGAATTGGTAGCCAAATACCCGGAAGTCGATAAGTACCAAGTGGTGGTAACCAGGAGCGGTTATTTGGACGAAATGACCTTTCGCATCGAATTAGTCGATGAGTCAATAGATAAGGCCCTTCTCAAGGGAAGGTTGGAGAGGGATATCCAAGACACCCTCAATTTGAAGGGGGAGGTCGAGTTTGTCGGCAGAGGGGTGATCTTCGATATGCATCAGAAGATCAAGGATGAAAGGAAATGGGAGTAGGGTGAGGGGCCATCTGCGGTGGAAAGGATTAAGGTCGGCGGTATCATGCAGAGTGACGGGCGAGCCGTGGTTAAGGTGATGTCTTGTCCTGATCGTTCGGATATCGCGGGACTGGTACTGGGTGCGTTGGGAGAGAGGAACATTAATATCGAGTTTCTGGTACAGAGCTTCGACCTGGATGGCTTCTCCAACTTCACCCTCTGTATCGATCGGAAGGATTTAGAGTCCACCATCGGGTGCTTGGAGGCGATTAAACCGTCCCTGGAGGCCAAAGTGATCTCCTACAATCCGAATGTGGCGGTGATCAGCGTTTTTGGCCCCCATTTCCGTGAGAAACCCAAAATTTCCGGCATCATGTTTTCCGCCCTGGCATCGGTGGGCGTCAATTCCATCGCCATCAGCACATCCATCTCCAGCGTCTCCTGTGTCGTGGATGCAGGAGATGCGGAAGTCGCCGTGGATGCTTTAAACGAAGCCTTTGAAGCTCCCCAGCAAGTCAAACAAAGGCCAAAGGCATACTGACCTCGACGGGACATGACCGAGGATAGTTCCAACAACTTGTCCCACGGAAATCCTCCCAAAGGTTACCTTCCAGCCAATATGAAACCGTATCATAAACTCTTTATCTACGAGCTATCGGATGAGATCTCGGTGAAGGGAGATGTTTTTGGGCGGCACTTCATCGGGTGTTGGAATGAGGGGAAAAGTTCATTTCTCTTCTTTTCACGGCAACAGGATGAGGAGGTAAGAACGTGGCTGGGTCATCAGGGGAGGGGGAAACTGGTATCTCGGCATGTCATGGATTATAGGGACTGGCAGGCAGGGGAGGATCTAAAACCCGTTCGTATTGGAAAGCTCGTTATCTGCCCCACATGGGAAGAGGCAAAGATAGCCGACGACGAAATTTTCATTCGTCTCGACCCGGGTGTAGTTTTCGGAACGGGTCTTCACCCCACGACACGGGGATGCCTCAAAGCCCTCTGGGATATCTACCAGATGAATGCTCCCCAGAAGGTCCTGGATATCGGGACGGGAACTGGGATCCTGGCCATTTCCGCCGCCAAGCTGGGGGCCCAAGAGGTCCTGGCCGTCGACCATAATGAGCTGGCCGTGGAGACGGCCCGGAGAAATGTCGTGCTCAACAAAGTTGAAGATCGGGTAAAGGTCAAATGGGGAGAGGCGGAGGCCTTTTCAGGGAAAAGAGCCGATCTGGTCCTTGCCAACCTGCACTTTACGGCGATCAATGATCTTCTAAACCGTGAAGAGCTCTTTTCCAAAGGTTGGCTTGTCTATTCGGGCCTCTTTCATGGACAGGTCAGTGATGTATTGGCATCCTTGGAGAAATGCCAGCTAACATTAAACGATCGAATGGAGGAAAATCGCTGGGTCACCCTGGTTTTGAGGGGGACTCCTTGATAGAATGGATTGGCTGCCTTGCAGCGTCCAAGGGAGGATTATCCGGAAAAATTGAAACGGGTGGCAATGAAAAGTCAAGACCAAAGGGAAAACGAGAAGGAGAAATGGCCATGATCTTAGACCATGTGGACAATTGGAGACATTATGCAGCCTTGCACCCAGGGTTTGAGGAGGCATTTGCCTTCTTGGGGCGAAGGGATCTGGTTGACCTGTCAGCTGGCCGGCATCCGATAGAAGGTGAGCATCTATATGCCCTTGTGATCAAAGAGGATGGACGAGGCCGGGATAGTGCAAGGCTCGAGACACACAAGAGATATATCGACATTCAATTTACCGTTACCGGTGCCGACGATATTGGCTGGAAATTCGCCCCGAAATGCACTGGCAAAGACCAGGAATATAACGCTGAGAAGGATATTGCGTTCTTCAGGGATAAACCCGAGGCATGGGTAACTACATTGCCGGGCACTTTTGCAATCTTCTTCCCTGAGGATGCCCACGCACCTCTCGGTGGCACGGGGCCCATTCACAAGGTCGTTGTGAAAGTCGCTCTCACTACGGAATAGAGAGAACGAACTATGATCTTTAAAAGGAGTTGATTATGAAAAAAATCGATTACATGGCAGTTGCAGAAGAAGCGATGGCCCAGGTCAAGGAGGGAGCCTTCTTAACGGTAAAGGCTGGTGAGGCTCTAAACACCATGGCCATCGGATGGGCCACCATCGGTTTTGTCTGGAGGAAACCGATCCTGATGGTGGCAGTCCGGAATTCCCGGCACACCTTCGGGATCATCGAGGAAGCGACCGATTTTACCGTATCCGTGCCGTTGACGGACATGCACGATGCCATCATGTGGTGCGGCACAAAATCAGGGCGGGATTATGACAAGTTTAAGGAGTGTAACCTGGAGCTTAAGGACGCTCAGAAGGTTGTCTCCCCCATTATAGACACGCCGGGGCTCCATTTTGAATGTAAGATCGTACTCAAAGCCGCCATGGATCCGAAGTATCTCGTCGAAGAATACGAGACGCTCTATCCCAAAAAAGACTATCACACCCTCTATTTCGGAGAAATCCAGGACTGCTACGAAATTGATTAGGGTTGATAAGTAAAGGGGATAAGGGGGGGAACGGGTCGGATCTCTTTTGAACAGTACCACGTGTAACGAGAGGTCGATTGATCCACGTTGCCCTGTTGATCTTCGGCGCCGTTTTCGGCATTATCTATTCCACTGTTTTGCGGAAACACCCCGTCTCAGCCTTTCTATCGCTATCCGCTCAGCGGCACGCGCCGGGCTTATTCCATGTTCCTCTGAGTGAGCATATATCTCCTTCATGGTATCTCCAATCTTGCGGACGCGCTCGCGAGCTCGCGTAACTGCCCAGCCCGACCCCTCAACGGTAAGGAGGAATATAGCTCCACCAGCGTTAATTACGTAATCGGGAGCATAAAGGACGTTCCGCTGGCAGAGCCTTTCGCCGTCCTCTGGCTTGTCGAGTTGGTTGTTGGCCGCACCGGCTACAATGTGACAGGCCAGCTGAGGAATCGTTTCGGCATTGAGAATACCACCTCCGGCACAGGGAGCAAGAATATCGCATGGCTCCCGATATACTGCCTCCGGCTCCACAAACTGCAGGCCCAGTTCCTGGCCAACCTTGGCGACGCGTACCGGGTCTATATCGCTGAATTTCACCTCACAGCCCGCTTCCAGCAACAACCGTATCAGTGGTTCCCCGACGGCCCCCGCGCCCTGTACCAAAACGGTCCGGCCAGCCAAATCAGCCGAACCGAAATAATGCTCACAACTGGCCTGAATGCCACAAAACACCCCCAGCGCCGTGTCAGGGCCTGAATCACCAGCGCCGCCAGCATCGACAGGGAGGCCGAAGACACCGGAGAAGTGTCGAGCAATAAGGGCCATATCAGCCGGGCTCGTTCCAAGGTCTGGGCCGGTTTCGAAGACGCCTCTGAGATCGGCTAGCCATTGACCATAGCGAAGCATGAGTCCCTCACGGTCGTCTGGGTCAAAGTCCTCGGGCACCGAAAGCACGGCTTTGGCCCCACCACGAGGGAAGTCAATCACGGCAAATTTTTGGGTCATCCCGTGGGCTAAGCGCATCGCGTCTCGCAGCGCCTCACTGGGATGGGCATAGGACTTAAGTCGCGTGCCGCCACTAGGAACGCCCAGGACCGTCGAATGGATTGCAATGAACATCATGGTTCCCGTTTTTCGGTCAAAGCGGCTGACGACGTATTCACCTTCCCAGTCACGAATGAGCGTCTCCATGATTTCAACCTTTTCGGTAACCATTTATAATCTCAATTTTTCAACCCGTTTCCTGAGTTGCCGTCCCTTGGCCTCTGAACTCTGATCCTTTCTATTGCACTCCTTGCCGAACTGCACCTCCTCATGTGAAGCTCCCCGTCCACAGGGCGGAGCTACCCGGGCACGCAGTGGCGAGCAGAATGCGAGCCAATGAAATTTCATTCTTATTTGTGCCCATTGACCCCGCCTACAAGGCGGGGCTTGCGGGGCACTTGCCGGTCAAATTTCCGGTATATTTCATCCAACCCATCACCTCTCAATCGCCGGTTGACGTACATTGCAACATGTCTTGGCTCATGAGGCTCTTATCTTATCACCTCTTTGTCCCTGCTACCTCCCAGCAACAGTTCCACCTCGTTCAAGGTGCCGCGCCAGGGACCACGCTGCTCCTGCTTCAGTGTCGTGACAGCAGCGGCGAAGCGACAGGCCTCCCCAGCGGGCGCGCTCAACCGCTTACCCACATAGGTGGTAAAGCAGGTGTCGCCCCGCCCGGTCCGCCCGCCAAGGGAGCGGGGGGTGAAGGGAGCTTCGTAGATCTTTCCATCAGCGTAAACAGTGACGCCCGACGTTTGGGTAACAATGATTTCACGGGGACCGCAAGCGGCCATTTGACGCGCAGCGGAAGGTAAATCGGTCTCGCCAGTGAGAAATTCTGCCTCCGAGCGGTCTGCCTTAAGGTACGTTACACATGCCAGGTCTTCCGTCATGGTGGACCATTTCCGAAGAACCAGGCTATCGTTTTCACGGAAGCGCATAAAACCTTGCACGTCCAAGGCAACGGGGCCACGTGTCGCCAACCATCGCAGCAGAGGCGGTTCCACCTCGCCACGGATGATGCCCGAGACCAGATATACCTGGGCAGACAGGTCGGGGATATCCTCCCGCCGGATCGGTCCGGCAAATCCCAACGGCTTGTAGGCTCGCCGTTCCATGTCTCCTGAATCGTAGAAGTTCTCGATGCCTGTGGTCTCCGGCGCAGCTGTGGCGAATACCTGAACACCTTCTTCCTTCACCTCGTCCAGAAGAGGAAAATCGGACCGGTGCAGACGAGTGACGAGAGCGACCCGGAC
>JABAOH010000449.1_pt2 | contig 13003 bp, 11 predicted proteins | sample 7062181 | NCBI WGS metagenome assembly JABAOH01 (sample SAMN14538630, study PRJNA623070) | marine sediment metagenome | biome: marine biome [ENVO:00000428]; feature: marine pelagic biome [ENVO:01000023]; material: deep marine sediment [ENVO:00002113]; isolation source: pool of 5 deep marine... | reverse complement strand
GCGGCTGGATCGACGCCTGCGCCGGCGCCGGCGGCGACGTCCTGTTCTGGGACGAGCCCCACTTCTACATCGGCCTCTGGCGGGGCGACCTCTCCGGCGCCTGGGCCTGCCGCTGCGATGTCTGCCTCTCGCTATTCCGCCAGCGTCACAGTGGCGACATGCCGTCCGACTTCACCCCCGAGGTACGGGCCTTCCGCGAGTCGTCCCTGCTGGAGCTGCTGACGGAGATGTGCCGCTACGGCCACGAGAAGGGGCTGCGCAACGCCCTCTGCCTGATACCCGCCGATCTCGCCGCCCACGGCTTCCCGCAGCAGGAGGAGCGGCTGGCCCGCGCCCTGGAGGGGCGCCTGGCGGGGATGCCTTCGGGCAGCCTGGAGGCGATGCTCCAGTTCGGCGTGGGCGACTTCGAGATCGCAGCCGCCATTCCGGATCTGGACATCTTCGGCTGCGACCCGTACTGGTATCTCTTCGGGACGGAGGCGGAGCCGTTCGTGCGCGCCTACGGCGGGGCCGCCGCCGAGGCCGCGCGGCGGCATGGCCGGGGGCTTCAGCTCTGGGTGCAGGCGTTCTCCCTGCCGGAGGGCCGGGAGGAGGAGCTGCGCACCGGCCTGCGCGTGGCCCAGGAGGTGGGCGCTACGCACGTGGCCGCCTGGAGCTTCGAGGGCACGGCCAGCATGTCCCAAGTCCGATGCGCCCGCCCGGACGTGGTGTGGCGCATCCTGGGCGAGGAGTTCCGCCGCCTGCGCGAGGGTGAGTGAGAGGCTGCTTCTTCTACCTAAGGCTCCAACGCCCCTACGAGCAGGAACATGCAGACGCCCCCGACGATGATGCCCACCGCCGTATAGTGCTCGTGTCCCTCCCTGCGGGCAGCGGGAACCAGCTCATCCAGGGTGATGAAGGTCATTACGCCTGCGGCGAAGGCCAAAGCGGCCGGTATTAGGCCTTGGAAGCTCGCTAGCACCAGGGCCGCTATCAGAGCTCCCGCCGGTTCCACCAGGCCGGAGAAAAGGCTGAGCCTGAAGGCTGCCAATTTGGAGGCGCCGCTGGCATAGATGGGCAGCGCGGTGGCGACCCCCTCGGGGACGTTGTGCAGGGCAATGCCCGCCGCCACCATGACGCCTAGCTCGGGAGTCTCGATGTAGCCGGCGCCCACGGCCGCCCCTTCGGGGATGTTGTGGACGCTGATTCCTACCGCGATGAGCACGCCGGTGGTGAAAAGGCGCCGGTCCAGCACGCCCGGCTCCTGGACGGCGAAGCGTATGTGGGGAAGGAAGACATCGATAGCGAACATCGTCAGCGCCCCCGCCGCAAAGGCGATGGTGGCGGTGCCGAATCCGGCCTCCTCCCAGGCTTCCCACAAGAGGCCCACGAAGGCCAGGGCGAGCATCACTCCGGTCGTGAAGCCCATCAGGAAGCCCAGCTGCTTCTCGTTGGGACGGCGCGAGACGGCCATCAGGCCACCCAGACCGGTGGCTAGGCCAGCCATGGTGCTGAGGAGGAGGGCGCCGGCCACGTCGTTCATCTATTCGGGCCAGCCACCGGGATGATCATGAAGGAATGCTTGCTCTCCCTAGCCTCGCGGCAGCTCCAGGCCGCGCATGGCGATAATGTTGCGCATTATCTCGCTGGTGTCGGCGGCGAACGGCGATACCACAACGGCCATCGACGAAACTGGACTCTCCTCCGGTCTTGCAAGCGACCCACATGGTAAGTGCGCCGGATTTCGCGGTCAAGAACGGGAGGAGAGAGAACGACATCTACACGTCGAGGACGCCGGACAGGGCCAGCGCCGTGGCGACGGTGTTGAACACCGCGTGCAGGGCGATGCCGGCGATGATGAAGTTGCGGTTCGCCTTGGGCAGGGGAGCGCCGTCCCGCGCCCAGGCCAGAAGCCTCTCGTTTATGCCGAGGCCGACGATGAAGCTGGCCGTGGCGTGAACGAGCAGGGGCAGGGTAAAGCGGTACGTGACGAACCAGTCGGGCGGGTCGGACACATAGACGGTGACGTATACGACCGCCTCGATGAGGCCGAACGAGAGGCCGGAGACGGCCGCCAGCAGCGCGGTGTGAAGCTGACCTCGCAGGAGGCGCGGCCAGCGAACGAGGAGGATGTAGATCCCGGTCGGCTTGAGGAGCTCCTCGATGATGGGCGCGCCAACGAAGGGGAGCAGGAGAAAGACGCCGCCGGTACGGAGCTCCTGGAACGCGGCGCCCAGGATCCCGAGGACGCCTCCGAGGACGGCGAAAGTAATCGCGAAAAGGTGGCCCGCGCAGAGGCCCAGCGCCGTCCCAAGCACGCCTCGCGAGGAGGCCTCCGCGAGGCTATGGTTCGATGTGCTCTGAGGCAGGCCCGCAGACACGGTCTACCCCGTGATGGTGTCCCTTACCCCCTGGGCAGGTCGAGGCCGCGGCCGGCGATGATGTTGCGCATTATCTCGCTGGTGCCGGCGGCCACGGTCAGGGCTGACGCCAGCAGGTAGAACTGCTCGGCCTGACCTTGCAGCGACGCCCCCCGCGACCCCGGCTCTACCTGACCGCCCAGGCCCAGTATCTCCATCCCCGCTCCCGCCAGCCGCTGCTGGAGCTCGGTGCCGTAGAGCTTGGACATGGAGGCCTCGGCGTTGGGGATCAGGCCCTTCTCCTGCATGGAGGCGACCCGGTAGGCCAGCAGCCGGCCCGCCTGGAACTCGATCGCCAGCTCAGCCAGCTTGTTCCGCACGCGGGTATCGTCCAGGAGGCGGCCGCCGCCGGCCTTGGCCTGCGCCGCGTACTCCACCAGCTCCTCGTGCATGCGGATGCCCATCACCACGCGGTTGATGCCAGAGCGCTCGAAGTCCAGGGTGGCCGCCGCCACGTACCAGCCGCGGTTGAGTTCGCCCACGAGACAGCCGCGGGGGATGCGGGCGCTATCGAAGAACACCTCATTGAACGTGTTGCGCCCCAGCATGTCCACCAGAGGCCGTACCTCCACGCCGGGCGTCTTCATGTCCAGGAGGAAGTAGCTGATCCCTTTGTGCTTGGGGGCCTCGAGGTCGGTGCGGGCCAGCAGGATGCACCAGTCGGCTCGGTGGGCCAGAGAGGTCCATATCTTCTGGCCATTGACGACGAAGTAGTCGCCGTCGGCCACCGCGGTGGTCTGGAGGGAGGCCAGGTCGGAGCCGGCGCCGGGCTCGCTGAACCCCTGGCACCACACTGTCTCCCCGGCCGCGATGCCTGGCAGGTGACGCCCCTTCTGCTCCTCCGTCCCGTAGAGGATTATGGTGGGGCCCACCCGGTCCGGCCCCACGCCGAGCTGCGTGGGGGCGCGGAAGTAGGACACCTCCTCGTTGTAGATGACCTGCATCATGTGGCTGGCCGCCAGGCCGCCGTGCTCCTCCGGCCAGCCCAGCGTCAGCCACTTCCTCTGGGCCAGCTTCTTCTGGAAGGAGCGAAGGAACTCCCAGTGCTCCTCGCCGGCCTCGCCCAGGGCGCCGACGCTGCTCCAGTCGGCGGGCAGCTCCCGCCGCAGGAACTCCCGTATCTCGCTGCGGAACCTCTCCTCTTCGGGGGTGAAACGAAACTCCATGGGCCTACCTCCGTCCGGACGGCGACAGTATATACTACAGCCATCGGATTTTCGAGATGCGCCCTCTCCTGCTCCTAGCCCTGCTGCTCTCCCTGGCCCTCGCCGCCTGCGCCAACGGCGCCGTGGCCCCCGGGCCCACAGCTACCCCCACGCCTGCGCCCACACCCACCCCGACCCCGACTCCCACTCCGATGTTCCTCGACCCTGACGAAGTGCCGCCGCTCACCCTCGATCACGTCTTCCCGCCCAGGGACCTCTCGGCTTTCCGCCTTGACCCGTCACGCATCCGCACCATCATCGCCACCGGCGACGTCATACCCGCCCGTCATACGGACGTCACCATCCGCTCCCTGGGCAATGACTTCCTGTACCCCGTAGCCGCCATCAAGGAAATTGCGGCCGCCGCGGACCTCACCGTCGTCAACCTGGAGGCGCCCCTCATTGAAGGCTGTCCCTATCACGATGCCGGCCTCATCTTCTGCGGCCAGACGGGTTTCACCGCTGCGCTAGCGGCCGCGGGCGTGGACGTGGCGACTCTTGAGAACAACCATATCGCCAACTACGGCCTCGCCGGCATCGCCGAGACGGAAGAGGCCCTGGCCGCCGCCGGTATCGACTTCGCCGACCGTGACACCGCGGCCGTGCGAGACGTGCGAGGCCTCAAGTTCGGCTTTCTCGCCTTCAACGGCGTCGAACAGACGCTGGATCGCGAGGCCATGGCGGCCCAGATACANNCAGGTGGACGTCCTGGCCGTAGCCCTCCACTGGGGCGCCGAGTACGTGTCGCTGCCCCAGAGGTCCCCCGGCATCGCCGAGGACGACCCGGTGGAGATCGCCCACCTTGCCGTGGACGCCGGCGCCGACCTAGTCATCGGCAACCACCCCCACTGGGTGCAGGCCGTCGAGCTGTACAAGGGGAAGTTCATCGCCTACGCCCACGGCAACTTCATCTTCGACCAGATGTGGAGCTACGAGACCCGCGTGGGCGTCATCGGCCGCTACACCTTCTACGACGACGTCCTGGTGGGCGTGGAGTTCATCCCCACGCTGATCGAGAACTACGCTCAGCCGGTGCCAATGCAGGGCGCCGAGGCCCAGGCGGTGCTGGACGGGATGAAGGCGGCCAGCGAGGAACTGGCCCGGAGAGCAGCGGACACCTCTACCGTCCCTTGAACTCGGGCTCCCGCTTTTCCACGAACGCCCGCGGCCCCTCCTGCGCGTCCTCAGTGCTCCGGGCTATCGTCATCGCCCCCTGCGCCATCTCCAGCGCCTGGTCGACGTCCACCTCCAGCGAGCGGTAGACCAGCCGCTTGGCGAGCTGGATCGCCACCGCCGGGCCCTTGGCCAGCCTCAGGGCGTAGTCGCGGGTGTAGGCCATCAGCTCTTCGGCGGGAACCACCTCGCTGACGTAGCCGATGCGCAGTGCCTCCTCGGCGTCGAACAGGCGGCCGGTCCAGATCAGGTCCAGCGCCCGTGCTACCCCCACGATGCGGGGCAGGTAGTAGCAGCCGCCGTCGCCGGGGATCAGCCCCATGCGCACGTAGGTCATGCCGAAGCGGGCCGTGTCAGCGGCGATGCGGATATCGCACATGGAGGCCATGTCCATGCCAGCCCCCACCGCTGCCCCGTTCACCGCCGCGACGTAGGGCTTGTCCATCTGCGCCACCAATCGCGGGATGCGCTGCACTGTGTCGCGCAGGTCGTTGCGCCCCTCCGCCAGCGAGCGGCCCCCTCGCAGCAGCCCCTGCCCCTGGGCCTGCGCCTGCACGTCCATCCCGGTGCAGAAGCCGCGTCCCTCTCCGGTGAGGACGATCACCCGCGTCTCCGCGTCCAGGTGGGCGTCCTGGAGGGCCGCCAGCCACTCGTCCAGCATCTTGGGGGTGAAAGCGTTCATCCGCTCCGGCCGGTTGAGAGTGATGGTGGCGATGCCGTCGCTCTTCTCGTACCGTATCTGCTCGAACTCCATGTCATCCTCCATCTTGGGCCTCTTGGCCACCTGTTGCGCTCGGCTTATCGTTCGACAGGCCTGCCCGCCGGCGGCCAGGCTTCAGGCTGGGGTGCCAGCGATACTCGCTATCCAGCCGTGCCACTAGCTCCCTCCCCCGACCATCTCCGGCTGCATGCTCCGCGAGCGCTGCTCGGACAACAGCCATATGACCACGCTCAGCAGCAGGGTCACCGCCAGGAACGCCGACAGGCCGAGGAACGCCGCCCCCGTGTCCCAGCGATCGACGAGCGCCCCGGCGACTACACCGCCAATCCCGCCAAGACCGAACGCTGCGAAGAACGACACGCCGTAGCTGCGCCCTAGCGCCCCTGGCGGCGTGTAGTCTGCGATCATGCCTGTGAACACCGGTTGGTTGGCGAAGTAGAAGAACACGAAGACCGAGGCCACTACGACCAGGACGGCGCCGCTGACCGCCCCCGTCAACACCAGCGCCGGCAACGCCAGCGCCACCAGCACCACCGCCAGGCGCTCCAGCCTCACCCTCTGCGAAAGCGTGCCCCCCATCAACTGGCCCACTGCACCCATGAGCAGGGCCACGGTGACGAAGGCGCCGCCCAGGTCCTCGTTCACCAATTCCTCCATATGTTGCGGCAGGAACGTTATCGCCCCACGGTAGACGATGCCGCTGAGCACGAGGGCGGCGTACACCAGCAACAGGGGCAGCAGGAGCCCCTGGGCTGGCCGTGTCTCCGGTTTGCCGGGCTTTTCGTTGGGAGGGGATGAGCCTCCGGCGTGCTCTGGCGCCTCGCTGTCTGCAACCAGCACCTCGGCCTCCCCCCGCACCGGCAGGGTCGTGATCGAAAGCATCACAGCCATCACGGCGGCAACCCCTGCCAGGACGAAGAATGCCAGCCGCCAGTCTACCGCTATGGCTAGGCCCACGGCCAGCGCCGGCGCCAGCGCTTGGCCCACGTTGCCGGCCACTCCGTGGTACCCCAGGGCTAGGCCGCGCTGCCGCACGCCCTGGGCCATCAGGGACAGCCCCGCCGGGTGATAGAGGCCGACGCAGAACCCCAGCAGGGCCAGCGTCCCCGCCAGGAACCACTCGTTCGGTGATAGCCCCACCAGCACCAGCGACACGGCGGCGCCGGCGAAGGCGTAGAACAGCACCCGCCGCGAGCCGAGACGGTCGGTGAGGAAGCCGGCGGGGACGGCGCTACCGCCGAACGCCCAGGCGAAGACGGAGGCGATGGCGCCTAGGACGACAGCCCTCACTCCGAAGTCCTCCTCGATGCGTGTGAGGAGGGCGGGGTATGTCAGTTCGACGATGTGGGTAAGGGCGTGAGCGAACGCAGCATAGGTGATAAGGCGGCGTTCGGCGGCGTTCATGGGCGCATCGCCGATTATACGATTACGGCCGACGTTCAGACACCCTCGACCGGCGCAGGGCTAGGCCCCTGCCCTTCAGTGCGTATCGGCCACACCCACGAGGGCGGAGGACGGAGCCGAACCTAGATGAGGCCCTCCGCCTGCATCTCGGCCAGGGTGGCCTCGAACGCCTCCAGGGTGCGGTCCACGTCCTCGTCGCTGTGCACGCCGGAGACCAGCCCTCCCGTCGTCCCCATCAGGTCCACTCCGTGGTTGAGCACCCCCTGCTTCAGCGCCAGTCCTACGTTCGCAGGCGTGCGCGGCGGTGCCTCCCCGTCCTCGAACGGCCACTCGATCCCGGTTGGCGGCCGCGGGCACTCTCGACCCAGCGAGATGTGGAAGTAGGAGGCCAGCCCGTATGCGCACCCTGCCACCCGCCGCGAGGCGATCGCCTCGTTCATGCCGCCCACAAGCCGCTCGTTCATGGCGTCGGCCTGGGCGTGAAAGCGGCCCGTCTCCACCAGGGAGAGCATCGTCGCCCCGGCGGCCGCCGAAAGGGGGTTGGCGTTGAAGGTGCCCGGGTGAAACACCCGCCGCTGGTAGTTCCAGGCGGAGTCGTCGCGGAACTCCATCAGGGAGATGATGTCGGCCTTGCCGGCCACAGCGCCGCCGGGCAGGCCGCCGGCCAGGATCTTGGCCACGGCTGTAAGGTCCGGCGTCACCCCGTAGCGGGCCTGAGCGCCCCCCGGCGAGACGCGGAAGCCCGTCACCACCTCATCGAAGATGAGGACGGTGTTATGCCGGGCCGTCGCCTCCCGCAGGTCGGCCAGGAAGCCGTCCCGCAGGGGCAGGGCGCCCCAGGCGGCGCCCGTGGGCTCCAGGATCACCGCCGCCACGTCGCCCTCCGCCAGCCTGCTCTCGACCTGGGCGATTTCGCCCTGCGGCATGCTGAGGGTGTTCCTCAACGTCCCCTCCGGCACCCCCACTGAGCGCGGGTGATCCGACTCCCCGTAGCGGGCTCCCACGACGCTATCGTGCCACCCGTGGAAGTGAAAATCGAACTTCAGCAGCTTGTCCCGGCCCGTGTATGCCCGGGCCAGCCGGATCGCCATCAGTGTGGCCTCGGTGCCGGAGTTGGTGAAGCGCACGATCTCGGCGCTGGGTATGAGCCGTTTCACCAGCTCGCCCCAGCGAAGCTCCAGCTCGTGGCCGGCCCCGTAGTGGGTGCCGCGCGCCGCCTGTTCCTGGATGGCCCGGGCGATGTCCGGGTAGGCGTGGCCCAGGAACAGGGCGCCGTGGCCCATCACGTAGTCGATGATCTCGTTGCCATCCATGTCCCACTTGCGGCTCCCCTGCGCGTGGTCGACATAGATCGGGAACGGCGTCAGGTGACGGACATCGTGCGTTACCCCGGAGGGGAACATCTTGACCGCCTTCTCATGCAGGCGGGCCGAACGGGGATGCAGGTGGCGGTACGTCTCCAGTATCGTCGTCACTCAGTCTCCTCGCGCGGCTGGGGCCGGGGTCGAAGGTAGGGCACGACCGGCATGTCCCGCATCGTTAGCAAGCCCACGACGCGGCTGCGGGCGACAGCCGGTATGCAGTTGGCCAGGATGGCGGCCGTGGCCTGGTCCCCCTGGACGCTTCCCGGCACCCGCACCTCCACCGGAGGCTCCCCGTCGATGCGGATGACGTCGCGCGGGTCCTTGGCTCCCACGGATGTCTCCCAGTCCAGCCGCACCACCTCTCGGTTGGCCGAAAGCGCTCGCGCCGACTGCCGCAGGCCGCGCACGTAGCCCTGCTCCACGGAGAAGTACTCGGTGCGGTAGCGGGTGCGGGCCACGATGGGCTCGATGGTCTCCGTGACGTCGTCCAGCCGCCAGCCGATAGAGTCGGCGATCATGAACAGGGACTCCCTCAGCCCCACGTGGCCGATGGTGCCGTCGTCGACGCCGCGCCGGAACCCCTCCACGCTCAGCCCCACGCCCACCTTGCGCTGGAGCTGCATGCGCCGGGACGCCACGTCCACCACCCGCTCCACGCGGATGGAGCGCACCTGCTGGCAGGCGGTGGCCAGCACCAGGGGCAGGAAGTCCATGATGAACCCCGGGTTCACCCCTGTCCCCAGCACCCGCACCCCCGTCTCGCGGGCGCGGCGGTCCAGCTTGCGCGATATCTCCGGGTAGCGGACCCAGGGGAAAGCGAGCTCCTCACAGCTGGAGACGACGCTCTTCTCCGCGGAGACGATGGACAGGAGCTGGGGGTAGACGGCAGTCAGGGAAGAGCCGGTGGTGTGGATCACCACGTCGGCGTAGACATCCTTCAGCAGCGGCTCCGCATCGTAGGCCACGCTGATGCCCAGGGTGCGGCCGGCGCCGGCGGCCTCCCCCAGGTCCAGGCCTGCCTTGGAGGGGTGGGTATCGATGGCGCCCACGATCTCGATCTCCGGCCGGTTGAGGCAGAGTCGAACGACCTCGGCGCCTATAGCGCCGATCCCGTAGTGTATGGTGCGAATCCTCTCTTGAGTCACGTAAGGCTCCACATTCCAAGGCCTATCGCGCATCGGCCAAGAACTCCAGGGCTATTCGGTTAAACGTCTCTGGCTTCTCGAAGTAAACCGAGTGTCCCGCCCCCAGCACGAGCACCATCCGCGCGCCGGGGATGAGGCCGCACGCCACCTCCATCAGCGAGGGCGGCATCACCTCGTCGTGCTCCCCGCCGATGAACAGCACCGGCGCCCGAATCGCGGCCAGCGCCTCCGGGCCGGCGGCGACGCGAGGATCACGTTCCAGGGCACGGGCGCGCATCACCTGCTCGTCGGTGCGGAGGCGGTTGGGGCCCTCCTCGTTCAGCGACCGGATCTGCCTGTACAGGAACGCCTTCTCCCTCTCCCGCCGGGCGAACCCCGGGGCCAGGGCCCGCCGGACCCCGTCGCGACGGCGGCGGTCCCATGACGCGTGCGCCTTGGCCCGCAGCTCGTCGTCGGCGGCCAGCCAGACCGCGCGGCGCATCCCGGCGAAGGTGTTGCCCATCACCAGCGCCCACACCCGCTGCGGGTAGGCGATGGTGAAGCCAAGGCAGGTCAAGCCGCCCATGGACTGGGCCACCAGCGCCGCCCGCTCGATGCCGAGATGGTCGAGCAGCCCGCGCAGGTCGTCCACGAACGCTGCCGGCCCGGCCTCTTGCCCGTCCAGCGAGAGGCCCCAGCCGCGGTGGTCGAAGGTGACGCAGCGGTAGCTGCGGGAGAACACGGGCACCTGCTGCCACCAGCTCAGGTGGTTGCCCCCGGCGCCGTGAGCGAACACGACCGCCGGGCCCGCGCCGTGCTCCTCGTAGTACAGATCGATCCCGCTAACCGTTGCTGAAGCCATCGCCGCCTGGCCCGATGGTATACGACATCACACGAGGTAGCAACCCGGCAGTACGGATCGCGTCGGCGCTGGCCGCCATAGGGGGCGGCTACCGGCGGCATTGTGCGGCTGGGCCAGGCGGCTGCAAACGGGCCCCTTCGGGCGAGACGTGGATTTGTGGATAACTTTCTACGAAACTGCTATAGCGTATAATCGTCAGATGCCCTACAATGGCAGTGAATGGCACGGCCTGCAAGAGACACGCTCAACCTCTCCCCGGGAGCCGCCGTCGCCCCCAGGCGCAGCGTTCGCCGCCGCCCCCACCCCGTCCTGCCGCCCCTTCCCGCACCGCCGGTCGAGGCCCCAGAGCCTGCCGCTTCCCCGCGCGATCAGCGAGAGGCTGCCCAGCCTTCCCCCTTCGCCCTGACCCCGGCGGACAGCGAGGCCCCGGCCAAGCCGAAACGCAAGCGCGGCAGCCGCGGCGGGCGTCGCCACAAGAAGGCGGAGAAAGCGACCGTCGCCGTAGAGGAGGGGCCGCCGGAGCCGGAGCCCGAGGCCAAGCCGAAACGTAGGCGCGCCAGCCGCGGCAAGAAGGCTGCCTCAGAGGCCGTCTCCTCCACCGTCGCTGCCACGCTGCCCCTCACCACCAGGCGGGCCACTATTCCCATCACCGGAGCGCCCATCGGCGAGGTCCCCGCCCCCTTCGCCCACCCCGCGGAGTACGAGTTCGCCCGCATCCTCGACTTCTACGGCATCGACTGGCAGTACGAGCCTCGCTCCTTCCCCCTCCGCTGGGAGTACGGCCAAGTGGTTGAGGCGTTCACCCCGGATTTCTACCTGCCGGACCTCAACATGTACGTGGAGGTCACCACCCTCAAGACCGGTCTCACCGCCGAGAAGAATCGCAAGATGCGCCTCCTCAAGCAGCTCTACCCCGAGGTCAACATCAAGCTGCTCAAGAAGCGCGACTACCTCCGCCTGCTGGCCAAGTATGGCTACGGGCCCCTGGCCCCGGAGCGGGTGCCCGACATCGACCGCGTGCTTATCTCCGCCACCAAGATTCAGCGCCGCGTGGGCGAGCTCGGCGCTCGCATCAGCCACGACTACGCTGGCAAAGAGCCGGTGCTCATCGGCATCCTGCGGGGTGTCATCTGCTTCATGTCGGACCTCATGCGCCACATCTCCCTTCCCGCCGCCGCTGTGGACTTCATGGCCGTCACCTCTTACGAGGGCAACGGCTCCGGCGCCGTGCGCATCATCAAAGACCTGGACGAGAACATCAAGGGCCGAGACGTCATCCTGGTGGAGGACATCGTCGACACGGGGATGACCCTCAACCACGTCCTGGAGTACCTCTGGTCCAAGCGGCCGGCCTCCCTCAAGGTGTGTGCCCTGCTGGACAAGCGGGCCCGCCGCATCGCCAACGTGCCCCTGGAGTACGTGGGGTTTGAGATCCCCGATGAGTTCGTCGTCGGCTACGGCCTGGACTTTCGCCAGCGGTTCCGCAACCTCCCCTTCATCGCCCTCCTTAAGCACGAGCTATTGCCCTAGCGGCTGGCCCTCGGCAGGCGGGTTTTTGCGCTGATCGAAGGGTTCACTTTCTCTTCAGTCTTCGCCTTCATTGATATGATGAGGGCGTTCCGAGGAGCTCTGGCGAGCATGAGCATCCTCAAGCCCTCTGGCTGCCGCAAACTGTCACGAAGCGCCGCTCATGGCCTTGACAAGCCTTCGATAGAGAGGGAAAATAGCGATGCTCTCCGAGTGGTCAAGTAGCGAGAGCGGCGGAAAGGGACCGCGGAGCGGAAGGGCAACCGGAAGCCCTAGCGAGAACCGGAAGCCGCAGGAGCCAAAGGTCACTCGGAGAGCGCTTTTCTTGCCATCTCGCCATCGCGCACGCCCGCGACAGCAGCTTTCGTCAGTCCCTCCTGCACATCCGCCTTGCAGAGCACCCTCGGCTCCGCCATGAGACCGGCGTTTCCAGACCCGCCTGCCGGCAGGCGCGGTCTCGCCACGGATAGCAGCATAGCGGGGCCCCATGGGGACATGCCATGGCGGGGCCGGAAATCCGCCGCAGCAGAATCGTCGTATCTTGCATAGGCGCTCTCTGAGTCTCTTTGCCGCACCCCTGTGAACACCGCTGACTCAGGGGCGCCGCGACGTTAGGCATGCGCGGGCAAGACTGGTATCACGTCTCCAGCCACGGGGCTGTATTGTTCTACGTCGCCGTGGACCCGGACTGCACCGTTGATGAGATCACCGGGGCGATGTCCCTGACCCGCCGGACAGTCTACGGTATCATCGGCGACCTGCGCCGGGCGGGCATGCTCCGCGTCCGCAAAGAGGGGCGCAGACACCACTACACGGTGAACCCTGATGCCCCACTGCGCCACCCCGTCCTCAAGGGCTACACCGTCAGCGCTCTTGTGGACGATATCGCCGAGCTAGCCGGGCAGATAGACCTCAGGTCTCGTCAGTAGATGACCTTGCGCTCCACCAACTCCGCGATCTGCCGGCTGGACATCCCCAGGAGCTCCCCGAGGACGTACTCATTATCCTGGCCGACCGTCGGCGCCGCCCGCCACACCTCGCACGGCGTCTCCGACATGCGCCAGGGGATGCCGGCGTGCCGGCGCACGCCCACCTCCGGGTGCTCCTTCTCCACCCAGTAGTTGCGGGCCGCTAGGTGAGGGTCGGCGTCCAGCATGAAGTTCGGCATCGGCGGGAAGGCGGCGACGCCGGCCCGCTGCAGCCGCTCGGTCACCGCCATCGGCT
>JABAOH010058493.1_pt2 | contig 13007 bp, 13 predicted proteins | sample 7062181 | NCBI WGS metagenome assembly JABAOH01 (sample SAMN14538630, study PRJNA623070) | marine sediment metagenome | biome: marine biome [ENVO:00000428]; feature: marine pelagic biome [ENVO:01000023]; material: deep marine sediment [ENVO:00002113]; isolation source: pool of 5 deep marine... | reverse complement strand
CCGGTCAGGATTCTACCCGAGTGCGGCATCTCACTATTATAGGCACGTGCGAGACGGGTTATCGAGTCCAGCAGGATTACCACATTTTCACCATACTCGACAAGCCGCTTTGCTTTCTCTATCACGACCTCCGCCACCTGACAGTGACGTGCGGCCGGTTCATCGAACGTCGAACTTATAACCTCGACGTCGTCGGCGGTTTTTCGCTCCATTTCCGTAACTTCTTCGGGCCGTTCGTCAATCAGCAGCACTATCAGTTTTACATCGGGATGATTTGTGCTCATGGCATTTGCAATTTTTTGCAGCAGAATTGTCTTGCCGGTTCGCGGTGCGGCAACTATCAGGCCACGCTGACCTTTACCCACCGGTGTTACCAAATCAATGATTCGCATATTTAGTTCTTCTGATGCGGTCTCGAGGATAAAACGTTGCTCCGGATGCAATGGCGTCAAATCACTAAATACCACCTTTTCTGCAAGGTTATCAGGGTTTTCGAAGTTAATTGCTTCGACCCGCAGAAGAGCGAAATACTTCTCTGAATCTTTCGGCGGCCTGATTTGACCTGATACAATGTTTCCGGTTCGCAGCCCAAAACGCCTGATTTGAGACGGTGAAACGTAAATGTCATCCGACGATGACAAATAATTGTAATCCGGATTTCGCAGAAATCCGTAACCGTCCGGCAGCACCTCCAGCACACCTTCGCCGTACATTAGTCCGTTTTGGCGAATACGCTCCTTGAGAATTCTGAAAATCAAATCCTGCTTTTTGAGAGCGCTGTATTCTGTAATGTTTTCTTTCTTGGCAATGTCGTGCAGCTCTGCAACGGTTAGTTTCTGCAAATCCGTCAAATAAAGGTTGCCTTTTTTGATGCGCTCATATTTGGCGTGGGTGGATTCTTCTTCAGCTTTCTTGGCTCTCAGGGCTTCGTCCTCGGTTTTGATAACGGCGGCCTCTTCAGCCGTAGTCGAGTCATTTTGTTGCTCCGTTTGCTCTGCTTGTTCGGCGGCGGCTTCTTCTTCTGCGACGGCCTTTTTCTTTGTGGTTTTGCGTTTTTTTATTGTGGCTTTGTCGGTTTTTGCGGCAGCTTTAGCCATAATTACTCCTTTTCCATTTGCAAAACATTGTTGTCACCCCCGCAAAGCCTGAGCCCGCAACAGCGGATAGCAGGGGTATAATTCCACAGAATAACGCTCCCGTAGGAATTCAATAGGATTTGAACTTTGAAGGGACCCCGCTTCGCGGGAACCCAATAGTAGAAATAAAACCTATATATCAAAAACGGGTAATACTAATACGAGCGATTTACAATAAACCCCACTTACCCTTTATCCACAGTATCAGAGAAAATATCAGCGACCTGCTTGACTAATGCCAATAAGCCAGAATTGTTGTCTATGATATTATCGGCGAGGCCTGCCTTGTTGTCCAGAGAAATCTGAAAATTTTCTCGAATTTTAAATTGATTTTCGTCAAAACCCGCCTTTTTTGCCCTATCCAGCCTTAATTGCCGTTTACAATCGACAAAAATGAGTTTGTTGCATCGTTCGGCCCAGCCGACTTCTGCCAAAAGCGGCATATCCAGCACGATTGCCTTGACTTGATTTTGGCGATTATATTGCTTTATAAGCACCTCAGCCCGTTCCAGGACAAGAGGATGGATTATCTTGTTAAGCGATGAGAGCTTCTCGGCATCGGCAAAAACGACCTCGGCCAGTTTCCTGTGGTCGATCTTCCCTGCAGAATCTAAAATAGCCTGGCCAAAAAGGCCGACTATCTTTTTTCTCACAGCTTTTTTTTCGAGCAATTCATGGGCAATTTTGTCAGCATCAATAACCTTGCAGCCTAATTTGACAAACTCAGCGGCAACGGTGCTTTTGCCTGAGCCGATACCACCTAAAATGCCTATTATAGGTTTTTCCCCGATATTGTCCACAGCCGCGCAGTTTAGTCGCTCTCTCGGTGGTAGTCAAGTGGAAAAGTGCCGGGAGTGAAAAGCCAAGCGCAATGCCAGATGGTTATCCGCAGGCGCGTACGACTGGCGAGTCACGAGATATGAAGTTTATCCGGTACCTTTTGTAAGTTGCTCAGCAGATAGTTTTTCACTGCTACATCCCAGCTCATATTTTTTGCAAGTTCGTAGCCGGTTTGAATCATACTTTCAACTTCGGACTGGTTCTTGGGCAGGCGTGAGCATATTTGCATCGCAACCTTTTCGCTCTCGCGTGCTTCGATTTGGTTGCGTACCGACCGGTCAATCTGCAGCAGATCCTCGAGATCGATATACTTTCGGGAATCCAGGTTGGTATAGTCGGCGATAATGACATTCTTGACGTTTTCTGCGCCGGTTATGTCGCGCAGAAAACCCGAACATCCGCAAACACTGCTGAAGACACATATTCCGCCGAAAGTCAGTGGTTCGAGTTGGGCTATCCCGAATGGTTCATAAATGCTCTGGCCAAATTCGACATCGGTTCCCTTGCGAATGTCCATAAATTCCACATTTTCCGGCATCTTTAGGCCGCATTTTTTGGGCGCAAAGCCGAATTGGTTGACGAAAATGATTTTTATATTCCTGCTTCTGGCATTGAACTCCTGCACTGCCGTGTAGTAATTTGCCTCACCGCCGGACAGGTCCGGCCAGCCTTCGCGGTGGGCCACAGGCCAATTATATGCTGATTCCATATTGTGGATATCACGGCAGCGCCTTGCTGAAACTTCGGTCGAAAGGACAAACAGCACCCCTGTTTTATCCTGGGTTCTGAACTCTTTTTCTATTTGTTCGAGCACACGCAAATCACGCCACATCCCCTTGCTTCGTACCAATCTTGTGACGTGTGTGAACACGAAATCCGGCTTATAATCCAACAGGTTTTCACAATACAAGCGCAGTTTTTCTTTTGAAGCAAGCTTCTCCGCAATGCTGATTTGGTATGCTGGGATGCCGTTATAAACTATATTGATCTTGGCGCTTTCGAATTCCGGTGCGAGAAACCGCAATTCATCTACAACGTAGTCGCCGACCGCGTATATACTGTTGCAGTATTTTGAGGCTTCTACAAGAGCGTGTTTGAAATAGGAACTCTGGTCGCCGAACACTTCATTGACATAAAGTTTGTCGTTGTGAGCCTGTTTGATAACATTGTAGAACATTGTATCGTGCCCGGGATGTTCTTCTACAATGTGGCGCATTGTGGCTACTTCGTGAGCGTAAAAAACTGTCCTGAAATCACAGGAAGGCTCGAGAATAGCCGCTAATGCCGTGGGCATTCCCATAAACTCGTGAGAAATAATGACTGTCGAATCTTTAGCTGCGTCGATTGCTTTTAGCACAGCAATAGCCACCGGCGCCAATCTGATATATTGTTCGTACTCCCACAGGTGTTCGTATAAATGGCTGCGGATGCCGAATTCTTCAAAAAGCTGTCTTTTGAATTCGTTAACTGCGCCCTCATCCATAAGTTTTACATCGACCAGCACCACCTCAGGTGAGCTTTTTATGCCTGTCTGCTTGTCAACGAATGTTCGTCTGCCGTAGATGATACCTGTATTGTAGTATTTTTCGATCTTACGAAAGGCCGGTGTGTATCCCGTATTTACAAATCCGTCAATAGATGAATAAAGCACTTCACCATATTCACCGAGCCGTTCTGATGCAGAGCCTTCAGTGGTGAACAATGGGCCGACGAGGATTGACCGATCGACAGTATCGAGATAAGATTTGCATGTAAAAAAGCCCTTCAGGACGGCGCCTATGCCGCCGACTTTTCCCACCGTCTCATGGGTAACGTGAACTACCGTTGTCTCATCGGCCATAATAAATTTCCCTCCAAGCTGTAAGAAGTTCGGTCAAGGTGTTTTTTACTGCTTCTTTGTAAAATATAAGAAACAATTTCGTCTCAACCAAATTGGAGGGTCTCTCCGGACCGTCGAGTTGTGTGGGCCGAAAAAATCGTGTCAGATTTGAAGATTGAAGGTGTTTTTTGGGACTGTGTTTATTGGCCTCGGAAGCTTTCTCCAGGTCAGCTTATTTCCGTGCGTAAGGTCTTTATCAGAGCCGAAAGTACCTGCCGGGGGATATCTGCCAGTTCCGGCTCGGGTTTTTCGCTAAGTGCCATTCTGTTGAGAATCTTCACGGCCTGGGGACCATGACGAGCTATCAGGCTTACAGTTCTTTGGGCTTCGTGCAATTCATCGTCGGCCATTTGTCGCAGATACATGATTATGTTTTTCGTCAGCTCCCTTTCGCCCATACCAAATACCGGCTTAGCAGACTCAGCAGGTTCATTCGGAACCTCTCTTTCCTGTAATATGTCTTGTGTAAGCCTGTGCGTTTCGGCCATTAGCCGTTTTTTCCTTTCTTCCTCGCTTTCATCAATTGGTGCGAGCTTAAGCTCCTCATCCAAGTCCGGGCTGGGGACATACAGTTTATTATGGCACGCCGGGCACTTGCCCCATTTGCCGCCGGCGCTGTCGGGTGCTTCTATCTTTTTGCCACAATGCTCACAATGAAATATTATCGCCATTTTATCACCTCTGATGAAAACTATGGTTTGGGTTCCCGCGAAGCGGGATCCCTCTCTGCTTTATGTTCCGCAACTACCTCGGTAGTTATTCCGCCGCGAGGTTTGAATCGGGAGGTAACTTTCATCCAGCGTGGTTTGCAGGCGCTCTTCAAATCATCCAGTATATCATTTGTCAGAGCTTCGTAGAAAATACCCTTGTTGCGATAGGTTTGCATATAGAATTTCAGGCTTTTTAGCTCAATGCATGATTTATCAGGACAGTATTCGATAACAATCTCACCGAAATCCGGCTGGCCTGTTCGAGGACAGACACTGGTAAATTCAGGGCATCTGATTGTTATACAGTAGTCTCGCTCGGGACGGGGATTGTCAAACAATTCTATTTCTACCCGTTCGCTCATTGTTTGGCCCCTCTTATACATCCTGCCGCAATAATATAATCCAGATGCCGGCCTTAGGCAAGCAATAATCAATAGTACAGAAAAATAAAAAAGCTGCCTACTCAGGGACTTTGTAAAAATCGGTTATTCGAAGTTTTTTTGACAGCATTTGACCAGGCCGGTAAAATACTGCTGTGGTTGAAATTTTTTTGAAACCAATTTTTATTGAGAAACTGTCCACCGGGGAAAAAGGAGGATACTAAATGAAAGCTGACGCTACAGTTATGAATAGGCGACAATTCTTAGCTGCTTTAGGTGCGACTGCAGCGGCTGGGACTTTGCCGTCTTGCGCCTTTGCTGCTAAGTCGGTGGCAAAGGTCAGAAAACCCAATTTTGTCTTTATTTTTGCCGACGACCTCGGCTGGGGTGACTTGGGCTGTTACGGTAACCAGCAGATAAAAACGCCCAACCTGGATGAACTCGCGAAGGAAGGCATACTGTTCACGCAGTTTTATGTCAATGGGTCGGTCTGCTCACCCTCGCGGGCGGCAATTATGACCAGCCATTTCCCCGCACGCCATAGCGTTCACGGTCATTTTGCAACTGGAAAACAGAACAAAGCCCGCGCAATGCCTAACTGGCTCGACCCAAAAGTCCATACTGTAACCGGACTTCTTAAAGATACTGGTTATATCACCGGGCACTTTGGCAAATGGCACCTGGGCTCCGGCGATGGCGCTCCCACACCCGGCGACTATGGCATCGATGAGCATTGCACCGTCAATTCTTCCGGCCCACAACTAACCGGTACCGATGACCCATATTTCCGGGCCCGGTCAACCACACAGATCGTTGACAGAACGATAGATTTTATCGAAAGAAACCGCGATAAGCCCTTTTATGTGAACGTCTGGTCTCTCGTGCCCCACGCTACGCTACATCCCACCGACGAGCAGATGAAACCATATCAGCGATATGCACCCAGAGCTGTTCCCTATAAAGGCGCAAAGCAGATATATTATGCCTCGGTGTCTGACCTGGACCAACAGATCGGCCGGCTGGTTAGGAGAATTGACGAGCTGGGCTTGGGGAGTAATACCGTTATTGCTTTTTCCAGTGACAACGGCCCCGAAGACTTCGACATCCGTAATGCTGTCCATAGTGGTATCGGCGATACCGGGCCGTTTCGAGGCCGAAAGCGAAGTATATATGAAGGCGGCGTCCGTGCGCCGTTCATTGTCCGCTGGCCCAGGCACATTCAGTCAGGAACGGTGGATAACACAACTATTATCGCAGGCGTTGATTGGCTTCCTACCGTTTGCAGTTTAGCCGGCGTCAGACTACCGGGTGACTTGAACCCTGACGGCCAAGATATGTCTTCTGCATTACTCGGCAGGCCCAGACAGCGAACCAAACCGTTGATGTGGGAGTGGCGATTCCGAATCTTTGGCGATATGGTCCACAAAAGCCCCATGCTGGCTATCCGTGATGGAAAGTGGAAGCTGCTAATGAATCCAGACCACACCAGAGTCGAGTTGTACGATATCCCCAACAATCCAACGGAGTTAGACAACGTTGCAGACCAGTACCCTGACGTAGTAAATGAACTATCCAGAAAGGTGCTTGAGTGGCAGAAAACTCTTCCCCCTGGTCCCGTTGAAAAGGCGGCAGGTTCCAATGCGTATCCTTGGCCGAAAGAGCAATGACCAGACAATGCGCCGCACCGGAGAAATCGCAGGTCTAAATTTATTTTGACGGAGAATGATTGGTGCCAGATAAAAAAGCGGTAGTTTTACTAAGCGGCGGCCTTGATTCGGCTACAACTCTGGCCATTGCCCGCGCCGAAGGTTTCAAATGCCATGCCTTGACTTTTCAGTATGGCCAACGGCACAGAAAAGAAATCGAGGCCTCAAAGAAAATAGCNNTCAGTATGGCCAACGGCATCAGCGGGAGATCGAGGCCGCAAAGAAAATAGCTAAGTCTCTCGGAGCGGCTGAGCACCGCATAGTCGATATCGATTTGGCTGGCTTCGGCAGCTCAGCCCTTACCGATTCGACGATTGAAGTGCCCAAAGACAGGCCCGAATTGGGCAGTTTGACTCAAATTCCATCAACTTATGTTCCTGCCCGCAACACGATATTTTTAAGTTACGCACTTGCCTGGGCTGAGGTGCTGGGTGCGTTTGNNTGCCTGGGCTGAGGTGCTGGGTGCGTTTGACATCTTCATCGGCGTCAATGCAACCGACTACAGCGGCTATCCCGACTGCCGGGCTGAGTTTATAGCCGCTTTTGAGAAAACCGCCAACCTCGCCACCGCTGCCGCCGTCCAGCACAAGGGTCGATACCGCATTCATACACCGATTATGGATATGACAAAGGCCCGGATTATCCTCACCGGTACGAAATTCGGCGTGGATTATTCCCTGACGCATAGTTGCTATGACCCGGACGAGCAGGGCAGAAGCTGCGGCCGATGCGACTCCTGCAGATTAAGATTAAAAGGCTTTGCCGAAGCAGGCCTCGAAGACCCGATCGAGTATGTAAGATAATAGTGAATTTCGAATATCGAATAATGAATAATGAAACTCTGAAAAGTGGGTATCAGGGTGCCAGGTTATCAGGTGGTGGGCATCAGATTATCAGGATATCAGGTTAAAGACAGAATAGTTTCTCCTGATGCCCTGATCTGCTGATATCCTGCATCCTGGTTTGGATTCCCGCATAGCGGGGTCCCTCCTGATGATCTGATTTCCTTATTTGTTTCGATGTTTGAATTTCAGATTTTTTAAGCAACGTGAGAAACGGCAATGAGAGTAAGTGAGATTTTCTATTCCTTGCAGGGCGAGGGATTCTTAGCCGGCCTTCCGAGCGTGTTTGTGAGGTTGGCCGGGTGTCCTTTGCGCTGCCGATGGTGCGACACCAAATACGCCTGGGACCAGGCAGCAGGGGCCCATTATAGTATTGCTAAAATCGTCCAGACCGTTCAACAAGCCCAGAGGAAATTCGTGGTAATAACCGGGGGCGAGCCAATGATAGATTCGGACCTGCCCCAATTAGTGCAGGAGCTGAAGGCAGCCGGCAAGCATATAACGATTGAGACTGCCGGTATCGCATTTGTACCGGATATGCCCTGTGATTTAATGAGCGTCAGCCCGAAACTGAGTAACTCCACCCCCGCTGATCCAAAACTTGCGGCGATTCACGAGGATTCAAGATTGGATATAGCCGTCCTGCGAAAGTTGCTCGACGAATATAGCTATCAACTGAAATTCGTCGTGGACTGCGAAGACGATTTGACCGAGATAGACCAGATTCTGAAAGAAATAGGAAACGCCGATTCGGAAAAGGTAATGCTCATGCCCCAGGCAGCCACGAGAGATGAGCTGTTAGTCAAATCACCGATGGTGGCAGAACTGTGCAAACGCACCGGCTTTGCATTTTGCCAACGTCTGCAAGTCTTGCTCTGGAATAATCAAAAAGGTACGTAATCAAGGCTCGTCCGTTAGCTATCACTGCAAATACAGTGTGCTAATCTCGAACATAAAATCGAAAATCGCCTGTGTCATCATTTTTCCCGCTCTCCGAATTGATAATTGACAACCAATAATCAATAGTAAATAATGTTGTCATCCCCGCGCAGACGGGGTAATAACCGATCGAATAGCCCGGGTGGCGGAATAGGCAGACGCGCTAGCTTGAGGGGCTAGTGGGAAATTTTCCCGTGCTGGTTCGACTCCAGTCCCGGGCAGTGGTTCAACGCGGCGAGGTTTAATGAGGACCGGAGAGACAATTAAGATTCTTATTCGGAGAATAAAAAAAGTCGATTCTATCTGGAAAACCATATAAACAATTGTTGGACAGAGAAGTTATGATTAAGTTTTTAGAGGGGATATATAATTGATGAGCAAGAATATGCTGATTTCATTAAGGATTGTCTGAGCGTTCTGAACCTGTTCTGGACGTTACAGCAGACTAAAGAGCTTCCTCGACAAGGTCTAATTCTTGCTGGGTTCAAGAGACACGAAGTGGATACTGTCGCTGGGCACTCCTACATTGTTGCTATTCTTTCCTATCTTATTGCATCAGTATTAAAGCGACGCTATCAGTTTGTAGATACAGTGGAAGTTCTTAAAATGGCCATCTTCCACGATATAGGAGAAGCGCTTACTGGCGATGTAGGGAGATATGTAAAGTGGCAAGCCAAGGAAGCTTGGGACAAAGTTGAAGAAAACGCAGTCAAAGAGTTATCGACTTCAGCCGCTTTTCTATCTGACAGCGAGGGCAAGAACATTATAGAGATTGTTGAGGCTTATAATGAACGACGTTTCCCATCGGGATGGGTCGTAAAAGTTGCTGATTCTCTTGACGCTGCAGCACAGAGCCATTGCTCAGTCTGGGCTCGCAAGGGCGCACCGGCTGGTCTTACGCGTAACGATAAGAAATTAATTGACACATTAAAGGCCGAATCGGAAAAGCGCTCTGGAGACGATGCTCAACTCCTTCTTGATCTATGTACTTTCTTTGAAGAAGGGTGTTGCCTGATAAGGGAAGAAAAGTTGTCAAGGATAATATTATAAGTTGAACATCTTACTATGGTGCGCCGTCTAACCAGATGACTGCCAGGGTTGTAAGATTTTTTCACTTACCTCACTATTTTTCTTGCGCTACCGGACAGGGATTGTTAAAATGTCCCCGAATTCGTGTGAAGAGCCTAGCTGCTTGGTAGGGCGCATAGCTTGAGGCGGTAGCGCTCTTTAACATGTGATTTGACTATTTGTCATTCCGCACTTGATGCGGAATCCATTGTTTCAAATCTGGATTCCTGCTTTCGCAGGAATGACAAGCTCAGGTAATCGGCGCTCAAGTAGAATTGGTATGATAATTGATTTTTGAAAGGACTAAGAGAGCCATGTCGAACGATGAACCACAATCTTTACCTAAGGGCCGGGTGATGTCGATTGACGCACTGCGGGGATTCGATATGTTCTGGATTATTGGCGGTGGNNTCAATCATCCGGCAACGGCGTGGATAAACCGGCAACTGTCACACGTCGAGTGGGAGGGCTTTCGCCCGTGGGACCTGATTATGCCGTTGTTTTTGTTTGTTGTGGGTGTCGTGATGCCGTTTGCCTTCAACAAACGCCTTGCGCGCGGTGACAGCAAAAGGCAGCTGTATTTTCATGTTGTCAAGCGAACCTTAATACTGTGGGTTTTAGGAATGATTGCGGCAGGGCATCTGCTGGATTATGATTTGTCAGAGCTTCATTTTTACAGTAATACTTTGCAGGCGATTGCTGCAGGTTACTTTATTTCGGCAATAATTATACTGAATATGCAAATTGTTGGTCAGGTAATAACGACGGCAATTTTGCTGCTGGTATTCTGGGCCTTGATGATGCTGGTGCCGGTGCCGGGCCAGGGACAGGTTTTATTGGACAGAGAGGCCAATCTCGCACTTTATATAGATATGTTAATTCTGGGGCCATACTATGCCGGAAATGGCTATACGTGGATTCTCAGCAGCATGACATTTGCTTGCACGGTAATGCTCGGTGTGATGGCAGGGCACCTGTTGCGCTGGGAAAAAACCAACCGAGTCAAGGTCCTCTACCTTACAGCGGCAGGTATCGGTTGCCTGCTGATAGCTCTGCTGTGGGATAACTGGAACTGGTTCCCGATCATCAAACGCATCTGGAGCAGTTCCTTCGTGCTTTATTCAGGCGGCTGGTGCTATCTGCTGTTAGCCTTGTTCTACCTTGTCATTGATGTATGGGGCTATAAAAAGTGGGCCTTTGGCTTCGTTGTAATTGGAATGAATGCGATTACCGTATATATGGCAAAACAAATCTTTAATTTTCGCCACATCGGGGATATTTTCGTGGATGGTCTGGATAAATACGTAGGAAATTGGAGTCCCTTCATTCACGCCGTGGCGGCGTTTGTAGTCATTTGGCTGATATTGTGGTGGATGTATCGCAAGCGGTCATTTATAAAAATCTGAAACACAAATTAAAAAGCAAAAATTCAAAAGGATCAAAAAAATCTCCGACAGTGAACAACAAACTTTATCACACGGCCGCGTGGGCTCGATTGACGCTCTGCGGGGATTTTCTATGTTTTGGATTGTTGGCGGCGGGGTGGTCTTTAGAAGTCTGTATCAAATATACAATCATCCGGTGACGGCCTTTATTGGCAAACAACTCAAGCATGTTAAATGGGATGAGGGCTTCCATTTTGAAGATTTGATTATGCCGCTATTTATCTTTATTATGGGGGCGGCGGTGCCGTTTTCGATTTCTAAGCGCCTCGAGCGGGGCCAAAGCCGTGGGAGAATTCACCTCCACATTATAAAGCGCACGGCAGTGCTGTATTTGTTAGGGGTGCTGATCGGAAGCGGCGGGCTGCACTTTAATTGGCCCGAGATGGACTGGGTGGGCGTCCTGCACCGGATAGCAGTATGCTACTTTTTCGCTGCGCTACTGGTAATGCACACGAAATGGCAGACACAGGCAATTGTCACCGGTGCGATCATGCTTCTGTACTGGGCAGCGTTAACACTGGTTCCGGTCCCCGGTCATGGTGCGAATGTTATCACACCCGAGGGATGCCTGCCGGCCTATATTGACCAGCAGTTTCTTCCGGGCAAGATTAGCGAAGCTTTTTATGGATACGGCGACAGCAATGGAATTCTGCCTACACTGGCATCGGTTTCGACGGCGCTTTTGGGGGTGTTGACCGGCTACTGGCTGCGCTCGAACCGGCCGGGTAATCACAAAGCAGCAGGGCTGGCACTGGCTGGTCTAATTAGCCTGTCCGTGGGGTATGCTTGGGGGTGGGTCTTTCCCATTATCAGGCTTCTCTGGACCGGTTCAATGACCCTATTTGCAGCAGGGCTTAGTCTATTGCTGCTGGCTTTGTTCTACTGGCTGATTGATGTCAGGGGCTATAAGAAGTGGGCGTTTTTCTTTATCGTCATCGGCGCAAATCCCATTACCATATACGTCCTGCAAAGCGTTATCGACTTCAACGCAATCGCCAGGCTCTTCGTCGTCGGCATTATTCAATATGCTGAGTTTCTCAAGCCACTTATTTTGCCCCTCACTGCTCTGGTGTTCAAATGGCTGCTTTTGTGGTTTATGTATCGATGCAAGATATTCCTTAAAGTCTAAAGCCGGTTTAACGCCGGTTTTGGAAGACCTCCTGTGCGTTGTAACGGCCTTGCTGTCATTGTGAAAAAGCCGGGAAAGTAAAATTTTTCTCTGATATTTGTGAAAATTTTTCTTGACCTCACTGCGGAAAGACCTATAATAACTACCAGCTTTTTCATTTTTTGCCCCTGCTTTTCTCTTCCTTCTCCCCTCCCTCCGCAAAAAGCAGGGGTTTTTTAAAGATTAAAGTTCAAAACTTAAAATGTAAAATTAAGGAAATCGTCCCGCACCAATTTTCATGGTTCATACGTCTGACAAACTCCGGATGGCCTTTCTACAACCAACGGCCGGGTATTTGTCTAACATCAGCAAATTAGTGCGGGATTTCTCAATTTTGATTTTTTAGTTTTAACTTTTGAATTATTATGTTAGTCCCAACCGTTCGGCCTCGGCGTAGAGGCCGTATTGTTTCATTTTTTTGAATAGAGTTGTGCGGTTTATCGCAAGTGCTTTAGCTGTTGCCTGTCTGTTCCAGCCGTTGGCTTCGAGCGCACGGCGGATAATATTTTTCTCCGGCTCAGCCAACGCTTCTTTCAGGCTCATCTGCTTGTATCCTTTTTCTTGCTGGCCTTGCTCTTGTTTGATTGAGTTTGGCAGGTCATCGGGGCCGATGAATTTGTTCTTACTTAGCAAAGCTGCCCGTTCTATTACGTTTTCCAGCTCACGAACATTGCCCGGCCAGGAATAACGCTCTAAATATTCCATCGCCTCGTTCGTAATACCGAGCCTGTCTCTATTATGCTGTGCGCAGTACATTCGCAAAAAGTGCTCCGCCAGCAGCCGAACATCTCCCACTCTCTCGCACAAAGGCGGCAGGTCTATTGTTACTACATTTATCCGGTAGTACAAATCTTCTCGGAATCTTCCCTGCCGTATCTCCTCATCTAGGTTGCG
>JABAOH010062911.1_pt3 | contig 13009 bp, 8 predicted proteins | sample 7062181 | NCBI WGS metagenome assembly JABAOH01 (sample SAMN14538630, study PRJNA623070) | marine sediment metagenome | biome: marine biome [ENVO:00000428]; feature: marine pelagic biome [ENVO:01000023]; material: deep marine sediment [ENVO:00002113]; isolation source: pool of 5 deep marine... | reverse complement strand
GCTGGAGAAGTCGGGAAAACCCGTGTTCCCTCCTATGAGTGCAGAAGAACGGGAGGAAGTGCTGAATAAATTTCATCCGGACTACAAACCGGATGCGAGACGCAAGATCAGAATTGGCCCCAACAAGGGTGAACAACTCACCACAGAAATCGCCGACATGATGGAGTCACACTCGCGAATCAAACCTGAGCTGTTCGATTTGACAAAGCCTGATTATGAGACAGACATCCTGATCATCGGTGGAGGCGGTGCCGGTTGTGCTGCCGCTATCCTCGCCATGCAAAAAGGAGCCACATCGATCATCTCCACTAAGCTCAGACTCGGCGATGCGAATTCCATGATGTCTCAAGGAGGGATGCAAGCCGCTGTGACTGCTCAGGATTCTCCGACTCGCCACTATCTGGATGCCATGGGAGGGGGTCATTTTGACAACAAACCTGATTTGGTCCGGGCCCTGACCGAAGATGGGCCTGAAGTTGTGAAGTGGCTTGAAGATTTGGGTGTTGTCTGGGACAAACTGGATGACGGCTCTCTCCAGGTCCTCCATGGAGGAGGAACCTCCAGGAAAAGGATGCATTCTTGCCGGGACTACACGGGTGCCATCATTATGCGGACCCTCATGGATAAAGTCAGAAACCATCCGGATAAAATTACAGTTCTCGAATTCATGCCCATTATCGAGCTGATTATGGACAATAAAGGCCAGTGTGCCGGAGGAGTCCTGTACAACCTTGAAACAGAGGAATATTTCACAGTCAGAGCCAAGGCCACGATCATCGCCACAGGCGGATACGGACGACTCCACATCAGAGGATTTGACACCACCAATCATTACGGAGCCACCGGAGATGGTTTGATCATGGCTTACCGGGCCGGGGCAAAACTCCTCTACATGGATTCTGTTCAGTACCATCCCACCGGTTCGGTCTTTCCCGAGCAGATTGCAGGCTTTTTAATCACCGAAAAAATCAGAGGAGCTGGAGGCCAGCCTCTCAATAAATTCGGAGAGCTCTTCGTCTTCCCACGCGAGCCAAGAGATGTGGAAAGTTCCGCTTTTATCAGAGAATGCCTGAAAAAAAACAATGGTATTGAAACACCCAGTGGCCGCCTAGGCGTCTGGCTGGATTCCCCTCTTATCGAAATGATCCAGGGAGAAGGGTACATTAACAAACAGTTCCCGGCCATGCACCGCCAGTTCATCCGCTACGGTATCGACATCACCAAAGAACCTATGCTCGTCTATCCCTCGTTGCACTACCAGAATGGGGGAATCGAGATTAATGATAAATGCGAAACCAACATACCCGGACTGTATGTCGCTGGAGAGGCGACCGGCGGAGTGCACGGGCGAAACCGTCTGATGGGGAATTCCGTTCTGGACTACAATGTCTTTGGACGGCGGGCTGGAATATTCGCCTCAGATTACATCAAATCTGTGAAATTCGGCTCTCTCACTCTGCAGCATATTACCGATTATGAGAACCAGCTGAAACAGGCTAAAATTAAAACAGACCTCATAACCCCTGTTCTACTCCCTTCTTATACGCCTGAAGACGTGAGGAAGCGGCAGCTGACGGCTTGCTACGAAGGCACCTTAAGGTAATAACCAACTAACAAGATATAAAAGGGGGATGAGCACTCGCTCAATAATTCAGCAGCATTTTGTGGATTTCATTGCGAACAAAGCGTGGCAATCTCGTGTGATAAANNCCACGCTTTGCTCGCAATGACACTTCTATCTTCAGTATCATTAATAAAAGTGTTACTTAATACTGAGCATAAACAACAGGATACTTTTCTCTTCTATTCCTGAATCACTAGAACTTCAATGTGACCTGGACTTGCATCCAGCGCGGGAGCTGGCGTCCCCAGACTTCGCCAAACAATACCGTATCTGCCTTGACAAAGGAGATCGGTCTCTGGCTGTTCAACAGATTGAAAACATTCAGTCTCAGTCCAAGGGCAAGCCCATGAGAAAGTGGTATATCCCTCTCAACCGATAAATCCACATAGACGTGAGAAGGAGTTGTTCTCCCACCGCGCCCTTCTGGAAAAAGGTAATAATCGCCATATCCAGCGGATAATCCTTTCTTTTCCCAGTGATAACCGGAAAGATATTCAACACCAGCGGTAACGATAAAATCATAGGGAGCGAAGTACGTGCCCAGAATTTTAACCTGATGATCCACGCTATAAGGGAGGAAACCATACCATCCTTCATCTCCAAATTCTTCTCCTCCTAAGCCAAAGAATATGGCGTCCGTCAGCGCCTCGAACGGATGACCCGCCGGTAATTTCATCCGATCTCCGAAAACACCCGCTTCGTAAGCACTGCCCGCTATTCCACCCCAATAACCTAATTCAAATTGACCTGGATTTGTCCCTTTTGCCTCAGACCAGGTGTAAGAAGCATTCAGTGTGAGTTCATCTGTGATCCTTCCATTCAATTCAAGCTCAATCGCTCTATAATCTCTTTTTTTGAACGTGAAATTCTTAAACACCCATGCCCATACACTCACTGGGTCGTAAATCCCGACGAGTTCTGTGATGTTTCTTGCATAGGAGTAGATACCTCGAAGTTTAAGAGCCCAGTTGGGTCCCAAACGTCGGTCGAATTCCAATAAAAATTTTGTCGTTCTATTGGGTTTCACTTCTGGATCGACATCATAGGGAGTTGTCGCTGCGCTCTGCTCAAAGGCAAAAGCCCAGTTAGCCGGATCTTGCAGTTGAGCATCTGTTGGACTTGCACCTCCGATCCAATTGTATCTTCTGTAATTGAATCCACCCTGAGTGTTGAAGAACTCCATAATTCTTGTTGTGACCGGATTAGTGAATTGACCAAAACCAAATTTCAGGATGTTCTTCCCATTATTGGAAAGGTCAATGGTGAGTGAAGCACGAGGAGAGAGAAAATCTAATAATCCCCAACTCCACGCTTCGTCTCCCGCATCATTAAACACCTTTTGAGTTTCGCTCCTCAAACCAAGCATCAGAGTGAATCGACCAATTGTGATTCTATCCTTGATATACAAGCCGAATCCTCTTGTGGTGTTAGCGACTTCACGAATCCCATATTCTTCTAATTGAGTAGGGGTTCCTGGAGCGGCCCATGTGATTTCGACTCCATTATCGAATCCATTGCCCGGCCAGGCATCGAAATCCTGACCGGTCCACCGCATCCTGTCTTCCGCATAAGTTCGGTAATAGGAGAAGCCAATTCCGAATTCGTGATTCCCCAAACTTCCCAAGTCAACATATTTAGTAAAACGTGTATTAAAATCAGTCCTCTTTTCTACAGTGGTTCTATCTCCCTCAGCATTGTTTGTGTACTGGGCAATATCTGTCCAGTAATACCGTGCTGGACCATAATCCTCATCAAGCGGCTTGATTGTTGAATCCTGATCAGATTGGCCGAAAGCCGCCTCAAGGAAGGTGTTTTGGTCGATAATAGCCCTGTAGTTTAGCCTATAGGAATAATCAGTGTAAACTGTTTTGGTATAAGTTTCCAGAAGACCGATTCCGCCACTCTGGCTTAAGAACTTATCCAACGTTCCGCTGAGAGAAAAAGTGTGGTTTTTATGCGGAGTAAAAGTGATTTTTCCGAACACATTATTGGTGTTCAGTCTTCTGTTTCCTGAGGGAAAACTCAACCATCCTATGGTTTCCGCTTCCGTTTGGTCAGCTGTGCCATGGAAATTATTAGAGAGAAAGAACCAGAGCTTGTCTTTAATGATTGGGCCCCCAAGATTCCCAAAAAATTGATTAATCGATGTATCAGGCACAGTGACAACGGATAACTGGTCTTTTCTATCTGCTCTCAGATTCCGATTTCTGATCAAAGCTCCTAATTCCCCGTGAAACTCATTTCCTCCTGATTTCGTGACAATATTAATTATTCCTCCCATAGAATGACCCATGTCTGGCTCAAATGGATCTGAAACAACCTGAACTTCTTTCCAGGAATCATAGTTTATTGCAACACCAGAGTCATTTGTCATTGCTCCTCTCGCTGATAGTCCATCTACCAACCAGTTATTTCCTTCTTCTCCTTCTCCTCTAAAGCTCGGCAAACCCGTGCCAGTGCCCTTGATAGTATCTGCTCTCACACCTGTGACTCCTGGAGTATAGCTCACTATCTCTTGAATGACTCTCCCTTGAATAGGCGCACGAGCCAGATCATCGACGTTCATTCGATAACTGTTATCCACATTTGTTCTATCTATTAAAGGTGTTTCTGCAACAACAATAACTTCCTCTGTGAATATTCCCATTTTCAACACAATCTCAATGCTGACTGTAAAGCCCAAACGGACGTCATATCCTGTTTGTGTGACTTTTTCAAATCCTGAAAGCTCAAAAGTGAGCGAGTACACCCCGATAGGAAGCAAAGGAAACTTAAAATTCCCATTTGTATCCGTTAAAACATTCCTTTCACCTTGAAGACTCGGACTCTTAGCTGTGACTGTCACTCCAGAAAGTAGCTCTCCCTCCTCGTCCATCACTTTCCCTTTGATTTCACCTGTTTCAGACGCGAAAAGGGAGAGAGCGAAGAAAATACAAACTGTAAAAATGATAAATCTTTTTAAGAATATGCTCATTTCTTTCCCCTCCTTATGATAAGATTTTTCATTTATCTAAATATCCAAATATTTTNNTATTCTTGGCTGAACGGAATTAATCGACCTTGCTTGAATGAGAAATTTTTTTATAAACAAACGTTTGACCTCACCCTTCACTTCTTCCCGTCAATAAAATTTTGGTAATTTATATCACAACCTAAAGCATTTATCAATTGAAAAAGTTGGATCTTTTTTTGCTGAGAATTAATTTTCTTTCCTTTCAAAAGATTTTGCACTCACTTTTTATCCTCAGTTAAATAGATTTTTTTTGACTTTTTTTGTGGATTTGATATAGAGTATATTTGCTGATAAGGCCAGGGAAAAAGAATTTTTTTGTCTGCGGGATAGAGCAAAAATTTACACATAACTGAAAAAAACACAGACAAAAAAGAACGGAGAAAAGCTCTTTCGCATGAGTGATAAAAAAACAACAAAACAAGCAAAACCCAAAGCGACGACAGAATACAAAGGGAAAGAAAGAAGAGTGTGCCGGCGGTTTGAGGTTCCGGGTGCGACTGTCAGCTATTCGCTGAAAAAAATCCTTTCATCAGATAAAGAAAAGGATGAGTCATGGGAGGAAGAATTTTGTCCGGTTGAAAACATGAGCTGTGGGGGAATCAGGTATGCCGGGAAAAAACCTCTAACGATCAACTCAGATATCACGGTGAAAATACTCATCCCAGGGGAAAGAACCCCCCTCATAATCCACGGTCTGGTGCGCTGGCTTTCCACAGAGGAAGATATAGAGGTTTGTAGGACGGGCATCCAGTTTAATCCCTATGGCGAAGGCACAGGCAAAAATTATCCAGGACTGATGGTGAAGCTACTCGAGCTGGAGCATAAATTTGCAACTCCGGAATCTGATATCACTGATTACGAAATCGATTCCTGACCACATAAAACCAATCTCTCTCGTCCCCTGGATATTGTGAATCCATTCAACAATTCAAGATTCACATCTTTTCTTTGAGCAGAATCCCCTCTTGCTTAATGGATGATGTCTATTTAGATGCGTCCTGGCCTTCGATAACGATCTGAGAGTAATCTGCAACCTGAATCAACAGCTTGTTGATGGCTTGCAGGAGCGCCAGGCGGTTCCGCTTGATCCTTATTTCGTCAGCCATCACCAAAACATTGTCAAAAAAGTTATTGATAGAAGACTTTATCCTGAAAATGATTCTCTGCGCCTGGGAAAAATCTCCTTTTTTGATCAAAGGAAGGATATTGTCTTGGATTATACAAAAAGTCGTGTAAAGCTCTCTCTCATCCTTTTCCACAAAAAGCCCGGAATTGATCCGAAAAGGGGGTTGATCGCGCAGAATATTGTTGACTCTCTTAAAGATAAGGATCAAAGGCTCAAAACTCGGGCTGTCTTTGAGTGAATCCAAGGCCTTCACTCTGAGAAAAGAATAATAAATATTATCAATGCCTGCGGAGATAGCCGCATTGACCAAGTCGTAGCGAAAGCCTCGTGATTCAAAAATATAACGGAGCCTGTTAGCGAAAAACTCCAGGCAGTAGTTCTTGACCTGAGTTTCAGGCTCACGAATTTTTGCTCCATAGACATCAATCACTTTATCCAGCAATCGAGAGAACGAAAAATTGAATTTTTTATCCAGGATAATTTTACAGATGCTTTGAGCATTCCGACGCAATCCAAATGGGTCCTTTGAACCTGTCACCCGGACCCCAACACCCACTGTTCCGATGATAGAGTCGAGTTTATCAGTTATGGAAAGAACTGAACCGGACAACGATGACGGGGATTCATCCTCTAAGCTCACAGGTTGATAATGCTCATACACGGCTTTCCAGACAGAAGCAGGATGTCCTTCCTCCCGGGCATAAAGCCCCCCCACTTTCCCTTGAAGTGAAGGGAATTCTCGCACCATTTCAGTTAGAAGATCCACCTTAGAAAGCTCAGCTCCTTGAACGACCTGTTTTTTGATTTTTTGCGCATCAACCTTGTCCACCAAGTAGGTCACGATTTTCTTCAGCCTCTGGGTCTTATCCTCGTAGCTGCCAAGCTTTTCCTGAAAGACAATCTTTCCTAAATTTTTGGCTCTCTCCCTCAAGCCTGACTTCTGATCTTGAGTCCAGAAAAACTTGGCATCTTCCAATCGAGCCTTCAGCACTCTTTCATTTCCCTTTTGAATGAGCGATTTGACATCCCGATAGCCATCAGCCACTCCCAGGAAAAAGGGCAACTGCTTTTTATCTTTAACAACAGAAAAAAGTCTCTGGCCTTCTCTCATAGCCGTGCTTAATATTTCAATCGGCAGGCTCAAATAATCCTCAGGGAAAGAGCCAAGAAAAACATAAGGATACTCCACATCATAGCTTAGACGCTCCAATAGCTCTTCATCCGGGTAGCATTCGGCATTCAATGAAGTCAGCTTCCTCTCGATCTGGCTCAAGATCATTCTTCTTCTTTCTTCCTGGTTCACCACAACTCTCATCTTCTTCAACGTCGCCTTGTATTCGCGGAAAGTCTTGACCTTGATTTTTTTGGGGCAATGAAGCTTATGGCCATAGGTGAAGTTCCCGGCGGCTATTCCTCCGGCAGAGAAAGAAAGAGGCTTTTCGTTGAACATGCAGAGGATATTCTTGATCGGGCGGGAAAACCGAAAAGAGCTACTCCCCCATCTCATCATTTTTGGGAAAGACAGAGAGGAAATCAATGAAGGTAGTATCTCGGAAAGAATGTTTTGAGTAGGTTTACCTTTTTCAATTTTCTTTATCCCCAGATATTCACCTTTATCCGTCTTGATGACTTCAAGCTCGTTGACTTTGACTCCCTGTGACTTAGCGAATCCTTTGGCCGCGGGTGCTGGGGTTCCGTCATTCTGGAAAGCTACGGCTTTGGGAGGACCGATGATTTCTTCTTTCCGGTCTTTCTGTTTCGGAGCCAGGTCTCCAAATATTATCAGTCGACGACAGGTTCCGTAAATCTCAATCTTTTTGGCGTCGATATTTTGGGAGGAAAGTTCCTCTTTGAATTTCTCCCCGAGCTGGGAGAGAGCTGCTTTGACATGAGAAGGGGGCATCTCTTCAGTAAAAACCTCTAAGAGAAACTCCATCAGGATGAATCCTCTCTGGCAGTGTATTTCTGGGCAATCTGGCTAACCAGAGTCCTTATCTGAGCGATCAGTTTCACTCTTTCGGTGACGCTTATCGCCCCTCGGGAATCCAGAAGATTAAAGAAATGAGAGCATTTTAAGCACATATCATACGCTGGCAGAAGTAAATCTTTATCGATGAGCTGTTGGGCTTCTCTTTCATTCAAGCGGAACGATTCCTTCAATCCTCTTATGTCTGCCTGACTGAAGTTGTACTCAGAAAACTCTTTTTCCTCCAAATACCTCAAATCTTGGTAGGTTACATCATGAGACCAGTCTAAATCATAGATGTCATCTTTCCCTTCGAGGAACATTTCCAACCTTTCTAATCCGTATGTGAGTTCCACAGGGATAGAAGAAATGTCAATTCCTCCGGCCTGCTGGAAGTAAGTAAACTGAGTGATTTCCAGCCCATCAAGAAGGACCTGCCATCCAACACCCCAGGCTCCGATAGATGGAGACTCCCAGTCATCCTCATCAAAACGCAGGTCATGTTCCTGGACATTGATCCCAAGTGAAACCAAACTTTTGATGTATACCTGCTGAATATCCGGAGGAGACGGTTTGATGATCACTTGGTATTGAAAGTGTTTCTGAACCCTGTGCGGATTCTCTCCGTAGCGACCATCCGTGGGTCTCCGGGAAGGCTGGACATAAGCGACTTTCCAGGGTCTTTTATCGAGAACCCTGAAAAAAGTATCCGGAGTCATGGTTCCCGCGCCCACTTCAAGGTCATAAGGTTGCGCTAAATAACAACCCTGGTCCGCCCAGAACTTCTGGAGGTTCATGATCAAGTTTTGAATACTCATTTTATCGGCAACACAATTTTGTTTTTATCTCATACTTATTTTTAGGTTCACCCCTCAATTTCTTGGTTCTCCTGCCATCTCAAGACAGGATTTCGGGCTGCCGTGGTTTCATCCAGACGGCGGACATAGGATGTGTGAGGCGCAGATTTCACAACCTCCGGATTCTCCCTGGCTTCCCGGGCAATCTTCTTCATCGCATCAATAAACATGTCAATGTCTCTTTTGCTTTCGGTCTCGGTCGGCTCAGTCATCAATGCGCCTTGAACGATCAAGGGAAAAGACATCGTGGGAGGATGAACACCATAATCGATAAGCCTTTTGGCAATATCGATGTTTTGAACACCAAATTCTCTCTGGAATTTATCAGAAAACACACATTCGTGATAAGTCGGAGTTGTGTATTTCAGATGATAATCATCCTTCAGGCTCTGGCGCACGTAGTTGGAATTCAAGACAGCCACTTCTGCCACTTCCTTCAATCCACTGGGTCCCAGAGACAGGATGTAGGATAACGCTTTAACCACAACTAAGAAATTCCCGAAGAAACTGCGGACTCTCCCGATACTTTTCGGCCGGTCGAAATCGAGGAAGTATCCATTTTTCTTCTTTTCTATGACTGGCACAGGAAGATAAGGCTCGAGCTCGCGCTTGACACCCACTGGCCCGGCGCCGGGGCCACCGCCTCCATGAGGTGTAGAAAAAGTCTTGTGCAGGTTGAGATGGATCACATCGACATCCATGTCTCCTGGCCTGCAGACACCTATGAGCGCATTCAAGTTGGCTCCATCCATGTAGATGAATCCACCCTTGGAATGGACGATTTCCGCGACTTTCTTGATTTCTTCCTCGAACACACCCAGCGTGTTCGGATTGGTGATCATCAGAGCAGCGACTTCTTCTGTCATGTGCTGCGCAAGGTCGTCCGCATCGATCGTTCCTTTCTCGTTAGATTTGATTTCCTGGACTCGATAGCCGCAGATGTGAGCGCTGGATGGATTTGTTCCATGAGCGGAATCCGGAATCAGGACAATCTGTCTCGGATTCCCTCTCTCTTCCAGACATGTCCGAATGAGCATCATACCCAGCAACTCACCCTGCGCTCCGGCTGAAGGCTGGAGGGTAAACGCATCCATCCCAGTGATCTCAGCCAGGAGTTCCTCAGTTGTTTTGAGAATCTCGATATTTCCCTGGACTAAATCGGAGGGAGCGTACGGATGGGATGCCGTGAACTCCAGTATGGATGCAACCTTCTCATTTATCTTGGGATTATACTTCATCGTGCATGAGCCCAGTGGATAGAATCCTTCGTCCACACAATAATTCGTCCGGGAAATCCTGGTAAAATGTCTGATGATTTCCACTTCCGAGACCTCGGGGAATCCTTTAATATCGCTCCTGAGAGGAAGATTCTGAAGAACATCATCTTTGGCTGGAACATCGATCTCAGGCAGAGAATAAGCTCTTTTTCCTTTTTCGCTGATTTCGAATATCAAAGGCTCTCGAATCATGATAAATCCCTACACAGCCGCCTCTAGACATGCGGCCAGATTGTCGATCTCTTCCTTTCCGTGCATCTCTGTGACACAAACGAGAAGACAGTTCTCAAGTTCCGGATAATACTCCGCAAGACTCAAGCCGGCAATAATCCCTTTGTCCCTGAGAACTTCCTCTACCTTGTGTAAATTTCCTGAGAACTCTAGAACAAACTCATTGAAAATATTGCCGCTAAATTTCCTTTTTATTCCTTTGATGTGAGTTAGCTTTCCCAAAGCATAGTTGGCTTTCTGAATGTTCTGCCAGGCGAGTTCTCTGAGCCCTTCTCTCCCCAGGGTTTCCAGAAAAATCGTGGCTCTCAACGCACACAACGCCTGGTTCGTGCAGATGTTCGAAGTGGCCCGCTCTCTCCGGATATGCTGTTCTCTAGTTGACAGGGTTAAAACAAATCCTCTCTTTCCATCTGCATCCTTCGTTTGCCCGGCGATCCGGCCTGGAAATTGGCGGATAAATTCCTTTGAACAGGACATGAATCCCAGATAAGGCCCGCCAAAGCTCAAGGGGATACCAAATGACTGCCCTTCTCCGGTGACGATATCCGCACCAAGGTGGCCCGGCGCTTCAAGAATCCCAAAGGAGACTCCCTCTGTGACTATGACTGCGGATAATGCCTCGACAGAATGAGCGACCTCGGAAATTTTTCCGACATCCTCCACGACTCCCATGAAATTGGGGGACTGGACGAGAACAGCCGACGTTCTGTCATCCAATTTGTCTTTGAGGTCCTGGATATCGACTTCGCCTGTTTCTGTGTGTTTGACCTCTTCAATCTCAATTCCAAGATTTTTTATGTATGTCCGGATGACTCTTTGATACTGAGGATGGAGCGTCTGAGGAATCAAGACCTTTGGCTTCTCTTTCAGCCGATGAGCCATGAGAACAGCTTCAGCCGCACCCGATGCTCCATCATAAAGAGATGCGTTTGCGATATCCATTCCAGTCAATTGACAGATAAGAGTCTGAAACTCAAAAATCACTTGCAGCGTTCCCTGGCTGACTTCAGGCTGGTAGGGCGTGTAGGGACTGACAAATTCTCCTCTGGAACTCAAATAATCCACTATATAAGGAATCACATGGGGATAGGCACCCGCGCCTAAAAATGAAAGAAATTCTTTATACTTATTTGCCTGAGCGAGTTTTTCAAACCGATGAATCAGCTCAATTTCCGTTAATGGAGAGGGGACGCTCAGCTCTCTTTTCAATTTAATGTCCTTTGGAATATTCTCGAAAAGCGCTTCTACGGAAGAGATGCCGATTCGGGACATCATCTCTTTCTTGTCTTTATCACTCAGAGAAATATAACTCATTGGCTGGATGGCCCTTGCTTTATTTCATTTGATTGAAGAAGGATTATTCTTCAATTCCCTCCAAGAATTTTTCATATTCATCCGCTGACATCAGCTTCTCGAATTCCGTTTCATCTTTTATCTTGAGGCGAATAAACCACCCTTTTCCATGGGGGTCCTGATTCACAAGTTCGGGAGAATCATTCAATTCTCCATTAACTTCAACCACTTCTCCGGAAACCGGGGAGTAGACATCTGAAACCGCTTTCACAGACTCAACGACGCCTATGGATTGATGGAATTCCAGTTGAGTTCCTGTTTTGGGCAACTCAACAAAAACAACATCTCCAAGCTGCTTCTGTGCAAAGTCCGTAATTCCCATAGTGGCAGTATCGCCCTTCACTTGGATCCACTCGTGATCCTTCGAATAATAAAAGTCATCAGGATACATTCTTTCCTCCTTACTCATAGATGATATTCAGCCCGCAGTTTTGAGTAAGTCATAAATTTTGAGTAAGTCATAAATATTAAAGAGACATTCACAATTAGTCAATATCTATTCAATCAGTCAATATCTATTCAATCAGATAGATCTCACTTCTCTCGCAGAATGGCCATTCATCAAGAATAAAAAGCATCTTTCAAATGAGATTGCATCACCCTGTTCGCCATGACATTCTTATCTTTATCAATTCAAGTAAGGCCTGTGAAAATTGGGGACTGTCCCCAATTATATGTCATTGCGAGAAAATTGGGGACTGTCCCCAATTATATGTCATTGCGAACGAAGCGTGGCAATCTCATAAGAATAAATCCAGTTCAAACTATGCTCCAGATTCAGTCTCGCCTCTTTTGTAAAAAGGCGTCGGTATCACCCGGGCTTTGATTTGATTATCTCTTATCCCCACTTCGAACTCTGTTCCTTCTTCGGAATATTCTATCGGCAGATACGTCAATCCGATGGCTTTTTTCAAATAAGGAGAGAAGGTGCCTGATGTCACTTCAGAGACCTTTTCCCCCTTGATGAAGACCGGATAGTGAGACCTGGCGATTCCTCTCCCTTCAAGCTCAAACCCGACAATTTTCCTTTTGATTCCCTCTTCTTTCTGTTTAAGGAGAGCATCACGGCCCAAGAATTCCCCTTTCTTGAACTTCACAAGCCAGCCCAGTCCTGCCTCCAGGACTGTGGTGGTCTCATCGATATCGTTTCCGTAGAGCATGAGTTTGGCTTCCAAACGGAGAGTATCCCGAGCCCCCAGCCCCACAGGAAGAATACCAAAGTCTTTGCCTCTTTCCAGGATTGCATCCCATATCTTCTCAGGATTCGACGATAAAGTGTAAATCTCCACACCGTCCTCGCCTGTATAACCGGTCCGAGAGACCAACACTTTTTCTCCTTCAATCTTTGCGAGGTTAAATCCGAATGGGCTCAACTCTTCAAGGTTGAAGTGGATTAGCGGCTGCAGGATTTCCAGCGCTTTCGGGCCTTGAAGAGCCAGCTGGGTGTAATCATCGCTCTTGTTATCCGCTTGCACATCGAAACCTTCCTGGTGGCTGATAATCCACTCATAATCCTTATCCGAATTGGCCGCATTCACAACCAGCATGTATTCAGACAGACT
>JABAOH010047326.1_pt1 | contig 13016 bp, 8 predicted proteins | sample 7062181 | NCBI WGS metagenome assembly JABAOH01 (sample SAMN14538630, study PRJNA623070) | marine sediment metagenome | biome: marine biome [ENVO:00000428]; feature: marine pelagic biome [ENVO:01000023]; material: deep marine sediment [ENVO:00002113]; isolation source: pool of 5 deep marine... | reverse complement strand
ATATGTGGTTTATGTGAAAGGCGGGGGGATAGATATGGTAAAAAAAGTAGCGGTGGTGAAATAAGATGATAAGAAAAAAGAACAGTTTTTTTAAAGGGGAAACAATTGCAGGAGTGACTATTGTTTTTCTGCTTGCATTGAGCTGGCGCGTTTACGCGGGCGCAGGCAAGCCGGGGGCAGCCATTCTTAATAAACCTATTGGCGCAAAAGCTTCAGGTATGGGAGAAGCTTATACGGCCATAGGAGGCGACCTTTACGGACTCTATTATAATCCGGCAGGGATTGCAGGCATTAAGGAAAAACAGGCGAGTCTATTTGGTCAAAAAGGTTTTATGGAAGGAGAGTATTTCGGCACTCTTGCCTACGGGATGCCAACTAAAGTGGGAAGTTTCGCTTTAAGTCTTGCATATTATACAGCGGGGAAGATAGAGCTGATTGATTCGTCATGGAACGAGACTGAAGTAAATGCTCAAAAAGATTATCTGATAAGCCTGGGATATGGCAGGGATTTAGCTGAAAATATTGATGTTGGTTTAAGCGTAAAAAATCTCGGGTCAAAATTAGTGGAAAAATTTAGCGCCAGTTCGTATATTTTTGATTTTGGCGCTATATACAGGGTTTCAAGGACGCCTGTAAGCATAGGCGCTGCTTTACAAAATATAGGCAGCAAGCTTAAGTATATAGACGAAGGCGACTATCTTCCGCTTACTTTAAGGATCGGTGGTTCTTATTATATGGAAGATAAATTTAATATCCCCATGCTAATAGCTGCTGATATTGTAAAGATCAGGGATGACTCCAAGCTAAAGGAGCACTTAGGTATAGAGTATATGTTAAAGGAAAAGCTATCAATGCGTGCCGGCTACAAGATAGGGTATGACCTGGATTCATTTACTTTTGGGATAGGTTTTTTATTCGACTTTTTTGACATAGATTATAGTTTTAGCATTATGGGCGAATTAGACCTTGTTCATAAAGTCTCTTTGAATATCAATTTTGGCTCCAGGGCGGAAAGGTTTTACGCAAACGGTATGGAATATTTAAAACGGGCAAATTATGATAGAGCCGGATACATGTTTTACCGCTGCCTGTTATTGGAGCCGGATAATGAAGAATACCAGAATGAGTTAAGAGAGCTGGTAGAAAACGATGCGGATAATATTGCGTATTTCGGTGTTGCGGTCGAATTAGCGCGTCAGTATGTCAGGGAACGTAAGTATGATGATGCAATAGAATTTTATCATTACGCCATAGACATGGCCCAGGAAATCGAGCGGCAAAAAAATAAATAACACAAAAGAGTCCCTTCCCTTCATTACCTGCTTTATACTTTCAGCCTTCTTCATATCCAGATGCCGGGAATGGGAGAGGCGCAGAACTTACACTTTCCATCCTCTATGTTATTGCTCAGTACCTGAAAATGGATGCGGTGAATCAATCTTTCTTTGCAGTTGGGGCAGAATGTAGAGTTGTATTTGTGTCCAGGGACATTGCCAATGCTGACATATTCTAAACCTGCCTTTTTGGCGATTCTGTGCGCCTGTTCAAGTTTCTTTATGGGTGTGGGAGGAAGGTTGGTCAGTCGGTGAGCAGGAAAGAAGCGAGAGAAATGGAGGGGAGTCTCTTTTCCCAGATTCTCTTTAATCCAGAAGCACATCCTTTCCACATCTTGAGGGTTATCATTCAGGGTAGGGACAAGCAGGTTTACAATCTCCAGCCATACTCCTTCCTTTCTGATGATTTTGAGCGTCCTTAACACCGGAGCAAGTCTCGCCGAGGAAACGTTCCGATAGAACTCTTCAGTAAATCCCTTTAAATCAATGGTAACGGCATCAGTATATTTTAGTAGCTCCCTTAAGGGTTCAGGGTTGAGCGCTCCGTTAGAATGCCAGAGTATCCTCAGGCCTCTCTTCCTGGCAATCCTGGCGATATCGTAGACATATTCGTAGAAGGATGTCGGCTCATTATAGGTGAAAGAGAGCGTGGGAATCTTTTTGTCTAAAGCCATCTGGACCGCATTTTCTGGCGGAATGTCAAAGGTATAATCCATATCTTCGATTGCCCTCTGGGAAAGTTGCCAGTTGTGGCAGAATTTACAGCGGAAGTTACAGCCAGCAGTGCCAAAACAGAGGATATAAGTTCCCGGTAACATATGGAATGCAGGTTCTTTCTCAATAGGGTCAACCTGGACCGCTGCCGGTCGAGAATGGACTAAGTTGTACAGGCGACCCTTGATATTCAACCTGTTACGACAGAAACTCCTCTGGTCTTCTTCCAGAGTGCATCTGCGGAAACAGACTCCACACTGGACTACATTTCCAGAAAGCTTCTTATAAAACATTGCTTCTCGGAGAGAAGATTTTTCCATCTTTTTCTTAGACTTTTTGGTGAAAGCAAATAGTCCCGGGAACAATCCCAAAAAAGCAAGAAAGAGACAACTCTTTTTCAGGAAATCCCGACGGGAAATATTTTCTTTGAATAGTCCTTCCATTTTTGTACACCAGTCATATATTAACAGTAGATATCACTCCCTGTCAACCCATAATTTTCTATGTGAAATCACAAATCTTTTTTCCTTGCACTTATGAATTGTATTAGGTAAAATTATTGAAACATTGAGGGCCTAAAATAAAAGCAGGATGGTGAATAATCTGTGAGTCTTTGAGCATCTCAGGAGTAGCATCCTGGCAGTCCTGGTTGATTCCTTTTGTCCTGTGGATAAGTCATATGGGAAGTGACTTTTAGGAAAGACTCTGTTTTTGACAGCAATATTTTTTAGGAGGGGCTATTGTGAGTAGCACGAGAACGTGTCAATATTGTGGGAAAAAATTCAGTAGAAAAATGCGTATATGTCCCTTCTGTGGGGGAGAGCATAAAAGAGAAATAACGATGAAGACTCCCTATTGTCCTAATTGCAAACGTATTTTAACAACACGTGGCTATCGAGGAACAGTGATTTATGTATGCCCCGGATGTAAAGGGGTATGGGTGGATACGAAAGATTTTAAAAGATTATCTTCAGAAAGAGATACATATAAAGATGAGGCTATTCCTTACACTTATTTAAGAAAGCCAGTGGCAAGAAAAGAAAGATATCGCCCGTGCATGCGATGTGGAGCGCTGATGCTGAAGAAACATTTTAAGAAAATTTCTGGAGTCATTATTGACATTTGCGCTGACCATGGTGTGTGGCTTGATAATGGTGAGTTAGAACAGATTCGATGTTTTATTGCCAATGGTGGTTTAGAGAAATATCAAGAATACCTTGATCAAAGGGTTTCCTTTAATCATGAAGAGATTAGAAAGTTTGCCAGTGATTTAAGCAATGTTAAATTTATACAGCAGATGCTCCACTTATACAAGCCAAAATATTGGATATTGAAGCTTCTCAGAAGATAAATTATAATCAAGAAGGCCTAAAATCGCTATGTTATCGTTGAGGCGAAGACTGAAGCCGATGAATGCAAAAATAAGGGCTAAAGTTAAGGAGATTTTAGCAAAAATTCTGCCTGACAGCATTAGTTTGAGATATTTGAGTTATCTGCCACAAATTGAAACGTGGAAGCACATTCATAATGAGAATTATCCTACTTTCAAGACCAGATACGAATTGTACGATTATTTGCAATCAAGTTTTGTAAAAGAAGAGGCAATTGATTACCTGGAATTTGGCGTTTTTAAGGGAACTTCGATTAAATATTGGTCAAAAATAAATGGGCATGCTCAATCGAGATTCTATGGCTTCGATACTTTTACCGGTCCACCGGAAAGTTGGATATATTTTACGGGGAAAATGAGAGAAAAACACTTTGACGTAAAGGGTGAGTTGCCGGATATTAGTGATAAGCGCGTTTCTTTTGTCAGAGGTTTATTTCAAGAGACTGTTCATGATTTCTTAACAAGTTATGAACGACAATCGCAATTGATTATCCACAATGACTCAGATTTGTATTCATCCACACTTTATGTTCTTACTAAATGTAATGAAATTATCACCCCAGGCACGATAATTATTTTTGATGAATTTTTATCAGTCCTGAATGAATTCAGAGCATTGCAGGATTATTGCTCTTCTTACATGAGAAAATATGAAGTTATCGGTGCCACAAATATTTACTATGATAAAAACTATGTGCAAATCGCCATCCGTATGCTCTGAAAACAGTTTGGGCCATGGCAGATTTTTCATAGTAACCGTTGATCACAGCCTCTAAAAAGTATCAAAGTCCTCAGCTAAATTTGTATTCTCCTCCTAAAAATCTTATCTTACCGTCCACAATGTACAGGCTTATTGAGCTTACTTGAGTTTGATTGAAGTATCAAACAATTGACTAAATAGTAAGAATCATATACAATGACATAAATTACAGGCGTGAATTTTCCGGGCGCTTCAATTTAAGTGGATACTTCAAAGCAAAAACAGAGGCTTGATGGTGAATCTTTCTAATTGGCAGTTCACCTTTTTGACACTTAGCATCCTGGGGAGTAACATCCTGGCAGTCCTGGTTACTTCCTTGGTGGCTATTCTTGTGGCGACAAAGATTACGGGCGTACTCTGGGATAAATATAAAAGGAAGCGACGGGCGTTTCTTATGTCCCTAGTTCTTGAATTTCTGCGTACAGGAAAGGATGAAACAAAACTTCCATTGAACAATTTAGGGTGGATAGATGCTTTGATATTCAAAGAGATTATTCTGGAATTGTCGGAGGAGGCTTCTGGAATTCAACAGTCAAGGGCTACGGAACTTTATGAATTTTCCGGTATTGCCGATAAAGAAATCCTGACTCTCAGGCGTTCCTGGTTCTGGTGGTTGAGGGCAGCAGCGGCGCATAATCTTGGCCAGTTGCGAGTCAAACGCGCCAAAAATGATTTAGTTGAGGCACTTGGCGATAAGAGTATAGAAGTGCGACTGGAAGCTACCTGGGCGATAGGGCACATGGGGTTTGTGGACACTTTGCCTCTGATTATGGAAAGCATGTCCCATTTCTTCAAAATAGCGGCATTACGTATGGATGCTTTCATTTTTGAGATGGGTCCTCCCGCGCTCCCTCTATTGTTGGATCTCTGCAAGCATCCGGAATGGGAAATTCAGCTATTGGCGATCCACCTTGTTGGGGAATTCAAAGACCCAGGAACGGTGGAAGTACTCTTGCCCCTTTTGGAGTCGCAAAATCTGGAGATTCGCCTGGCGGCGTGCAAAGCTATAGGTTCGATTGGCGATCCCAAGGGCTTGTCTAGTATCGTTCCCTACCTGGAGGATTCGGCCTGGCAGATGAGAGCCCAGGCTGCCAAGCAGTTTGGACGGAATCGCTTCACGCCTGCAATTCCCGGTCTATTGAAATGTCTGGAGGACCGAGCCTGGTGGGTGCGGCTGAATGCGGGTGAGGCATTGAGCCAGATGGGAGAAAAGGGAGAAGGCGCCCTCAAGAGAGCGCTAAAATCCCAGGACCGCTTCGCCAGGGATATGGCTACTCAGTGGCTCGATGAATTGGAGGCAACTGCATGATGCCATATCTTCAAATGTCGATTCTTATCTATTTCTTTGTAGTCAATGGACTGTATTTACTTCTTTTCTTATTTTCCTGCGCGATGATTGTCCTTTATCGTTTGATTCTTCGGTTCAGAGGACCTTCTGAAATACTCAAAGCGCGTGTCACGCCTCCTATTTCCATCCTGGTTCCAGCCTACAATGAAGAGAAGGGTATTGTCTCCAGTGTTCGCGCCCTGTTCGAGCTTAACTATCCACAGTATGAAGTCATTGTTGTTAACGATGGGTCCACAGACGATACTATTGGTGTTTTGGAAAAAGCGTTTTCTCTAAGGCGTACGGCACATGTTTACCACCGGGAGCTCCCTACGGCTACGGTAAAGGTGGTATATCGGTCGAAAGTATATCCTAATCTCTGGGTCCTGGACAAAGAGAACGGCGGGAAGTCGGACGCGTTGAATGCGGGAGTCAATTTCTCACAGTATCCGCTCTACTGCGCTATCGATGCCGATTCAATCCTGGAAAGGGATGCTCTGGTCAGGGTGATTCGGCCTTATATGGACCGTTTTCAGGAAGTGGTGGCAGTGGGGGGAATCGTTCGCGTCGCCAATGGATGTCGCATTAAGCATGGGATTGTGGAAGAGGTGGGGCTTGCCAAAAAATGGCTGCCCAACTTCCAGGTAGTCGAATATCTAAGGGCCTTCCTTTCTGGCCGGGTTGCCTGGGGCGCCTGGAATGCGCTTCTGGTGATATCCGGGGCCTTCGGGGTGTTCAAAAAGCGGCCGGTCAAGGATGTCGGCGGTTATTCGACTGAAACAGTGGGTGAGGACATGGAGCTGGTAGTGCGTCTTCACCGCAGGTTGAGGAAACAGAAGAGGAGCTACCGTATACATTTTATACCAGATCCCGTGTGCTGGACAGAGGTTCCTCATCAATGGCGCATGCTGGGAAGACAGAGAAACAGATGGCAGAGGGGACTTGGCCAGTCCCTATACCGTCACCTTGCCATGTTCGCCAATCCTAGGTATGGTTCCATAGGGTTGCTGGCTATGCCCTATTTCTTTTTGGTGGAGCTTCTAAGCCCGGCGGTGGAATTATTCGGTTATACACTTTTTGGCATCGCCATCTATCTGGGTGCGGTGTATTGGGAAGCGGTGGCGACCTTTCTCATCCTGGCGGTGTGGATGGGGATATTCCTTTCTCTCTTAGCGGTCTTATTAGAAGAGTTTACACTCCATCGCTACCCCAGGGTGCGTAACGTTGTAAAGCTTCTCTTCTGCGCGGTCCTGGAAAATTTTGGCTATCGGCAGATGACTGCTTTCTTCAGGTTAAAAGGGCTATACGACTTTGCAAGGAGGGAAAATGCCTGGGGATTTATTGAAAAGAAAGGCCTGGAAGCCGTGCATTGATTTGATATGCTTTGTGGCGCTCCTGCTGTGCTTATGTTCGGTAGCGTCTGCTGAGAAGATACGCTTAGATTCTGCGGTAATCTTTGAGGATTTTAGCTTCGCCGACACGGGCCATACGGAATGGGTGCAGGCAGTGGTTCCCTCATCGCCAGGATTCTCTCTCCTTGGACGGGTAACATTAGTCCGCCGCTTCCAGGAATCTGACTTTCAGGGGACTGTTGGCGGTTCCCTACGTGTGGGTGCCAAGACCGGGCTTGAGGGGGAAATGAGTGTGAGTCCCGGGGCTGTGGTTCTCCCCAGGTTCTCCACTTCCTGGTCCTTATATCGGGCTCTTGCCTCCATAGAAATTATGCCACACTACCGTTTCTCTCGCTTCCAAACAGCAGATGTCCATCTTTTCGCTGTGGGTGCCGCCTGGCCCGTGATAGGGTCTTTCCAGGGTATAGGCCGGGCATATATCAGTGCAACAAGCTTTCACAATGGGCCAACTGAATGGAATCCGGCGTTTCTGTTACAGGGACGCGTCGCGCTGAATTCCAGATTCACCCTTATCCCTTCGTATTCTTTCTATAGAGAAAGCTTTGAGGCGGGCGCTCCAGATGAGACGCGAAGATTCTCCGCTCACATAGGCAGGATTGAAACCTGGCACAGAACCTCAAGTGCTTTTCTGATTCGCATTGCCTGGGAATATGAAGGCAGAACAACAGGCCTATCGGTCGGGCGGTACGACTTCGGGATACAGTATCAGTGGTAGCCTCTCCCTCAAACGAAGAATGACCCATGCCAGGCCATATGAGAAACCGCACCAAGTCCTTCCTTACACAACCGCAGGATCACTGAAATATCCCCTTTAAATACTTGTAAGAATTAGGGACCATTCCTGAAATCATTATTTCAAGAATTCTAAAAAACCGCTTGACTTTGACTTAGTTTTAATTATACTCATAGTGGAAGTAAACTTCATTCTTTATGATATGAAATAATGATAACATGATACCCAATAAAAAAATGGTTGAAATCACAGGACTATATGGACACATCCGGTTCAAAGATAGAAGAAGTGGGCAATCGCTTATGAAAATAGCACTTCTAACTATATTTATCATTTTTGCCACAATTTTATCCCCCCTTAACGGATTAACATCCAGTAACCCGGAGCTTTCTTCCGATGATTTCTTTCGGTCAGCCGGAGAATTATTTAAGCAAAACAAAACAGCATCTGCCAAACAGTTCCAATTATTTATAAAACTATATCCTAAAGATAGACTTATCCCGGAAGCAGAATTCATGGTTGGAGAATGTTTCTTCAGCCTGGATCCCACCTCTTCAGAGGCTCTAAAAAAATTTCAATCAGTTGCAGATCGATATTCTTCAAATAAACAGGCGGAAAGCGCTTCCTTGCGAATTACCGAAATCTATTACAATAGAAAAGATTATGCAAAGGCTCTGGACTGTTTAGAAAAAGATGAAACCAGATACGCCAAAGGATATCTTCAGTACGAAAGGCTACTGCTTAAAGCACAATGCTACATAATTCTTCAACGCTTTGAAGAAGCGGAAAAGATTCTTATCAATTTAGTTTCCAAGCAACAAGCATATGGGCAAGATAGACGTTTTGACTATATTTTTGGATTAGTTAATTACCAGCTGGGGAAGGACGATTTAGCTTTAAAAAATCTGGAGAAAGTTGATTTACCAGAAGCTCTTTTATTCTCATCCAAATCATTGGTCCGTTTGAAAAAGCCTCTTTTAGGCATAGAAAAATTAAAGGAGCTTATTAATAAATATCCGGAAACGTCTCTTCAGGAAAGGGTAAACTACCTTATAGGCGAAGCCTTCTTTGCTGCCAAAGACTACATCAGCGCTATTCGTAGCTACGAAAGATTTCTTCACTCCTACTCTCAAAGTAGCTTAATTGGCCCTGCGATTTATAAAATTGCCTCTTCCTATTTGGAAAAGGGGGACTATCTGCAAGCACGAAGTAGTTTTCAATCTTTTTTGCAGACTGAACCTAAATCGGAGTTTGCCCCACGGGCAATTTATTTGATAGGGGAATCTTTCCTCAGGGAAGAAAGATTTAAGGAAGCCTGTTTTGCCTATGGAGATATGGTCAGTTCCTACCCTGATGATTTTTATTCACCAAATGCTCAATTTAAGCTGGGATGGTGCTATTTCAATTTGAAAGCTTTTCAGCAAGCAAAATCTTCACTTATCAAATTCAAACAACTCTATCCGGATCATCCATTATTGCCTGAGGTTGAGCTGCTCCTGGGAAATACTTTAACGGAACTTAAACTTTATACGGATGCTTCAGATGGTTACCAGAGAGTGATTGACCAAACCAAAGAGGTTGAAATCAGGGAAGCAGCTCTTGCCCTGATGAGTAGGGCCAATTATTTAGGTGAAAATTATGCTGCTCTGGTGTCAGGATGTCGCTACCTTCTCAATCAATTTTCTCCAAGTAAGAGTCCCTGGCGACTGATAACTTACCTCTATCTCGCTGAAGGTTACCTCAACCAGGGGATGTATAACGAAGCAAGTGAGCTTTATAAGCTAATACAATCCATTTATCCCACGAGCCCTCTTTTAATCTATGCTCAGGAAGGTTTAGCCTGGGCTAATTTTTTGAGCGGAGACTATTCTCAAGCTCAAAAGATAAGAGAAAAAATTCAAAATATTTCTCAACAGAAAGATCTACCCGAAGATTTGGTTTTGATTAACCGCTATGAACTGGCAAACGCATTTTTTAACCAGAAAAAATATTTGAAAGCGCTAGATATTTTTGATGTCTTCCAGAAACAAAATCCTAAACATTATCTGGCAGCAAGGGCTGTTTTAAATGGAGGCTTTTGTTACTACCAGTTAGAATATTTTGCTCAGGCAATCGAAACGTGGGAAAACATGGAGAAGAATTATCCAGATGCGTTGGAGACGAAGCAGGCTTTATGGAAAGTAGCAGATACCTATTTCCGGGCACAACTTTACGACAAATCCATAAAAACCTATAAGAGAATAATAGGACACTATGCAAAAGATAATAAAGAATCAGCCAGGGCGCATCTCTGTATTGCCCAGTGTTATTACAATTCTAAAAACAATGTTTTGGCAATCCGGTCTATAAAGGAGTTAATTGAGAAGTTTCCATCAGAGCCTCAAGCGTATGAAGCTCTGGATTTTCTAACTGGCCTGTTAGAAGTACCCGATTCTAAAGAATCCGCTGTATCGGCATTAGAAATTATTATAAAATCTTTAGGAAGGAGTAACCCACTGGCAATAGAGGCCCAGTTTAGACTGGCAAGGAGTTTCTTTGAAGATAAGAATTATTCTAAAGCAACTGAGATGCTGGAAAGAATAATCAGTGAACTTCTGGAAAGCACCAGATTTGCAGATGGAAACTATTATTTAGCTGAATCCTATTACCAGGTTTCTGAATTTAATAAAGCAGAGCTAGCTTATGAACGCTTTATAGATAATTTTCCTGAAGACAAGCGTGCTATTATCGCTATTTTTCATTTGGGTTCAGCGCAATTTAAGGGAGAAAAGTTTGCTGAAGCAGCAGCAACCTTTGAAAAATTGGTACAAAATTATCCTGATTGTGAGTATTGCGCCGGGGCTATGTATAATACTATTCTGGCCTACAGAAAATTAAGGGAATGGGAGAAAGCAGCGAGTACTTTACAAATGTATCAGGAGAAATATCCTGCTGCAGCCAAATCCTCGGGAATGGATATGGAGCTTGCCACAATCTATGAAGAGCAAAATCTGTATCTAAAAGCGATTGAGATTCTCCAAGCCATTCGAGATAAAATGGATAGGCAAACTGAAACCTGGGGAGAAATAACATTTCGCATAGCCCAGAATTACATGACTATTGAGGAAGAAGAAAAGGGGATAGGTGAATACCAGAAACTTGTCTCCGCAAACAGTCCTGCCCTGAGTGGGTGGACGCTTAATGCAATGATTAAAATGGGAGAATACTACGAGAAAAACGGAGAGATGCAAAAAGCGCTTTCCTTGTATGAGAAAATATATAAGAAATCGGAAGACATGGCGAAAAAGCCCACATGGCTGGGAGCGATTAAATCTCGGATGGATGCAATTCGTGCCGAAATTGAATCCCAATAGAAATAGGAGGGATTTAGGAATGAAGATTAGATTTAACAAATTATTACTTTGCTGGTTCATAATTATTTGTTCTTTTACTGCTTCTGCAATGGGGAAGCAATTTTTTTCTCCCAATATGGATGGAATTAAGGATACTGCAGTTTTTAAATTGCGGATTACGACTCCCAAAGAGAATATAAGCCGGTGGATGTTCGAAATAAAAGATTTGAACGGAAAACTGGTTCGCATATTTAAAGGAGATGGCCCTCCGCCTGATAAGCTAGTGTGGGATGGTAAGAGCGAGAATCAGCTTTTGGTTTCGGATGGAGTTTATACTTATACTTTCACTATTATCACAAGAGCGGGCAATGAAGTAACCCTTTCTCCTCAGGAGATAGTGGTCGACCGAACTAATCCCAGTGCATCTGTTTCTGTAGATCTTGATAGTTTTTCTCCCAATGATGATGGAGTAAGAGACAACATAATTTTTTTCGTGGAAAGATTCGACATAAATGGAATTAATAGCCAGCTGTTAGTTATCCAGGATAAGAATAATAATGTGGTAAGAAGTCTTTTGGGAATTAAGGATACCATAACCTGGGACGGTAAAGGAGATTTTGAAGAGGATGTTCCGGATGGTACCTACAGTTATTGTCTAATTGTCCAGGATAATGCAGGCAACCGTTTCCGGACGCCAGCGCGAAAGATACAGGTAGATCGAGAGGCCGTAGTTTCTTCCATTGCAGTAGATAAGGTAATTTTTTCTCCTAATGAAGACGGGGTTAAAGATATTCTCGAGGTCAACATTAACGTTCCTGAGAATGCATCGATTGACAACTGGAAACTGAGCATTTTAAATTCAGCTAGGAAGGAGGTTCAAAGTATTCGCGGGGAGGGCGAGCCATATCATAAGATTACCTGGGATGGGAAAGACAAAAAGAAAAAGACGGTCAAAGATGGAACATATCACCTGGTCTTATCAGAGACAGATAAGGCGGGAAATACCATAGCCACAGTACCGGTGTCTGTGGAAATAGATAATAGCCCACCGACTTGCCGGATGGGACTGGATAATAAGCTCTTTTCTCCCAACGGCGATAACGTCTTGGATGAGGCCACAATCTCCCTGAAGATTACAGATACTCATTATCTGGAATGGAAACTATCCATATCAAACGACGTTGGCAAATTGGTGAAAATGTTTTCTGGCAAGGGGGAAAATCCGGAGAAGAGTCTGGTGTGGGATGGTAAGGATGATCGTGAAAAGGATGCTATTGATGGTAATTTTACATATTTACTTGAGGCAACCGATATAGCGGGCAACAAGTATAGTAGTTCCCCGGGATCTATTCAAATAGACAGGACACCTCCGGTTATAAGCGCAGAAGCATCTCCTATGCTTTTCTCTCCCAATGAGGATGGAATAATGGATGAGACGAGCTTCATTTTTAGGATTCATGATGCCAGTCCTTTAGATTACTGGAAGTTAAAAATAGAAGATTCCTCAGGAGAGACTGTTAAGGTATTTAAGGATAAGATAAATATAGAGGGAAGCATTCCCTGGGACGGAAAAGGTGACGATAAGAAAACCTTACCTGATGGTACATATAGCTGGGCAGTAGAGGCTGTTGATATGGTTGGGAATAGTTCCGAAATATCTCCGCAGAAGATTGTTATCGGGGCTACCAAACCCACTATCTCGGTTGAATCAGATTTGGATATATTTTCACCCAATGCAGATGGTTTTAAAGATTCTGTGAAATTTAGTCTTGAAGTTAGTGCCTTTAACAGGATAAAAGAATGGAAACTGAAGATTATGAAAGTTGAAGATGAGGTAGAACGGACATATACGGGGCTGGGGAATCCGCCGCCAGCGGTTTCCTGGTTTGGAGAGAAAGATAATAAGAAACCCCTTCCCGATGGTAAATATAGCTATACTTTTGAAGTCACTGATGAAGTAGGTAATTATGTTGCTACGCCTTTAGAATCTATTGTTATCGATAACACCAAGCCC
>JABAOH010003329.1_pt2 | contig 13016 bp, 14 predicted proteins | sample 7062181 | NCBI WGS metagenome assembly JABAOH01 (sample SAMN14538630, study PRJNA623070) | marine sediment metagenome | biome: marine biome [ENVO:00000428]; feature: marine pelagic biome [ENVO:01000023]; material: deep marine sediment [ENVO:00002113]; isolation source: pool of 5 deep marine... | reverse complement strand
GTAGCACTTCATGCCGATGATGCTGTCGCTGTCAAAACCGAACTTTTCGGCGAAAACCCTGTTGAAGTTGGTGATCGTGTAGTCCTTATCGATGACGAAAATACCGTCGGAAATCGAGTTGAAGATCAGTTCCCATTCGTGTTTGCTCCTTAAAACATCGGTGAAGAGGCTGGCGTTTCCTATGGCGCTTGAGATCTGATTGGCGATAGCGGAAACGAGGTCGATTTCTCTCTCGGTAAATTCTTCGGCGCTCTCCGTGCGATCGATCGTCAAGAGCCCCTTGAATTCCCCGTGATTGAATACAGGGGCGAGCAGCATCTTATTTATGTTGAGGGCGTACATGAGCCCCCTCTCTTTGACGTTCAATTTCAGTGCATCGTCCTTATCGATTGTGAGGGCCTTTTTGGTCTTCGATGGGGAGAAGAGATATGGGCACTGCTCCTCGCTGAGCCGTATCCCCACAGGCTCCTCAATGGAAGTGTCTCTCGATGAGGAGTACTGTATGACATACTCGTTTTTCCCCTGCGCTTTTATGATGATCGAGCACCTGTCGGCGTCGAAGAGTTCCCTCACCTTTTTTATCGCGATGTTCAGCGAATGTTTCACGTCGAGGGTCGACGAGACGAGGTTGGTGAGGTGAAGGAGATTCGATACGCTCTTTTTCTCGTGAACGAGCTCTTTGGTTGCCAAAGACAGGGAGGCCCTGTTCAGGTTACTCTCGATGGAGGAAGATGCTATTTGGGAAAAGAGGGGGCTCGATTTCCGGTACCGGTCCCACTTCTCCTGCTCGAGAGAGTCGAAAAACAGCGCGATGATATAGGTGTGCTTTCCAAATGGAGAGAGGGGAATTGTCAGTGACCGTATCTCGTCGCTGGCATTCGGCGCCGGAAGCATTTTGTTCTCTATTTTTTCACGGTAGAAGTCCGCATCGAAAATCTGCGTGTCGGGAACTGTCTCTTGAGCCAGGAGCTCTATGGAAACGGGTTCATCGTCGCCGGGTTCGCTTCCAGAAGGCGGGACAGTTTTAAAACGAGGGAGAGAGACGATCGTGTTTCCGTCACGCTTGAAGAGCACTGCACTTTGTGCCTGGAAAACGAGGACAGCCGTCTCGAGGATATTTTTGAAAAGATCGCCCGCTTCTTCTTCGGGAGCGAGTTTTTTCCCCGAGAGGGTTTTCGCGATGATTTCGTAGTTGGCGTTGATCTCCTCGAGCTGTGATTTCAGGGAGAGATTCTCTATATGAACGGTGAGGAAAGGCAACATCTCCTGTATCTGGTTGGTAACTTCTCTGCTATCAGGAATGTCTCTTTGAAAAACGAGAGCGAAATACCCCTCAATCCTTTGCATTGTTATGGGGATGGGGATAAGTTCTGTGCGGTATCGTTCTGGGAGGTTGAGTTTCCTGTCGATCAACTCCCTGATTCTTTCGTCGAACCGACCCCTTGCCTCTTCCGGATCGAACCGGAAGAGCTCACCGCGAGGGGGGAAATGGAACGGGTCTTTTGGTCCTGCGAAGGACGTGCAGCGGACGATGCCGGCCTCACGATTTATCTCCACAAAGGATGCTGAGATAAGTTCGGGGAAAAGGAGGATAAGTTTCGATGGCGTCGCTTCAAGGAGGCTCTCAACCGACCCCGTTTTGGCCTTTTCCCGTATGAACCGTGTAAATGCGTGATATTTTGCTTCTAGTTTAAGCATTTTCCCTTGTAAAAATAGTATTTAGATTATTTTATAATATCAACATTTACGAAAGGAAAGATAAATTTTATAAAGAACATTCCTGATAGGAGGAAGATGAGGCAAGGTGAGTGAGCCCATATGAATCTGCTCGCACTCTTTTTCATAATCCTTTCAGCGCTCTTTCATTCTCTCTGGAACGTCGTTCTCAAGACGTCTCATCGGAAAATGTCCTTCAACATATTCATGCACCTCTCCGCCATCGCTATCTTTTCTGTTTTTTTCCTCCTCTGGAAGGGAAAAATTCCGCTGCCGGGGTTTCGCCTCGGGGTCATTGCCGCAACTGCCGGCTTTTTCTTCTTCCTCTATCACCTGTGCCTCACCGATTCATACGAGACGACAGAGGTGTCTCTTGCCTNNAGAAACTCTCCATTCTCGGAGGGGCAGGGATCGTGCTGGTCTTTTTCGGTGCCTACACGATGCAGATGAAAAAACTCGATCTCCGGGGGATGCTGGAACCGCTCAGGGACATGAGAAATGTCGGCGTCCTGCTTGCGCTCGCGGCGGGATTTTTTTATTCGATTGGAGCGGTGGTGGATAAGAAGGGGGTTTCTGGCTTCGACGTGTTCACCTACACGTATTACCTCGATTCTGCGCTGGCCATCTTTCTTTTGTGCAACCACGTGGTGCTCAGGGGAAAAGGCAGCGATCTGCTGCCGGAGCTGAGGGAAAACTGGCCGAAAATCGTGCTGGCAGGGGCGATCCTCTTCGGGTCATTTTTGTGCTACCGGCTCGGCCTTCGCATATCCCGGGTAAGCTACGCCGTTTCCACCCGGCAGGTCAGTGCGATTTTCGGGGTTGTGCTCGGGATCGTCCTCTTTCGTGAGTCCTTCGGAAAAATCAGGCTGACGGGAGCGCTGCTGATCAGCCTCGGCGTCATTCTCATAAAATTCGGGTAGCTCAGCTTTTGAACCTGTCTCGGGAAACGGGGAGGGCGGTTGCCTGCCCTTTCGCGATTATTTTTCCCGCCTCGTTGCTGACCCGGTAATCCACCACCATCAGGCTTTTCCCCCTGTGGATCAGCTCACATTCTGCGGTTATCTTCTCGCCCGGCATTGCGGCCCTGAAGCTGTTGAAGCTCCACTGGACTCCTACGGCATCGGTGACGGAATTCACGGCGATGGCGAAGGCCACATCTGCGAGTGCGAAGATCAACGCTCCGTGGGCGATGTTGTGAGCGTTTAAGAAGTCATCCTTCACGCTGACCGAAATTTTTACGTACCCCTCGCTGGCCTCCTCCAGCTCCATGCCGAACAGCCTGATCACCCGGTCGTTGTCCAGGATGAATTGTACCCTCTCCATCGCTCACCCTTCACGATTTTTCGGGTTATTGTATCAGGTATTTCACTCTCTGTTAAAATATCTTTTATACAACCCGGACCGGAGGGGTTGATGGAGACGGATTTTATCGGCGAATATCGTTTCAACCATTACGGGAGATATCTTCGGGAGCGGTTCGGCCAGCGTCTGCACAAGATAATGGTTGACGGGGGTTTTACCTGTCCCAACAGGGACGGTGCGATTGGGAGAGGCGGGTGCATTTACTGTAACAATGAAGCCTTCACGGTGGGCATCATTGGAGAGGGAAATCCCGTTTCTTTCCAGGTCCTTGCAGCGCTCAGGGAGAAGGAGGGGAAGAAAAGATACAAAAATGCAGGGTTTCTCGTCTATTTTCAGAAATATTCGAACACCTATGGTGACGTGGGCGATCTCGAAAGGGTGTACCGGGAAGCTCTCGTATCCGAGAAAATCGTGGGGATCGTTATCGGCACCAGGCCAGATTGTATCGATGAAAAGATCGTGAGGCTTCTCGGTGCCCTCGGGCAGGAAACGTATGTCTCCGTCGAACTCGGTTTGCAGACTGTCAGTGACCGGGTGCTCGCCATGGTCAACAGGGGGCACGGGTACGATACGTTCAGGAAGGCGGCGGAACTGCTCAGGGATGCCGGTATTGATTTTGGCGTTCATCTGATATACGGCCTGCCCGGCGACTCGGGGGAAAACTTCATCGATGGGGCGGGGAAAGTGTCCGATGAGGGTGCCTCGCTGGTGAAACTGAACCACATTCATGTGGTTCGCGATACGGAGCTGGAGAGAATGTGGAGGATGGGGACATTTGTTCCCCCCGGCTATGATGAATATCTCGGTGCAGTGTGTGATTTTCTCGAACGCTTATCGCCGGCTGTGACGGTGGCGCGACTGATCGGCACGACGCCGGAAAAATATCTTCTCGCTCCCCGGTGGGAGAAGGGAAGTGCCGGGTTTATCCAGGATGTGAACCGTGAGCTGGAAAGACGGGGCACGTACCAGGGAGCAAGATGGATCTCTTAGAGCCCGCGAAACATGAAATTCCCTATTATAATCAAATGCTTGATAGGGTGTCAGAGCAAAATAATCAGGTGACAGAGCAAAATTTCCCCACCTTGACTCCGGTCAATTAATTTGCCCTCCTGAAGTGATACAAAAGAAGATACCGTTGATAATGATATGCAACAAGGCTGGAGGATGAGATAGCACCGCGTTATTTGGAGGCATATAAAATGACGCCCGGTGAAAACGTTATGTGTATCAACGCGGTAAAGCGATGACAGAGCAAAAAGATAAATTGAGGGGTGACGGGGGTATTGCCGTGCGTGATGCGGTAATACAGAAGGAGAGGAAACGGGAACGGGGTTTCGGTGTGTCTTTAAAAGGGGCAAACTTGAGAAGGTCCATCCCCTCCCTTCGGTGGCTCGTGCAGGCCATATACACCCTCTTTTATGTCCTTGTGGGAGTCGAGTTCTCCTATTTTTACACGGGAATCATCGAGGGCAATTTCCACCTCTACCGCCCGCCGGCCGTCGAGGGCTTCTTGCCGATAAGCTCCCTTCTCGGCCTCAGGCATTTTCTGGCGACGGGTATCTATGACTCTGTCCACCCGGCGGGCCTGACCATCATCATGGCAGTCATCGTGTCTGCTCTGCTTTCGAGGAAGAGCTTTTGTGCATGGATTTGCCCGGTGGGGTGCCTGTCCCGCATGGTTGAGCGGGGCAACAAAAAACTCTTGAAGAACAGGATAAACGTCCCCCCCCTCCTCGACCACCTCCTCATGTCGGTCAAATACGCTCTCTGCGCTTTCTTCATCTACGTGGTTTTTTTCAAGATGTCGTTGAAAGATGTGGAGATGTTCCTCTCCTCCCCGTATAACATCGCAGCCGATGCCAAGATGCTCATATTTTTCCTGGATATGTCCCGAACCACCCTGATCGTGCTCNNACTTCTGGTGTCGATACCTCTGTCCTTACGGAGCTCTCCTCGGGGTTATCTCCTTCTTTTCTCCCCTTTCGGTGAAAAGGGATGCCGGAGCCTGCATCGACTGCCGGTCCTGTTCGAGGGTGTGTCCGTATCAGATTCGGGTTCACCAGAAGCGTTCGGTCAGGACAGTGGAATGCACGGCGTGCCTTAATTGCGTTTCCACCTGCCCCGTCGATGATTGTCTCACGGTGAACTATTTCGGGAAAAAACGGTTGAAAGAGTTGACGGTACCCCTTCTGCTTCTCGCCGTTATTCTCAGCTTTTACCTGGCAGCACGCGTAACGAATCACTGGGAAAGCCGGGTGGACAGCGGTACCTTTGCCCGGTTTTACTCAATCGCCGAGACGCTCGACCATCCCCGCTGAGCTGTCATCCGAGTACGAGCGACACCGCCTCCTCGGGCGAGGAAGCTTTGTTCACTCCTGTAATATCCCACGAGCCGAGGGAAACGACTTTCTTTCCCAGTTTCAGCGCGATGGCTATTTCCGAGAGTGTGCCGTATTCTCCGCCGATAGCGATCAGGGCGTCGGATGTGTGGGCGATGATGACATTTCTGGCATGACCCATGTCGGTGACGATAACGTGATCTATGTACCTGTTGGCGCTGCGTTTGTCGCTTCCGGGAACGATCCCTATGGTGGTTCCCGCCGCCGCCTTTGCGCCCTTTGCCGATGCTTCCATCACCCCTGAGAGGCCCCCCCCTATCACCGTCGCTCCCCGGGAGGCGAGCAGTCTTCCCACCTCTTCGGCGGCAGCGTACGTTTTTCCATCCACCGAACTTCCCCCGATAATTCCCACTTGCATCTTAAACTCCTTTCCCGCTTTCGTTCCTTCTGCGGGAGCTCACCAGGATTTCCTTATTCGTATCAAAAAAACTGATTTTCACCAGATTTATTATCTGTTAGAGTGGTACTGATTTTCCAGGGCAATGAATCCAAGAAAAAGAGGATGAACATGAAATTCCGTTTATTTCCAAGGGACGAGAAGTTCTTCGACATGTTCGAGGCACAGACCAAGACGGTGCTGGAGGGTGCGGTATTGATCAAAGAGCTCTTGAATAACATGTCAAGAGCCGGCGAGCTGGCAGTGAAGATAAAGGATAAGGAGTCTGAGGGAGACGATATCACCCACAAGATCATCGAGAGCCTCCACAGGACCTTCGTCACCCCCATCGACCGGGAGGACATACACAGTCTCACCAGCAAGCTCGACGATATTCTCGACCACATGGAAGCGGTATCGGAGCGGATTATCCTTTTCAAGATAGACACAGCCCAGGATTACGCCAGGAGCTTTGCCGATGTGCTCATCGATGCGATCGAGGCGATATCGAGTGCCGTGGGTCTTCTCCACGACATGAGGAATGCGGACAAAATTATGGAGTACTGCATCGAGGTCAACCGCCTCGAAAACGTTGCCGACGACTATCTGAGAAGCGCGCTGGCAGAGCTCTTTAATGGGGATTATAACCCCATGGAAGTGATGAAGTGGAAGGAGATCTACGAACACCTCGAAAACGCCGTGGACGACTGTGAAGATGCGGCAAATATTATTGAGGGCGCTGTCCTCAAATATTCTTGAGAAAAATGGGAAAGAGGGAGATTCGGCGTGGATCCTGCGTGGCTGATCTTCGTGGTGGTTGCCTTTGCCCTGATATTTGACTTCACCAATGGCTGGAACGACAGCGCAAACGCTATAGCGACGGTTGTCTCCACGAGGGTTCTCACACCCTTCAAGGCTGTCCTATTCGCCGCCGCCCTGAACATAGCTGGGGCATTCTTTTCCACGGCTGTTGCCAAGACCATCGGGAAGGGCATCGTTTCTCCGGAACTCATCACCCAGACGGTGGTGTGCGCTGCACTCGTGGGGGGGATTTTCTGGAACACGGTGACCACGTTGATGGGCCTTCCCATAAGCGCCTCTCACGCACTCATCGGCGGTGTCATGGGGGCGGGCATAGCCCACGGCGGCTTCGTCGTCTTGAATATAAAAACGCTCAAGCTCATTTTCAAGGCGATGCTGATTTCCCCCCTCTTCGGGTTCATCCTCGGCTTTCTCTTCATGGTCCCTATCATCCGGCTCTTTTTCCGGGTAACCAAGGGCACGTCGAACAAGGTATTTAAGAAATTACAGCTCATTTCCGCGGGCACCATGGCTTTTGCCCACGGAACGAGCGACGCCCAGAAGGTCATGGGCGTCATCACCCTTGCCCTGGTCTCGGGGGGCTATCTCAAGACCCTCGAGGTCCCCCTCTGGGTGGTACTCAGTTCCGCTCTCGTGATGGGCCTCGGAACGGCCATCGGGGGGTGGAACGTTATACAGACCCTTGGCGCCAGGATGATAAAGATAGAGCCCGTTCACGGTTTTGCCGCAGAGACAACGGCATCCATAATCCTCCTCTTCACCGCCCACTACGGCATCCCGGTATCCACCACCCACACAATAACGGGATCGATCCTCGGTGTTGGTGCAACGCGAAGGTTGTCGGCCGTTCGGTGGGGGGTGAGCAAGAAGATCCTCTACGCCTGGATTTTCACTCTTCCCGGGACGGCGGCGGTGAGTTATCTCACCTATAAGCTCCTGACACTTATCATCTGATCGATTCGTTCACAGAGCCATGAAAATCGTTCCTCCGGAAACGTTCCCGCGCCTAGGGGAGAAAGGGATCCTCCCTCCGGATATGTTTCAGAGAGAGCTTTCCTGGCAGGGGATACCCCTTCTTTTCGCGCTTTTTTCCGACTCCGTGAAGCGGCAGGAAGAGGTCGGTCAATGCCTCGCCATATTTGCAGAGGGGGTCGTCGGGGGAAAGGGGGGTAAAGGTTCCCTCCCCATGGTAGCTGGATCCCTGTGTGGCGGCTCCGGGAAGGATGATGAGTGCGGCGGACACCTCCCCCTGAGGGGGGGAGCAGGCCGCACCAGACGAAACGAGCAGGCAGAGGTTTTTCCTGTCCACGTAGTCGTAATCTTCAAGAAGCCGTCTCACGATGGACAGGGGCGTTCGTGCATCGGGTTCTGCATTTCCCCTGCTCAGATCTTTTGCCCGCTCTATGAAGAAATGTACGTACGAGGAGAGCATCTCCTCCCTCGGAAAGACCATGACCCTGCAGGTGTGAAGCAGGGGAAGCGGTTCGGGGATGATCGAACACGTTGCGATTACACCGCCCGGAATCTGGAAGGCCCGGGCCTTTGCGGAAATTGACACATTGTCTATATATTCCAGGAGGTTAGACGTAAATGCCTGGAAAAATTCCTCGAACGGCGGCATTGTCCCCTTCCCTCGATGAGTCCCACATGCGATTTTCACGGATGATTGTAGCACTTCGGAGGGGGGAAGTCACATGCCAAGAGGCAGTGGTGGGAGAAATGGTGGGCCCCCGGATATAAGAGGTTTCAGTTTTTCCGAACATCTGATACCATTGAATACCATTCCTACTTGGTGGCAATGGCTGGCGGCCAGGCCCCGGGCAACGGGAAGCTGTGAACTCCGTCAGGTCCGGAAGGAAGCAGCGGTAGCAGCCAATTCCGTGTGTTCCGGGCACACCTGACCGCCAGATATTGCTCACCTCCAGGTTTTTGCGTATGCCGTACGAAGCCCTCGCCAGGAGATGGCGGCCGAAGAGGTTCGATGAGATAATCGGCCAGGATAACGTCATCACTCCCTTGAAGAACGCGGTTCTTACGGGGAAGATCCATCACGCCTACATCTTTACCGGGACGAGGGGTATCGGCAAGACCACGGCGGCGAGGATTTTTGCGCGGGCGGTGAATTGCGGCAGGGGAATCCCCCCGGATCCCTGCAATGCCTGTGACATCTGCAAGGAGATCCTCAGCGGAATCTCCACCGACGTGCTCGAAGTCGACGGGGCTTCGAACACGGGCATCGACGACGTCCGCCGCCTGCGGGAGACGGCTGTCTACGTGCCCTCGAAGGGAAAGTACAGGGTTTACATAATCGATGAGGTGCACATGCTTTCGCGGCAGGCCTTCAACGGCCTCTTGAAGATCCTCGAGGAGCCGCCCTCCCATCTCATCTTCATATTCGCCACAACGGAGCCCTACAGGATTCCCGAGACGGTCCTCTCGAGAATGATGCGCTTCGACTTCCGGCTCATTCCCGAAGCCAGAATACTCAAGCACCTGAAGCGAATTTGCAAAGAGGAAGAAATCGGCGCAGATGAGCCATCCCTGTCGCACATCGCATCCGTGGCTGAAGGCTCATTGAGGGATTCCCTGAGCATCCTCGAGCAGTGTGCCCTTACCACCGACGGGGACCTGACGTACGGAAAAGTTCTCGAGATCCTGGGTTACCCCGACACAGCAGGGGTGTCACGCCTGGGGAAGGCGGTGGTCGATGGAAATGCCGGGGATGTCATATCGCTCCTGCGTAATCTCTATGGAGGCGGTGCGGATCTCAAAAATCTCTACGCCACCTTTCTGGCTTTCTTCCGGAAGGTTGCGCTTTCGCGCTTTACCGGCGACCCGGAGATTCTCGCAGGCGAGGCCGAGCAGGTAAGAGCCGCAGTGAACGATGTTTCCGAGAGGCTCACGAAGCAGGAGAGCCTTTTTCTCTTCGATGTCATCGTGAAGAGTGAAAAGGATATCCTCATGTCTGAGTTCCCCCTTCACGGATTCGAGGCTATGCTCCTTCGGGCACTATCCTTCCGTGAACTCGTAAGCGTTGCTGACCTGCTCGCTGAGGGGGCAGCTCCGGCTGATGTTGCTCCCCTGTCTGCAGGGAAGGAGAGTCGCCACCCGGAGGTTACGGTCACCACATCGAGGAGACCGGATCGATCCGGCGAGGAAGGTTTGGAGGGGGCGGCGCCTGTTTCTTCAGATGATGGCGGGGAGAAGGGCGCGCGCCGGGAAACGGAGAGTTTCTGGGAAGAATTTATGGAAAGGGTGGCAAAACGGAAGAAGTTCGTGCTCAAGGGGCTGCTGGAAAACATGTGGGGAGGGTTCGATGGAGAGAACTTCGTCATTCGGTGCGAGTTCGATGCCCTCCTGGACAAGTTGCAAGAATCGGACAAATGGAATATCATAGAGGAGTCCACGAGGGAAATTTTCGGAAAACCGGTAAACATAATCCTTCAGAAAGATGACTCCGGAAGTCAGAAAGAGAGCGAATCCACCGCAGCGCAGGAAAATATCGAAAAAAGAGTCCTTTCCGACCCGGTCGTCATTGAGCTTTTGAAGGAGTTCCCGGGTTCGAAAATAGCCGATATTGTGCAGATCGATCCTGAAAAGGATCCGGGTACCGGGAAGGTGCCGGACAGCGACCGGGCCGTTTCCGACGAGAGTGAAGGGTACACGCCGGATCTGCCGAATGAGGAAGAGGAAGAGGAGGATTGAAGTGAAAAACATGGACGAACTGCTCCGGCAGGCTCAGAAGATGCAGGGAAAAATCGCGAAGCTCCAGGAGGAACTGGGGGGGAAGACCGTTGAGGCGAGCTCAGGAGGGGGTATGGTGACTGCCGTTGCTAACGGACGGGGGGATATCGTCTCGGTGAAGATAGAGAGGGAAGTAATTTCTCCCGAAGATGCGGAGATGCTCGAAGACCTGGTAACAGCGGCGGTGAATGAGGCGATAAACCGGTCAAGGGAGATGGTTCAGGAGGAAATGTCAAAGTTGACGGGCGGGATGAATTTTCCGGGGCTTTTCTGATGAGGTATTTTCCGGTACCCTTGAAAGAGCTCGTGAAGAGCCTCTGTAATTTTCCCGGAGTGGGCGAAAAAAGCGCGCTGAGAATGGCACTGTTTATCCTGAAGATGGACGAGGGCCTGGTCGAGCAGATATCCCACTCGATCGTCAAAGCAAAGAGAGAGGTCCGGTACTGCGGGCGGTGCGGTAATTTTTCCGAGAAAGATCTGTGCGGCATTTGCTCCCGCGAAGATAGAAGCAGCGTTATCTGCGTGGTGGAGGAGCCGCCGGACATCATCCCGGTGGAGAAAAGCGGAGAGTTCGACGGCAGGTATCACGTTCTGGGAGGAGCCCTCTCTCCCATAGACGGGGTGATGCCGGAAAACTTGAGGATCGAAGCCCTCCTCGACCGGGTGAAAAACGAGGGGGTGAGTGAAGTCATCATTGCAACGAACCTGAACGTGGAAGGGGAAGCGACGGCTTCTTACCTATCATCACTTCTCAAGCCGCGGGGAGTCAAGGTCACGAGAATAGCCTACGGGATGCCCATCGGCGCCGACCTTGAGTATGCCGATGAGTTCACCGTGGGGAAAGCGATCGCCTTCAGAAGAGAAATGTGAAAGCGCCTGTGCTGAATGGGTTTACGAAGAGCTTCACCGTAAGCAGTTTACCTGCAGGGAAATCAGATGCTGTCTGATTTTTCCCTCCCTGCGAAGCGTATAGCATGAAAGTAGTGCAGACAGGTATCGGTTGCCTTCTCATTTCGAAGTTGGGGGGGATTCAACCTGCTTACCCCGGCGGTGTGTGCGCAGGGGGATATGAAAAAGTGATTTATATTTTCACATGAATACTTTAAAATTAGAAATTACTTTCAATTTACTTCAAGAAAGGAGTTCGTGTCATGGCAGTGAAGGGAAAATCCACCAGGAATAAGAAACGGAAGCTTCCGAAGAAGAACGATTTCGGCTTCTTCGAGGTGAGGATGGAATCGATAGGGGGGCTTGGCGCAAACGTGGCCGGGAAAATTCTCGGCGAGGCTGTCGTCTTCGGGATGGGATTCAATGCCTCATCCTTTGCTTCCTACGGATCGGAGAAAAAGGGTACGCCGGTGAAAGCCTTCGTAAGGATAGCGGACCCGAAGACGGAGATCCGCGCCAACAGCCCCATCGAGGAGCCCCATGTCCTTGCGATCTTCCATGAGTCAATGGTGAGGACCCTCCCCGTGACGGCAGGACTGCTCCCGGACGGAGCGGTCATCCTCAATACGAAAAAGAGCGCCGAGGAAGCCAGAGATTTCATGAAGATCGCCAGCGGGACGGTGGGAGCGATCGATGCCACGGAAATAGCGATCCAGACAAAATCGCGCGTAAATATGGTCCTTCTCGGAGCGGTGGCGAGGGCGAGCAAATTTATCGAGCTGGGGGCGATCAACAAGGCCGTCAAGGAGGCATTTGGCGCCAAGTATCCGGCTGCCATGCCGGGCAATCTGGCCGCCCTGGAGCGGGGCTTCACGGAAGTCGAGCTCAAGAACTTCAAATCCGATGGAAAATTCGAACACGTTCCCTTCATGAGGACCCTTCCCGAATTCGGCTATGAGAATGCGCCGATGGGAGGCACGATCTACGCGGTGGGCAATACGGCCGTCAAGGACCTCTCGGCGAGCAGGGTCGGTTTCATTCCCCGTTTCATCATTGAAAACTGCACCAAGTGCGGGGAGTGTGATATCTACTGCCCCGACTATTGCTACGTGTGGGAGAAGGGTATCGATCCGAAGACCGGAAGGGAGGGAATGCTCCTCTTGGGCATCGACTACCAGTACTGCAAGGGATGCCTGCGATGCACGAAGGCCTGCAGGTTTGGTGCCATAGAGGCGGTGAAGGAGAGTGACTACAATATAGATGAGATCATCGTCAAACATAAATTTTCCAGGTAAAAAAGGAGAAGTACCATGGCAAAGGGAATGCCTGCAAAAAAAATGGTTGCAAAAAAAGCGGTCCCCAAACCCGCACAGGTTCCGATATTTCTCAGCGGGAATGAGATTGCCGCCCTGGCCGCGAGCCAGATCAACTATCATCTCATGGGGTATTATCCCATAACCCCGTCGACGGAGGTGGCAGAGACCCTCGATGCGATGAGAGCCGAGGGGGTTCACAACATCAACATGATACCGGGAGACGGTGAGCATGGTGCCGCGGGAATATGCTACGGAGCAACAACTGCCGGGGGAAGAGTCTTCAATGCTACGTCTGCCAACGGCCTGATGTTTGCCTTCGAGCAGCTGCCGGTGCAGTCGGCTACCCGCTTCCCCATGGTATTCAACATTGTCACAAGAAGCATCTCCGGCCCC
>JABAOH010123459.1_pt2 | contig 13017 bp, 15 predicted proteins | sample 7062181 | NCBI WGS metagenome assembly JABAOH01 (sample SAMN14538630, study PRJNA623070) | marine sediment metagenome | biome: marine biome [ENVO:00000428]; feature: marine pelagic biome [ENVO:01000023]; material: deep marine sediment [ENVO:00002113]; isolation source: pool of 5 deep marine... | reverse complement strand
CGACTGGCCCGGGCCAAGGACTACCCGGAGCGGGCCCGGGAGGCCATCGCCGAGATGCATCGTCAGGTAGGGGTGCTGCGGTTCGGGCCGGACGGCGTCGCCCGGCGAGGAGTGCTGCTGCGCCACCTGGTCATGCCCGGCCTTGGCGATGAGACGGCAGCCATCTTCCAATGGCTGGCCGGCGAGCTCTCGCCGGATACCTACGTCAACGTCATGGGTCAGTATCGGCCCGACCACAAGGTGCCCGGTTCCGATCGCTATCGCGACATCGACCGCCCGCCGGCCCCGGCGGAGTTGGAGGCCGCCTACGCCGCCGCCCGGGCCGCCGGGCTGTGGCGGTTCGACCGGCGGGTGGGACGCCCGGTGATCGCCTAGGGCTCGGCCGGCGGGGCCCGGCCGGCCCGCCTACTCGGTATAGAAGCGGTCGTCGATGAGGCGCTCGGACACGTAGCCGCCGGACGGCTCGAACCGGTAGTGCTCGAAGTCCTTGCGGAACTCCAGGTCGAGCGGGGCCGGGCCGTCCCGGTTCTTCTCGATGGTGAACACCACCTGGCGGTGGAATGACTCGGCCTGTACCGGGTCGTAGGCGGTGTGCACTTTGGACACGGCGTCGAACTTCTCGTTGAGCATGATCACGACGTCGGCCTCGTAGGCGAGTGCCGAGGACCCCCGCAGGTGATGGAGCCGCAGCCGGCGGGCGACCAAGCCCGGGGCGTCGCTGGCCACTACTGCCACCACCGGCACCCCCCGCCGCAGGGAGATCTCCTTGAGGCTCTCGACGACCCGGATGACCTTCTCGGTGTTGTCGACCGAGTGGTCGGGGAGGGCGATCTTCTGGAGGTAGTCGACGAACAATGCTGCGTGGTCGTGCTCGGCGATCATACGCTCCAACTCGGCCGGCCCGGTGGTCGCACCCGAGGCCCGAGCCAGCCAGAGACGCCCGGCGTACTCGTCGAGCCGCTCGCATGCGCCTTCGAGGACCGAGTTGTGTGGCACCAGCTCGTCGAGGCCCCGTCGACCGGTAGCGACGTCCCACAGCATCATCCGCAGCTGATCGGAGCCGGCCAGGTCGGTGCGCCGGGTGATCTCGCCCACTTCCAGCATGATGAGCCGGGCCAGCAATGCCGAGACGTCGTGCTCGAAGCAGGCATAGACGACGGCACGACCCGATCGGGCGGCATGGCGGGCCCACTGCAAGGTGACCACGGTCTTGCCGACGCCGGGCAGCCCCCCGACGAGCGTCAGGTCGCGGGGAGCGAACCCGCTACCGAGGGCCCGATCGAGGGGATCGAACCCGGTGGCGGACCAGGTGGATGGGTGGCCGGCTCCTTCCCGGAGCGAATCCTTGATCGCGGCGGCCGTGTTTGCTCCGATGAGGGTTTCCCGAAGGTGGATCGTGTTGGTCAAGGGGGCTCCCTATCCGCCCAGTGCCCGCCAGATCCTGATGGCCGCCGGGCCCAGGAGCACGATGAACAGCGCCGGGAAGATGCACAGGGCGAGAGGGAAGATGATCTTGACGGGGATCTTCAGCGCTCGCTCCTCGGCGCGTTGATGTCGCTTCAGCCGCAGTTCAGAAGCCTGGACCCGCAGCACGTCGGCGATGGGAAGGCCGTACGCCTCGGATTGGAGGGTGGCGAACACGAAGTTGCGGAGGTCGGAAACCGTGCTCCGCTCGGCCAGGTTGCGCAGCGCCTCGTCGCGAGAAACGCCGATTTGCATCTCCTGAAGCACCCTGAAGACCTCCTCGGCCATCGGCCCCTCGCCCACCTGGGCGGCCCGTCCCAAGGCGGCCTCGAAGCCGAGACCGGCGCTGACACTCATCGTCAGCTGGTCGAGGACGTCCGGAAGGGCTCGCTCGATCTCCTGCTGCCGCTCTGTTGCCCGGCTCCTCACCACGAGGTCGGGAATGAAGTAGCCGACGGCGGCTCCGGCGACGACCACGAGCAGAAGCCGACCGAGGCCCTGAGGGCCGAGCACGAACCACGAGATGAACCCGGTGAGGGCCGCCATGAGGAATTTGGCCGCCAGCACTCGCTCCACGGGCCACTTCGCCCCCAGCCCGGCGAAGGTGATCTGACGCTCCAGCCCCTCCACCCAGCCGGCCGGGGTGAGCACTCGTAGCCGCCCCGAGATGGCGGCGATTGCGGGACGGAAGACACGCTCGGTGGCCGATTGGGTCAGGGCCAGCTGGTGCAGGTCGGCGGCCGGGGCGCCGTCCCCTGCGGAGGCGCGGGCCGGCCGTTTGGCGCTCAGAGAGAGCCACAGGATCGGCAGCGAGGCGGAGATGGCCGCAGCGGCGATGATGACGGTGAGTGGCATTCTCGGACCCCCTAGTACTCGAGTTTCACTATGCGCCGCATCCAGGCGGCGCCGACGACCATCAGCAGTCCCCCGGCTCCCAACAGGACCTTGCCGAAGCCGGTGCCGGTGAGTTCAGAGATGTAGTCGGGATTGCTGATCGAAATGAAGCCGGCGGCCAAGAACGGGAGAGCGATCAGGATGATGGCCGACAACCGGCCCTCGGCGCTCAGGGCCAGGATCTTCCGTCGGATCTGGTTGCGGTCGCGGATGGTGGTGGCGACCCGTTCCAGGACCTCGGCGACATCGCCGCCTACTTGACGGTTGATCTCCATGGCTTCGACGACCCACTCGAAGTCCTTGCTGTTGACTCGGGCGGCCGCCGCCTTGAGCGCTTCGTCGAGGTCCCGTCCCAGGTTGACCTCGGCCACGATTCGCCGGAACTCGTCGGCCGATGGGGAGGGGGCCTCTTGGGCGACCGCGTCGATGGCCTGAGTAAGTCCATACCCGGCCCGAACGCTTCCGGTGATCAGCTGGAGGCTGTCCGGCAGCTGTTCGGCAAACGCAGCCTGACGCCGGGCGGCCCGTAGCGCGAGCACGACCGGAAATGCCGATACTGACGCTGCGGTGAGAGCGGCCCCGAAAAGGGGTCCGGCCAGGGCGTGGCCGACGGCGAAGGCGATGACGCCGGCGCTCACGGCCAGCACCAAGAACTCTCCCGAGCGCACCAGGATCCCGGCACGCTCGAGCGTCGCCGCCAAACCGCGGGCTCGGCCCTGTCGCTCGAGGGCCACTTCGGCGAAGAGCACGGCCCGGTCGGTGATTCCGCTGAGTTTGCCCTTGCGTCCCTCCCTGAGCATCTTGCGTTCAGCCCTGCTGAGGAGATGGACCCTCCGTTCCGAGGCCTGGGCCAGCAGTATCAAGGTGACCAGTGCCACGAATACGAGTGCGGCACCGAGGTACAGGGACCATCCGCCGCCGAGGAGGCCGACCCGGAGGGATTGCGGTTGCGGTTCCGCAACGGGAAGAGGCTCNNCGGGAAGAGGCTCCGGGGCCGGAGTCGGGGCCGGCAAAGGGGCGGGGATGGGCTCGGGCGCCGGGGCCGGTTCCGGTGCGGGAGGTGCCGCGGGCAGCTCGATGGTCTGGACCACCTCGGCGAGGGCTCCTGCCGAGGACACGGAGAGGAAGAGCCGGGTCGTGTCGAAGGCTTGCGATGTGTAGGTGAGCACGTACTGGTTGACCAGCCCGGAAGCTATCTGGTCGAAGATGCCGGCCAGCGCGTCGGGATCGTTGGCGGAGACGACTTCGCCGGCCGTGGCCGACGCCAGCCGATCGAGGGCCGCAAAGTCGCTCTCGTAGGTCTCGAGCGCCACCGCATAGAAGTCCGTCCGGCCGTCCAAAACGGCGATGATCGCCTCCTCCAGGGTGCTCTGGCTGACCGTGTCGCCTCCATCGGAAAGAAGGATGAGGGATCGGCGCGCCGACTGTTCGAGATCGAACAGACCGGCGGCCGCGCTGAGTCCGTCGTAGAGGGCGGTCTCACCGGCCGCCACCAGTGATCCGATCGCCGCCCTGACCACTTCCCGGTCGGCCGAGAACCCGCTCACGACGGTGGCCTCGTCGCCGAATCCGACCACCGCGATGCTCACCCCTTCCGGCATCTGTTCGACGAACGAGAGCGCCGCCGACCTCTCGGCGCTGAGTGCCTCGCCCGCCATGCTGCCCGAGGTGTCCAGCACGAGCACCACCTCGAGACCCTCGTTGGGAATGCGGGCGACCTGGGCATCTTGCGCTAGTCCGTTCTCGGCCAGGTGGAATGCCTCGGGAGGGAGGTCGGTGCCGACGAACGGTCGGGGAACGCTCACCGTGACCGAAACGATGGGATGCCCGGCCGTATCGACAGACTCGATCCGCAGCGGGGCCGCGGCCCCGCCCTCCTGGGCGGAGGCGAACGGAGGTGGGGGGGCGACCGCGAGGGTGATGGCCAGCAGGGCGGCCACGAGAATGTCGGACTTCACCGGGTGCCTTTCGTTCGGGTTCTGCCGACCAGCTCCGGCCGGCCGAAGATGCCCTGGGGCAGTTCGATTCCGAGTTCACTGAGGTGCTTGCTGAACTGAGGCCTGATGCCGGTCGGTCGGATCGTTCCCTTGAAGCGGCCGGCCTCGTCGACTCCGGCCCCGTAGTCGAATTCGAAGATCGTCTGCAGGGTGACCACGTCGCCTTCCATGCCGACGACTTCCTCGATGCTGGTGATCCGCCGGGAGCCGTCCCGGAGCCGGCTGAGGTGGATGATGGCGTCCAGAGCAGAGGAGACCTGCTCGCGGATCGCCCGCACCGGCAGGTCCATCCCGGCCATGAGGACCATCGTTTCCAGGCGGGAGAGGGCATCGCGCGGCGAGTTGGCGTGCACCGTGGACAGGGACCCTTCGTGTCCGGTGTTCATCGCCTGGAGCATGTCGAGGGCCTCGGCGCCGCGCACCTCGCCCACCACGATGCGGTCGGGGCGCATCCGCAGGCTGTTGCGCACCAGGTCGCGAATCTTGACCTCGCCCCTGTCTTCCAGGTTGGGGGGGCGGCTCTCCAGCCGCACGACGTGGTCCTGGTGCAGCTGCAGTTCGACGGCGTCCTCGATGGTGACGATCCGCTGGTCCTCGGGGATGAACCCGGAGAGGACGTTGAGCAGTGTGGTCTTTCCTGAACCGGTTCCACCGCTGATCAACAGGTTGAGGCGTCCCTCGACGCACGCCACGAGGAGCTCGGTCACCTGCTCGGACAGCGTGCCCATGGCGATGAGGTCGTCGACCTGGAACGGCTCCTTGGAGAACTTGCGAATCGTCAGCATGGGCCCGTCGACGGCGAGGGGCGGGATGACGGCGTTGACCCGCGAACCGTCGGGGAGCCGGGCATCCACCATCGGCGACGATTCGTCGATGCGCCGACCGACCTGGGCCACGATCCGCTCGATGACCCGCCGCAGGTGATTCGGCGATCCGAAGCGGATGTCGGTGAGGTGAAGCTTTCCGTCACGCTCGATGAAGATCGAATGCTCGGCGTTCACCATGATCTCGGTGACCGTGGGGTCGGCGAGGAATTGCTGTATCGGTCCATATCCCAGGATGTCCTCGCTGATGGCGCCGACCAGCTTGCCGACCTCTTCCTTCGAGAGCGGGGCGCCTTCGCTCTGCACGATCTCCTCGAGCTCGTTTTGCACGAACACGTCGAGTTGCTGTTTGCTGATGCTCGAGTCGTAGAGACGGGCTCCCAGCTTGACGAACAGTGCCTCCTTGGCCCGCTGCTTGAGAGTGGCCAGCGGGTCGCCATTCCCCCGGGCCCGCAGCGGTGGCTGACCCGATGCATCCAGCTCGGCGTCTTCGACTTGGCGCAGCCGGTCACTCAGTTTCATCTGCTCTTGATCCTTCCTAGCAAGCCCGTCGGTTGGGCCGGCACTTCGGCAAACACGTCGACTAGATCCCGCAGTGCCCGCGCCGGGGGCGCCTTGGGGGCCGTCTCCATCAGCGGAACCCCCTGGTTCATCGAGAGCGGGAGCAGCCTCGAGCTGGGGATCTTGTGGTGGATACTCGTGCCCAGAGTGGCGGTCGCCTCGGCAGCCTCGAGACCGACTCGGGCATCGGCTCGGTTGAGGATGTAATGCCTTGCTGGTGCCGTCATATCCAGGCGGTCGAGGGCATCAACGATCTTGCGCAGGCCCCGCACGCTGGCAACCGACAGGTCGCAGACCAACAGCAGATCGGTGGAGCACTCGAGGGCGGAGAGGGTGTGTTCGCCGATCCCGGCCGAGGTGTCGACGATGACAAAGGCGAACTCGTCGGCCAGCAGCCGGAGGGCCGCCTGGACCTGCCCCTCGGTGACTCGTTCACCTTCGGCAGGAGTATCGGGAGCGCACAAGACGAACAGGCGCTCCTTGCGGCGACCGAGAAAGACCTTGAGGGTGGCCGCATCGAGGCTTCCCTTGGTGGAGGCGACGTCGGCGATGCTGTGCTGCGGGGTGAGAGCCAGCGCCGTGGTGATGTCTCCGAACTGGAGGTCGAGGTCTACGAGCACCACCTCCCCGGGCCGGGCCTCGGCCAGGCCTACTGCCAGGTTGGTGGCGATGGCCGTCTTACCGGCGCCGCCCTTGGGGGAGACAACGGTGATCACCCTCCCGTGCGGGCCGCCCGGACCGGCGTCTCCGATGAGGTTGTTGCGCCTCGTGCGGGCCGTTTCGATGGCCCGATCGAACTCCTTGCGCAGCTCGTGGTCGGTCGCCTCTGGGGAGATGATCGCCCGCACCCCGGCACCCAATGCTTGCTGCCACAAGTCGGGACTCGGTTCGGCGGTGAGGATGAGGCTGATCTCGGGTCGGTGTTGATCGAGATGGCTGGCCAAGCGGAGCGCGTCTTCGATCGGGATGTCGGGACCGAGCACGACCAGCTCGGGTTGGCTGTTGGACAGCTCGGCCACGGCCCGGTCGGGCTCGACGATGAGCTGCTGGTCGCGCCATCGGGTCAGTTCGCCGTTGAGACTGCCGTCGAAGACGCGCCGTACTCGCTGCTCGAAGCCCAGGTTGGCGGTGGCGAGGATGATTCGGCTCATCGGTAGATCGTCCCTCTGGTCTGGATCTGGGTGCCTTCCTCAGAGGCGGTCTCGGACTGCCGGGCCAGCCAGACGGAGCCGTGCTCGGCGGTGAAGACGATCTTCTCCACCTGGGGAGCGTCGGCGGCCAGCGTGATGAGGAGGTTCCCGGTCGGGGCCAGATCCAGCCCTGATTCCTGGGCACTCTCGGCGTCGGTGTTGCTGGGGAGGCGCTCCACCTGCACGTTGGTGACGAGCAGTTTGTGGAGGATGATGTGGGTGGAATTGGAGGTCCGGGTGTTCTGGGAGCCGGCCCCTTCCTCGCCGGTCGGTTCCTGAGCGGCGAACTCCGGGCTTTCGCCGAGGCCATCCTCGACGGTGAACGGATCGAAAGAGGCCACGAAGGCCACCGTGTCGCCCGGCACTATCTGGCCCCCGATGGCCCGGTGCGGGGCCAGGGAGATGGTCACCTCCAGGAGGCCCTCGGGCACCTGGACGGCACCGAGTGCGGCGAAATCGTCCTGGGTGATGAACCTGCTCGCCAGCAGCTGCTCGCCGGGGACGAGGTCGACGGCGGCCACCATGCCCTCCAGCTGATCGATGCTGGCGACTGCCCCGTCGGCCCGCACCTTGGCCGGCACCAACTCGGGCTTGATCCGACCGGCCAGGGTTTCTGCCGACTCACCGGTGGCGACCGGGTCGTCGACGACGAGCACCTCCACCCTTTCCTCGTCGGCGAGGGCCCGTTGCTCGGCATTGCGCACGTACGACACCAAGACGAAGGTCCCCGCGGCGGCCAATCCGATGGCCACGATCAGACCGAATAGCTTGCGATTCATCAGCCTTCCTCTCCTAACCAGTGAGCTTCACTACCAATACGCCCCGGTATTCGCCGCCCGGCAGGATGTCGCCGGTCGTGTCGAGCGTCACCGTGGGGTAACCCTGAATGCAGCGGACGTCGCCCTTGCAGGGCGGCTCATCGGTGAGCCACTCCTTGTACTGGCCGCCGAAGTTGTAACCGGTCACGTAGAGGGCCAGCGGCTCGGTCATGAGGTACTGACCGTTGGCCCCGAGCCCTTGGGTGTCGGTGAACACCGGGATGGTCACGACGGTGCCGAGGATGCCCTGGAGCTGGCTCGGCCCGCAGCCGGATGAGGGCGAGGCGCCGGGATCTTCCCCGTACCAGCCTTCGTGGTCGGTTTCGGCGTAGCAGTCTCCGTCGGTGTCGAGCCACCCGAAGCCCCCGGAGAGGCGTCCGTCTCCGTCCGTGTCCTGGCCCGCTTCGGCGCTGCAGTCTTCGGTCGCCTTGCCGTCGTGGAAGGTGGCCGTGATGGAGTTGGCGTTTGTTCCCGGAGGGTCGTAGAGGTGGAACCAGTCCAAGTGATCCATCACGCCGTCTCCGTTTTGGTCTTCGGCGGGGGGCTCGTTCAGGTCCAGAATCGGCGTCCCGTCGGCGCGGTACCCGACGACGAACGGCCCGACGAACTTGTCCCACTCGCACTTGGAGATGGTGAGGGGGATGTCTCCCGATCCGGCGGGGACGCCCCAAGCGGCGCTGGCTTCGGCGCGTACGGTGCTCCCTTCGAACCCGATCACCTGGGCGAAGAACGGCCGAAAGATGGTGCCGCCGTCGGAGGTTTCGGTGGCCGTCTCGACCCTGACGGTCTGGGCCGCCAGATCGAGGTCGAGCTCGTCGATAGCGGCGGCGCCGTCGATGCCGTTGGCGTCGGCGTACTGATCGGCCGTGGCCTCGGCGGTGGTCGTGTCGCACGGAAGACCCCGGCCGCAGTTCTCGGCAATGGCGAGTGCGGCGGCGTCGGCACCGTTCTGCAACTCGCGCCGCTCCTCGTAGAGGGCTCCGACGTCCACGGCGAAGGCCACCATGCCGATGAGGACGACGAGGACGATGGCGACCAGCACGAGAGAGAATCCCTTCTCGTTCTTCAGCCGGAACATCGCATGACTCCTTTTCCGTTGAGGGTGATCGTGTGAGAGCCGAGGAACGGGATGTCGTAGCTGAAGGGGTACGAGACCGTGAGCTCGGTGGGCTGGCCCGGGTCACAGGGGGTGTTGGTGACCGTGATCTGAGCAGGATCGAGCGAGGTGGCCGCCGCCTTGGCGGTGTCGCTGGCGGCGGCCGGGTCGTTGCTCAGGGCCAGCACCCGGACGCCCTCCCGAGCGGCATGAGTGACGGTCACTTGTGCGTTGTAGGCCCGGCCGAACTCGACCAGGCCGAAAACCAAAAGGACGAGGACGGGCAGCACGAGGGCCGCTTCGACGAGGGTGGCGCCCCTCTCTCGGGATGTGACCGTCCGGATCATGAGACCGCGTCCACGAGCGTCTTCGACGTGAAGAAGTCCCGAACCGAGATCCCGAGGGCGCTGATCAGCAGGATCGACACCAGGGCGATCGCTGCGATGACGATGGCGTATTCCACGATCGTTGCTCCTCGATCTTTCTCATCTGGGGCAAAGGACTGTGTGGTAGAGAACTGCTGGCTCACGTGCGCTCACTTCCATGGTCCAGCCGGCGGGAGGGAAGCGGCCTCCCCAACGGAGGCCGCCGCCTTCCCTGGGCAGTGCGGTTTGCGGCGCTTAGGGAGTACCGCCGGCGCCGCCGATTGCACCGGCTACCTGGTTGAACTTGCTTGAGACGTTGCCCCCGAGGAGGGTGACGGCCGCAATGGCTACAACGGCGATGAGCGCGACCATCAGGCCGTACTCGACCATCGTGGCACCCCGGTCGCTGCGGAGATACGCCTCCACCTTTGTCCAGGCTCGCACGAGCATGCGCTGTCCTTCCTTCGTGTCTTCGCCCGACCGCGTATCGGTCGAGCTCCTGAGGGCTAACTTTGCGCAACAAGGGCCGCCTGTCATCCCCAAGATTGGGGAAACCGCTCAGCCNNCGCTCAGCCGTTGAACCACCCGGCCTCGTTGGCCAGTGCCACCGCAGCCAGCTGGGAGGAGACGCCCAGCTTGGTGAGGACGGAGCGGATCTGGGAACGCACCGTCGACAGCGAGACGTAGTGCTCTGCGGCGATGACCGACGCCGACTGGCCCCGGCTCAGGGCACGGAGTACCTCCCGCTCTTTGCGGGTGAGGTGCTCGAACCGGGCGAAGCGGGCCCGCACGGAGGCGCGGTGGAGCTGGAGGTCTCTCAGGAGTTGGTGGCGGTCCTGGCCGGGAAAGGGCCGGCCGCCCGATGTCGCGGTGATGATGGCCTCCCACAAGATCGGAAAGCTCTCCTCCTTGGGGACCACGCCGGCCGCGCCCAGCTCCACGCATTCGGCGATCCGGAGGCGGTCGCCGGTGCCGGTGAGAACGAGGACGATGGCGCCGGTATCCGTCAGTGGCNNGGCCGAAACCGTTCCGCGGCGTCGAGAATGCCCGACAGTGATGGGCCGGAGGTGAACTCGGCCGTCACCCCCTCCTCGCGCAGCGACCGGACGAGCATCAACCCGAGCAGTTCGTGGTCTTCGACGACCATGACCCGCATGGGAACAGCCGCCGTCGCGGCTTCACCGGTCCCTCGGTTGCCCATCGCGCCCGTTGCCCCTATCCAGGGTCCGCTTCAGCCGGACCCAAAGCATCTGGGGGCGAGCATGATCGGAAGACGGGAGCGAGTCATCATCAAGATTGATGATTCTTGGCCCTCTAGTGGATGGACCAGCCTGCCTCGTGGGCCATGGCCACTGCGTCGAGCTGGGACCCTGCTCCGAGCTTGGTCAGAACCGACCGAATCTGAGTCCGGACCGTCGCCAGCGAGGTGCAGGACTCGGCCGCGATCGCGGCGGCACGCTGGCCGCGTCTCAGCGCGTCGAGCACCTCTCGTTCCCTCCGAGTCAGGCGGCTGAATCTGGCGAGCCGACGATGTTCGATCTCGCGACGGAGCCGCAGCTCGCGGAGGAATGTATGGCGCTCCTCCGGTGCCATCAGCTCCTCGCCGGCGGCGGCGGCCAGCACCGCTCGGTGCAGTTCCTCGAAGTCCTTCCCCTTGCTGATGATGGCCTCGGCTCCGGCCTCCAGGGCGGCGGCCAACAGAAGGCGGTCGGTGCAGCCGGTGAGCATCAGCACCCGGGCACCCATGTCGATGAACCGGCCGATCAGAGGGAGCGAGTCCCCGACGGACTCGCCCAGATCGAGGTCGAGCAGGATCAGAGTCGGGCTCAGCCGCTCGGCCACCTGGAGGATCTCATCGAGCGTCTGGCCGGCAACGAGGTCGGCCTGTAGCTCTCGGGCCTGCAAGGCGTCGACGAGGATGCGCCCCAGCAACGCGTGATCCTCGACGATGCCGATACGCAGCCCAGAATCCCCAGATCTGGGGATGACAGCGGGGGAGGCCGTCTGGCTCAATCCGTCCATGACTTCGTCTCCGTTGCGCCGAGTGGCGATCGCCGCCTCGCCACCGATGCTGGCCGATCTGCTGGCCAGGCTCTTGGATCGGCCGGGCCTGGAGGTGGTACGGGTGTCTGAGACCTCGGCGGCCGGGGCCGGGCCCTTCGACGTGGCGGTGCGGGTCGGCGAGGCGGCCCCGCCGTTAGCGGCCGAGGTGACCATCGTTCTCTCCGACGTTCCTGGGGCGGGCTGCTGGGCCGCGGTCCACAGCGGCGAGGGCATCGCGACCATTCCGGTCACCCGCCTCGGCCAGCTCGTCGAGCTGGTGGAGAGCCGCGGCTGAGTCGCTCCGGCCCGACTCCTCGGCCACGGGCAGACACAAGACGAAGCGAGTACTCCCCGGCCTGCTCGAGTCCAACCACAGGCGTCCTCCCTGGGCCCCCATGAGGTCACTGCCGATGGACAGGCCCAGCCCCAGACCGCGCCCGTCGAGGCTGGCGCCGCGCGTGAAGATCTCTCCCTGGAGCTCGGCGGGTATTCCCGGTCCGCTGTCGTGCACCTCGATGTGGACCTCATCGCCCGCCCGGAATGCCCGGACTTCGACCGGGGCTCCCGGGGCGTGGGTGCGGGCGTTCTCCAGCAATCCTTGGACCACCTCGGCGGTGGAGTGCACGTTCCCCCATGCGTACAGGCTGCGGGACACGTGCAGCGTCACCTCGGCGCCGTACAACTGCTGAACGGAGACTGCTCCGACCAAGGCGTCGGCGACCGGGAAGGGAGCGTTCTCGCCCTTCGGGATCGTGAGCAAGTTGCGCAGCAGACCGATTTCGGTGCGGATGGTTGCTTCCAGGCTGGCCAGCGTTGCGGTTGATGCGCCGGGGTCGTGTCGACCCAGCAAATGGGTGGCATGATCGATAGCGGCGAGTGCCGACTTGGCCTCGTGGCGCCGATGTTCGGCGGCGGCGAGCTCGCTCCGGGCCTCCGCTTGGAGCCGGGCCAGGGTGGCGTGAGAGCGGCGCAGACGTTCGTTCTGTTCGGAGTATTGCCTCTGCACCTCGGCGGCCGCGCCGAGCAAGGCAAGGAGCAGCCCGAGCATGAGTACTGCGCCGGCTCCGGCGACGAGCACGAATTCCGATTCGGCCGACACCAGGTGGCTCAGCTCGACGAAAGCGAGTGCCACCAGGCCCAGGCCGAACCATCCTGGCAGCGAGTCTCTTCGCACCAGGCCGACCGACAGGTAGGCGGTGCCCAGTGAGCCCCAGACCGCCGCCAGCACGATCGTCAGCCAGGCATCCGGCTCGGGCCTCCCGGCCGCCAGATTGGCGATGACGGTGGCGATGCCCAACAGGGCGGCGGCGCCGGCCGTGGTCCGATACGGACCAGGAGTCAGGTCCAGGGCCGGGCTCCGCAGCCCATGGAGCAAAACGACGACGGTGCCGATCACTACCAGCGCCCAGAGCCCGCCGGAGGCGTACGCCGCTGTAGTGCCGGGGCCCGTCGTCGGCTCTGTGAGAACGAATGCGCCGATGAGAATGGCGGCGGTACCCATCCAGGCCGCTGGGGCAGCGCCCCGGTGATGCCACCACCGCAGGAGGAGCACCGCCAGAGCGATGCTCACTGCGGCCGCGGCGGCCGCCAGAACACCTTCGAGCAGGCCGGTGTCGAGGCCGCCCCAGGGGTGGCGGGGATCCTGGGAGGCGACCGCGAAGGACACGAAGACGGCCGCCAGCAGCGCTGCTCCAAGCAGGAGTGCGGCTGCGGGCGAATACCGCTTGGCTCGCTCGCCGTGGGAGATCTTCCCGTCCTCCATGTG
>JABAOH010000331.1_pt4 | contig 13022 bp, 12 predicted proteins | sample 7062181 | NCBI WGS metagenome assembly JABAOH01 (sample SAMN14538630, study PRJNA623070) | marine sediment metagenome | biome: marine biome [ENVO:00000428]; feature: marine pelagic biome [ENVO:01000023]; material: deep marine sediment [ENVO:00002113]; isolation source: pool of 5 deep marine... | reverse complement strand
ATGAGCAGGAAGCAGTTCGCAAGACACGTCGTCGAGACGATAACCGACAAGCTCAAAGAGGTCTTCCCCGAAGCTTAGGAACGCGAAAACAGGAATTTCCCTCTCTTATCTTACCTGCGTCCGCACAGTTGTGAATACCCGAGAAATTTTAAATTTTCAATAACAACGTAACTCCAGGGTCTGAGTTGATCGAGAATTCAGATCGATACACTCAGAGGATTAGTTGTACTACTATACGCACAAGATTCATAGAAGCGGGAAAAAAGAAAAGAACCCTTGTGCTCACGAAAGGAGTTCTCCTGCTTCTGACCTTCTTCCTCTCCCAGGGATTACTTGCACATGGACAGACTTCTTATCCACCCCTTTGGAGCTACGAGACGGGAGACATCATAGGCAGCATATCCGTCTCATCCGATGGGAGCTACGTGGCTGCTGGCTCACACGATGCAAAACTCTATTTTCTCAACGGGTCCGGGAACCTGCTCTGGAGCTATGAGACGCGCGCGCACGTGTGCAGCGCGCGCGGGGTGTTTGGTTATTTGATTAACGCATCATTTCGCTTGAGGGCTATTCCTTCTCCAATATGCAGAAGCCTTTGTCATCGTCTGTGCGGTTGTGACGCCCTTCTATGCTGTCGCGGATCGTGCGATCCCATACTCTGACCCGGCGCGCGCGAGATCACCATACTTTCCCCCTCCTATTCTTGCACACGCAAAAAAAAGCTACCTTAAAACTTCAAGTGTATATACAAGAAATTCAAGATATTAAATCCTTCGCGCGCTGAGCACGTGAAGAATCATTTAATTTTTAATCTGGGTTTGAAAGTCGCGATAGTATATGCGTCTTGAAAATGAAATCATGGGGAAATCGCATCAAGATATCTAATAGGCGCCGATGAATGGATTCTTCTCATACGCGCGAACACGTGAAGATGGGTGTTCCAACCCACCAGATTAATATATGACTATTCTGTTGAATGGAGAAAGGTCGAGAAACTTGGTGAAGTATATCTGTTTCTGTCAGATGACCGCCGATTTCCTTAGACTTCCTCTTGAAGAGAGGAATAACTGGATGACGGATGGGTTGGAGATCGCCAGGAAACATGGTCTGAAGGTCATCTTCTGGGGAAACAGCATGGGCGTCAGGGAGCACGTCGTTGTCGTATTTGAGTCAAATGGATTTTCGGACGATTACATGAAGTTCCAGAGAGATTGGCAGGGCCTGGGAACACCGCAGGCAGGTAAGTACATAGACTACAGCAGGACAGTTACAGTTTTTTAATCTCTCATCTGGTTCTTTCACGCGCGGTAGCTTTTCAGATCCTGTAGCCGTGCAAGAACGTGCGCCGAATTCCTCATATTTTTTCTTGAGACTGACTCAGTGGCAAAGTCGAAGAAGAGTGTTTTCTCATCTCCACAATGGAAAACCGAGCCTTTGACGACGCCAATCGCAAAGTTCTCAGCTTCCGTTCCACTCAATATTCTTTAATGAGCGCCTCATGCATTAGTCAAGAAACTGCGCGGCAATCGAGGAAACTTGAATAACTCCCGTTCAAATTTTTCTCCTAGGTTTTCATAATGATGAGAGAATTGAGCGAGGAAGAGGAGAAAGCTAAAGAGGAGGCCATGGGTCTTCTTCGGGAACAGATCGAAGTCGAAGGGAAGTTGATAGGCCTCTACGATGATACGGTTTCGAACACCCAAAACAAGCCAGTGCGTCACCTGCTTCACACGATCCGGCTTGACTCGTTGAAGCACATCGATATCTGCCAGACGGTGGTCGAAATACTCCAGGGAGAAGACGTGCTGCAGGAAGAGAAAACTGAGCTGCTAGAAGGACTCAGGGAGCACGTGGAACTGGAGAGAGGCTCGATAGAGAGGATGGATGAAACATTGAAGAACATCTGGATACGGGAGAACAAAGCCGCAACGGAGCTGATTAAGAAAGTGAGGGACGACGAGAGGCGTCACACCGAGGCGTTGAGGAAGTTGACCGACAAGACGTTCTTCCGGTGGGATCCGAATGACATGACTCTGATATTCCGAGATACCGAGTGGGCCGACGAGAGATATCGAAAATCAAGAGAATTCTGGAGTAAAAGAGAATAGAGTAAAATCATGCACGCACGTTGTGTCTAATGTTGGGAGAGCGCACAACATATGCACGCTTTAAAAACAGTTCAACATGATGCTATCTTTTTGTTTCTTTCAGAAAATCATTAATTAAACGGCAGATTCTGTAAGTTTAGAGGTTGAGTAAATGCTCGTTGAGAAGCCCTTCGACACTGGAGAGGTGGTGCTCAACTACGCTGAGGGACCGGACCACGGACCACCAATACTACTGCTTCATGGCTTTGGTGAGATGTGGCAAAGTTTCGTCCCAATTATCTCGACACTATCCCTCAGATGGCACGTATACGGCCTAGATCATCGGGGACACGGAAAATCAGGACGGATAGAGGGACGTTACAGACTCAGAGACTACGTGTCCGATGTGCAAACGTTCACGAAGGAGATCGTAAAAGAGCCCGTCGTCATCTTCGGACACAGCATGAGTGGCATGGTGGCCTTCATGATGGCCGCAAGCCACCCGGAGAGAGTAAAAGGTCTGATCATAGGCGACTCACCGGTAGAGCGTATTAGAGTACCTGAGGAACTCAGAATCTGGTTCGAGAACGTGCAGAGAATCGCTGAGAGGGGTGACTCGGTATGGGCATCATACAAATCAGCCAGAGAGTCGGGAGCCTCGTTGTTACCTTACGAACTTGAGGGGGATCTAGGTGACCCTACATTCGATCTGTATAATCTAAAGACATGGGGCCTGCTCGACCCTGATGCGTGTACATTGTGGATAGAGATGGGTGACGACGAAGATGCGTTTCAATCGATGTTCGAGGGTTATGATGCAAGCATTTTCTCTGAGATAGCGTGTCCTGTGCTCTACTTGCAGTCTGGCTCTGAGTTGTTGGATAGGAGCGATGAAAGGCTTGAGAATCTGAAGGTAGTCCCTAACGTAGTCATTGCTCCGTTTGAATCGCTGGAGCATGACCTACATCTATTGAAGCCGGAGCCAGTGCTCAGAGCCATTACATACTTCCTTGAATCCCTCAGGTAGAATGGATTACTTTATAGAGGCTGCATGGATTCTTTGACATTAGCATAGCGGACACTTTGAGGAATGGTGAACTGAGCATGTATACCATCCAAGAGCCTTATTCAGTAACTCGCCGATTTCCGGTATCAACTGTTGCCACAGACCTAGGGCATTTAAAAAAAATGTGCTAATCCTCAGTAATCTTGCCGTCCGCATGTACGGAATATGGTATTGATAGGATGCGTCACTCCCCTACCGTGCGCGCGCAAGCGGCCGCATGCGCGAAATCACGTGCGCATTTCTATGTACCTGTTGGTGGTCTCACCCGGACGATCAGATCATCTTCTTCACCAGGTGATCCCCTTCCATCCCGGTTACTTGTGCAGACATACAGGTAGCCGTCAGGGCCCTGGACCACATCCCTGAGGCGCCCCAACTCCCCCTGGTAGAGTGCTGTGGTGGACTCCACCTCGGTGTAGTCTGGGGGTGCCAGCGTCACCACCCTGAGGTGGCCGCCCCTCAAGGTCGCTATAAAAAGCTTGAGGTGCCACACGCTGCTGGGGCTGTCAAGGAAGGTGATGCCCGACGGGGCCCAAGTCACGTCACCCGTGTGGTAGACAGGGTCGACGTATTCCTCGCTATCACCGTCGCCCACTATCTGGGGCCAGCCGTAATTACCACCAGGCACGATCTTGTTGATCTCATCGTGGGCGAACTTTAGTCCCTCGCCGCTCGGCCCATGCTCTGTGGAGTATAAATCACCAGTGACCGGGTGCCAAGCCAGGCCTTGGGGGTTCCTAAGTCCGTAACTGTACACCAGAGAGCCTTCGAACGGGTTGTCCCCAGGGACCGAACCATCGGGGTTCATTCTCAAAATCTTTCCAGATAAAGAGTCCAGGTCCTGGGCTAGCTCCCCCCTCCCGGTCTCTCCAGTCGTCACATAAAGCTTCCTGTCGGGCCCAAATTTCAATCTACCACCATCGTGGATATTACCTCCCGGTATCCGGTCGAGGATCACCTCTTCATCCACGAGTCGGTTCTCCCTAAGTACTAGGCGAGAGACCCGATTCCACTTCCTAGAATCTTCGCTGTAAGTATAGAAAATGTAGATCAGTTGGTTAGACTCGAATTCTGGGTGAAGGGCTATCCCCAAGAGACCGCTCTCTGCCCCCAACGAAGTTGAGGCTTCGAGGCTGTAAATCTCAAACACCTCGCCGTCACGTATCATGCTGACCCTACCAGGACGCTCGGTGAAGAACAACGTCCCATCCGGAGCAAAATCCATAGCCCACGGGACCACAAGGCCCTGGGCCACTACCTCCACTTCCTCGGGTACACCAGTAGGCTTAGAACCCAAAAACCCAATCAATACCACGGCGACGACTATAAGCGAAACCGCGGGTACAACCAGGATCCTTTTCCTCATCCAGCACACTACCTCAAGTGAACTTGAAAAACCGGTCAAAATAAACAGTGATGTCTGCAAACTTTTCAAAACTTTATTAGCGCGCGACCGCCGTAGAGGCCGCTGACCTCGTCGACGCAGTGAAGGGCGAATGACCATTCACAGTCTTCGCCCCCGGCCTGAACCGGTCTTGTCTAAGGCTCACAGGGATCTTCGCCTGTAACTTGTGAGATGCTTCGCCTTCCCCATCGGTGGGTATGGTCCGAAGAAGATTAAGTCGTTCCTCGGTTACACATTCAGGAATCCGGGTCTCAATGGTTTACAGTGGCACGGGAATATCATAGACATATTGTGGACGGGATTCCCCTCCGTCGCAGGTTTTTTAAAAAAACAATGAGGACGATGTTTTAGTTCTTCCCTACCTAATGGTTTGGGCGATTGAGGAGCAGGTTGCATCAGACAGCCTTCAACTGTTGATGACAAATGCGTTTGCTCAAGGGATGTCATAGCTTGAGCGTGTGCGTGCCCACAAATTGGGTTGCACGCGCGCAGGCCTTGCTGCTAGCAAAGTATCTACGCGATGAGATTAAGAATTGGACCTCATTGGTTGTGTCAGCATAGTAAATGCCTAAGGTTTCGTATGTCTATCCAATCTTCGCATGCGATTAGGAGCTAGAGTAATAGCGGTACCAGCCAGGTGCCAAGGTATAGGAGGAGGAAGAGGCCTCCCGACCTCTTGTCGTTGATCCCGCGGTAGGACAGGACGGTCACGACGACCAGGGAGCTCACCACCGCATAGATCCCCGTCAGCAGCACAGTGCTCCCGTCCACCGTGATGGGGAACAGAAGAGGTCCGACCCCCACCCCCAGCGTGGCATCCACTAAGCAGCTGCCGATGATGTCCCCGATGGCGAGTTCGAAATGCCTCCTCCTGATGGCGGAGATCGATACCACAAGCTCCGGCATAGAGGTCCCGAGGGCGAGGAAGAAGAAGCTGACTAAGTACTCGGACACACCGAGGGCGCTGGAGATCACTATCACGGACTCGACGACCAAGTAGGAGCCCACGGCGACGCCGACGAAGCCTAGTACCGCTAAAAAAGCTATCCTTCTTATACCCAGTTTTGGCCGGAGGATCTCTTCGCTCTCCTCGGCCGCTATCCTCTCCTCCCCGTACCTCCGGATGACCCAGATGGAGAGGGCCCAGAGGAGGATGAGGATCAGCCCGTCCATCCTCGTCACGTCGCCGTCGACGACCAAGAAGACGCTGGCGATAAGAATAACAACCTCCGAGACGCCGACCACGGCGAACCTCCGCGGTATCAGCCTGCAGAAACGGCAGAAAAAGGGGATTAGACCGAGAACTAGCGTGATTTGGGTGTTAACGGATCCGAAGCTGTCGCCGACAGAGATGTCGCCGTGACCCCGATAGGAGGAGATGACAGAATTCACGATCTCGGGGAGGTCGGACCCTAACGACGAGAATATGAAGCCTACCGTGAAGACCGAGGCCCCCAGCAGGGTCGCCATCTTGATGAGGCTGTCCACCGCCGTCTCACTGGAGAAGAAGAGGATCAAGAGACCGCCCACAAGACCCAGTAATGCCAACCAGACCGTCAAGAACTCGCCTCCTCAATCACTAGGGTTCTGGAACGGGACCCAATCCACTTTCCCTTAGCAGTGTTCAACGCAGCCTTTTTATACCCTCCTACGTCTCGCAGATCGATGGTCTTTGTACGATAGGATCCTCGTCGCGGTAGATGGCTCTGAACCATCCCTCCAGGCGTTGGCGCAAGCCGTTGATCTAGCTCTGCAGCTGGGCTCCGAGATCACCGTCGTCTCCGTGGTCAGCGATATGAAGCTACCATTCTCCGCCGAATTCGGGCTTTGGGCGAGGGAGAGCCATGAGGGTCTCATGAGAAAGGTCCGCGAGAACCTCAACTCCGCCATACTGAGGATAAGGGAGGACCACCCCGAGTTGAAGGTAGAGGCGAGAATAGAGGAGGGGAGGCCGGCGAAAAAGATCACAGAGCTTGCGGAGAACGAGGGGTTCGACCTGATCGTAATAGGGAGGCGCGGCAGAGGACTGGTGGATCGCTTAATAATGGGCAGCGTGAGCAATGAGGTGGTCCGCACCAGCACCAAGCCAGTCCTCGTCGTGGAGTAGGCTCGTGTGCGCGCATGTTAACTATATAACATACGGAATTGACGCATTTCATAGGTGTGTTGTATGCTTCCTATCGGACTGCTCATGCAAGAACACAGAGTAATAGAAAAGATGGTGCCAAAACTCGAAGAGGAAAGAAGAAAAATCACAGACATGAATCAAATAGATCCCCTCTTCATCGACACAGCTGTCGACTTCTTCAGGACATACGCAGATAGGACTCATCACGGGAAAGAGGAAGACATCCTGTTTGAGGAGCTTAAGAAAAAACAGCTGACGAAGGAAAACAATAGGGTCATGAATGAGCTCGTCGAAGAGCATAGGTACGCGAGAAGGACAGTCCAATCATTGCTGAAAGCGAAAGAGAAATTCAAAAACGGAGAAGAGGATGCAGCATCTGAAATCCTGGAGAATCTTGGGAAACTAATAGAGTTGTACCCATTGCACATCGAGAAAGAGGATAAGGACTTCTTCTACGATACCATGAATTACTTTACAGAAGAGGAACAAAGCCGGATGCTTGAAAGATTCTACGAGTACGACAGAGTAATGATACACGAAAAATACAGAACGATAGTCGGCTTAGCAGAGCCTGAAAAAGGCCACATTCTGTGGAGGTGTGCTGTATGCGGCTACCTCTACGACCCTGTGAACGGAGACACCACATACGATTTGAGGCCAGGAGTCCCGTTTGAAGATCTCGTTGATGAATGGGTCTGCCCAGTGTGCTATGCTCCAAAGTCAAAGTTCTCAAAGGTCGAATAAAACATTCATCTGCGAACCCAAGGGAATGTTGTATGCGTACGCGCATAGAAGCCTACTCGCTAATCGAAGCCGGCTAGCCTTGCGAGCGAAAATACCTCTATTTTTCCTTTAATGTCATATTCGGAGACGGGATCTTATCACCTGGAGACTCAATCGGCCAAAACCTGCTCATTTCAAGATAAACCTCCTGCCGGTCTCCTGGCCAATCGTCCATTCGAGACAAGTTGCTGAGACGATCCGCAAACTTCACCATGATCGACTTTCTCGATTTGAGAAAGGGGAAATAATACCCTGAAGCTTTGTCTCCTTGATGCGTCAATTCCATCACCAAATCGGCGATGGGCTTGTTGAATTCATGAACCAGGTCTTCATAGGTCGTATCCGTGTCTTCCAGTATGTCATGCAAGATGCCTGCACAGAGAACCTCTACGTCGTTGGTCACATCCTTCAGGATGCCATGAACCTGAACTATATGAGCGAAAAAATATGGCCTCCCCTGATCATCAAGTTGCCCTTTATGTTTCTCGCTCGCGAATTCTAGAGCCTTATCGACTAACTTGCTCAGATCTACCGACCTTCAGTCGAATACTTCAAGCGCTTTTTTTAAAGATTATTACTCTTCCCTCTTCGCATGGGCGCATTAGACTATACTCGATGAAAGTCTCGATATGGAAGTTCAAACCTATCAACGACGAAAATCGGAGTTATCAGCTTCTACTCCACAACCAACTTTTCCCCAGATAGTTTTTCTCAGGCTTTAAAATATGAGCAATATTTCGCGATTACTCTGCTACATTTATGGGGTTTGCCGCGTGCGTTAAGTCAACTCCCTAACTGGTCTAACTATTTAGGTTGCAATGACAGTAAAGATTCATAAGACAAAGGCGTGAAATATATAATTGCAAAAAGGTGAGAAGCCTTGAAGAAACGATTCGCGTACCTAGTTTTATCACTGATTCTGTTAACATCATTGCTTTCTCTTCCGACAACACAAACACAGAAACCCGAATTCCTATCTCAGTTTCCACGTAATGACTTGGCTCCTGATGGCCTTGATTCCATGGACCCCACCTTCGAGATGTTGGGAGAAGACGAGATCACGATTCGCAAGCTAGCGGCCCAATATGGATCGCTGATGGCGACGGGAGCCTCCCCCGATGGTGAACCGGCCGCGGTCGGTGATGAACTAACTATCACCATCTCTGACTTTTGGCTAGACATCGATTACGACGAGACATTCATCGTACTCATGGACGGCACCCATGGGATCATCCTCATCGAGAAGGCAGCATACGAAGACTATGATCCCGTCACCGACGAGTACGTCTTCCCTAATCCAAATGGTTGTTGGAGGCTTGAAGACAGGATCTCAACGGCTCAGCTGAGCTACCTATTGGACCAGTTCGACTCTGTCATATATCCCACGGTCACAGCCATCTACGGAGAGCCTTTGCCGCGAGGAGATGAAGGACAGAAAACCTGGATACTCATACACAACATCCGGGATAGGTCGTACTATGACTGTACGGCAACCACTTATTTCATAGGCTACTTCTCGGCCTCTGAAGATGCCGCGAACAACAAGAACATGATACACATCGACACCTACGATTGGGCTAACCGAGTCGGCCCAGGCGTAGATCGTCCATATCTTTACGAGGGGACCTTTGCCCACGAGTTCGAGCACCTCGTTCACTTTGACGTCGACCCCGACGAGGAGTCTTGGGTAGACGAAGGCTTGGCCGATCTTGCTGGTTTCTTATGCGGCTACGGTCACTCGAGTAGCCACCTAGCTTACTACATGGTCTACCATCCAATGGTCTCTCTAACCTTCTGGGGCGGAGGGCTCGAGGACTACGGAGCCAGCTACCTGTTCCAACTCTACCTCTACGAGAGGTACGGCGGGGTGGAATTCACAGCCGCACTCGTCCAGGAGCAGGCCAATGGCATTGAGGGCGTCGAGAACACCCTGCAGGCCTTCAGTTACAGGGATACCTTCAACGAGATCTTCGATTACTGGACAGTAGCCAACTACCTCGACGACACGGAGAAGGCCGGCGGAAAATACGGCTACGAAACATTAGAAATAGGTACGATCGACACCTGGGGCTACACCATCGAGTATGTCTTAAGTAACATGTGGTGGGGGCCACCCGATGAGGCACCGTTTACAGCTTCTTCTGATTGGTTCTTCGGCATCGAGCCACAGCCATATACCGCCCACTACTTCCGCTTCACAAACAACAATGCCACCACGGTATCACTAGACGGCGATGATTTCGCGGGCACCACAGCCTATAGCGGAACATATGAGTGGTACTCTGACGCCGAGGCGTGGGCGTGGAGGAGCTTCTACCAAACATTCGATATCCCTGCTGGAGGAGCCACACTCGCCTTCTACACCTTCTTCGAGATCGAGGACGATTGGGACTACGGCTATGTGGAGGTCTACGACCAAGACATGGATGAGTGGTATACCCTGGACGCCCCAGGTACAGTGGACTACGTGGCTCACCCACAGGATAATCCAAACACACCAGTAGGCCGCGAGCCCACTGACTACGAGGCTGTGGGTCGCTGGCACGCCTTCACCAATTACAGCGGAGGATGGCTACCAGTGTCAATGGATTTAACTCCGTTTGCGGATCACACAATCGACCTTTACTTCACAACCTGGCAGGACGGTGCATTTACGCTCCAGATGATGTACGTAGACGACATCTCCATCCCGGAAATCGGGTTCTTTGACGATGTGGAAGCCGGCGAGAACGGCTGGACGACCACGGGATGGTACATAACTGATGGCATATTGGACAACGGCTTCGGCGTAACAACAATCGACACCAAGTGGGTACCAACAGGGAGATATCCTGAACCGAGCGGTAACAGCGCAATGACACTACACGACGTTAGTTCGATGGAAGTCATCGCAGAGACCCAGTCTGGCACGGATAAAATATCTGCTACTAAAGCAATTTCCGGTCGCGTTCGAGTTTCAATCGTCAGCAACCACGCAGATCATCAACTTACATCTCATTACGAATTCTCGGTAGAATGACCAGAAACCTACAGATCCAACCTCCCCCTTTTTTCCCTGCGTGTATATAGGACTGAGATCGTGTGCATGTGAAGATCCATCTACGAATATAGCCATCCTAAATGGATGTGGACAAGTTTAGGTTCTGATTTGAAACAGGTGGGCTCACACTTCTGTGATCCCTCGCATTATGTGTTGATCGAACACAGATTCGAATGAGCCATATCTCCAATTTACAATGCTATATAACCCTCAAGAAGATCGGACACCCTTAACATTCAACCTTGAATGAATGTTTATTTAGGGCCGTTCCAACCACTCCGATAGGTGGTTCTTTGAAAAGACTCTGCCTTGTAGCCGTACTGCTCGCGTCTCTACTCTCAGCGCCTGTCTACGCAACGAAGCCGATGGACAAGGGATTCGTGCACGGGATAGTCATCACCGTGGACGGGGAGGACTACTACCTCGCTGGGGCGCCCGACGGCCCCGATGGGGCCTTCGACGTCCCTGGGCACTACTGGGTGCGGGCCGGACCCCTACAGCTGGTCGGTGAGCACTACAACATCGGGCCCTTCGGCGCGCCACAGTGGTGGTCTTCAGACGCCCCTGACGGTGAGCTGCTGTTTATCGTGCACGGGATCATCGACATGTGGACGGAGGAGAAGGCCGAGAGATACGCCAGCCGAGGATACGTACACTACCACGAGTTGATCAGAGTGAGCGACGGGGCGCTTCACCCCTCGAAGGTGGTCTGGCTGAAGCACACCGCCAGAGCGTTCTTCAACTTCGACGGTGGGCCAGCCCCTCAGTTCGCCCACGAAGTTACGCCGGGAGTCGACTACGAGTTCATACCAAACTGGTTTGTGCCATACCCAACATAAACCCATTTTTTTCCTACAATTCTCGCATTTACGAGGTGATTGGCTCTAGCGTATGCATTGGTAATAATGACGAAAGTAAAGTTATACCACGCAGCATCCGCGCGTTTTTGGGATTTTGCTTGGACTAGAGGTTAAAACGTCTTCTCGACTGCATTATCAAGCTCTGAGAGTAGATCTTTTGTGTACTTTGCTATGGCATTTATCCAACGGAGGAATTCTCTGTTCGCTTCCTCATCCGTCGCTTCCACTTCGTAGTCGTCTACTCCTTCAGCCTCCAGTTTGATGTATGCTTGCCTCGCTAGGTCGGGATTCTTGCGAAAAAACCTCTCCATGGCTTCGGTCTGAGTCAACTCGTTCAGCTTGTAGGTCAACTCCCTGATCTTCTCCGATAAAACTCCGCGTTCATCGGGATCTACATGGAATTCTCTGCCCATTTCGGTGGCCACCTCTTCCTTAGCCACTATTTTCAAACAGATGAGGTTTATCGTCTCGACCCCTTTCCTGAAGTCGTCTACTAGTTTCCTGAGTTCTCTGCTGGATATCATATGGGTCAGTTTTCGGATGTCCTGGGCAACCCTGCTGATAAAATCATACATGTCATTCAATTGCCTCGGGATGTCCGGGAACAATTGGCTGGATATATTATCACCAACGAAGAAAAAATCACAGTGAAATAAAATATTACTCATTCACCACACTGCGCGGCGTACGGGGAACACCGCAATAGCGTGCGTCATGTATTAATGTATTTACGCTGTGACAAACTCCTTCAACAGCTTCTTTGTCTCCTCTGGAGACTCCTCCATCATGCTCTCAACGAGCTTTCTCAACATCCTTTTCCGCATTCTTCATCATCGGCGTCCAGAGGAGAGCGATCTCCAAGTCTCCAGCGGCGACGGATAGTAATCCTGGCGTTGTAGTATAGGGGCAAACCGACATCACTCCCGGAAGGATCAATCATTGTTGCCTTAACGCGCTGGTTCTGAGTCCCGTTGTCAAGCCTCCAAGGACATCTGACTAGGCCGGCTCCATCAGTTTCCAAGATCAGCTTCTTGAGATCGCCATCCCTGGTGCCCATCAAACTGCCACGACCATCAACTATCGTGAAGAGAACCCTGGCACCTTCAACCACGTTCTTGCCCGACGAAACACCCGCCATCAGTGGATAGGGCAAAACAGAGCCAGGCGATGCTTCTTGCCCATCGCCGCCAACATATTGAAGAGCGGTGAGATCCGTGATGGCCGGGAAGAATTTACGACAGTCAGAAATCAACTCGATGCCTCCCTCATGGTATCTCAACAAGGCGAGAGGTGAAAAATGATGCTCTATCCCTTCTGGAGAAAGGAACTCCGGTTCGCCCGCCCTCTGCGGCCACAACAAATTTGGCTCTCCCACGCGTGCTGGAATGAGCCAGTAATCACCAGTCCGATACGTGCCCTTTTCAAACTCAACTTCGATCCCATGTTCGAGGGGCGTATGGCTTTCACATCCGATAGCGATGAACCCTCCCTGTGAATCCCATCTCCGAACCTTCGGATTGCTGCCTATCGGGAAATTTTTCTCACTCACACGCTCGCCTCTAACCGATGAGAGATCAAATCTCAGTTCACTTCCTTCGACCGCCGTAAGTTTGACAAAGGTTCCGGGCAGGCTCAACAATTCGCGTCGATCGT
>JABAOH010000265.1_pt1 | contig 13022 bp, 7 predicted proteins | sample 7062181 | NCBI WGS metagenome assembly JABAOH01 (sample SAMN14538630, study PRJNA623070) | marine sediment metagenome | biome: marine biome [ENVO:00000428]; feature: marine pelagic biome [ENVO:01000023]; material: deep marine sediment [ENVO:00002113]; isolation source: pool of 5 deep marine... | reverse complement strand
TTCAGGCGGGCCTCTCCTGGGAGACAGTCCTCAAAAAGCGGGAAGGTTTTCGGAAGGCCTTCAATGGTTTCGATTATGACCGGGTTGCGGGGTACGACGGGAGGAAGATTAGAAACCTATTGAAAAACAAAGACATAATCCGGAACAGGGCGAAGGTTGAAGCTGCCATCGCAAACTCCCGGGCATTCGTAAAGGTCAGGCGGGAGGAGGGGAGTTTCGACGCCTATGTCTGGGGCCTGGTGGGGGGAAAACCGAAGAAAAATAGGTGGAGAAAGATCCACCATATCCCGTCGATCACCCCTGAATCGGAGAGCATGAGCAGGGACCTGAAAAAGAGGGGTTTTACCTTCGTGGGCCCCACGATCTGCTACGCCTTCATGCAGGCGGTCGGTATGGTGAACGACCATTTAGTGAGTTGTTTCAGATATGTAGAGGTTGGCGGGTAGGGCATAAAATTACCTGCCCCACAATCTAATCCAGGTGTTATGTTAGAACTCGGATATTTCCCCCCCTACATTCCCCTTTGGGGTGGGAGTAACTTTTGAGAACTTCCACAGTCCAGCCAGCCTGATCCAATGACCACACATCGTCTCCCTAGTCTCAGACACCTTCTGGTTCATTCTGGGGGGGATTTTTATATATCCCAATTGAACCCTATTGAGAATGATTATCAGCAATAATCAAGAAAAATATACATTTATCCTTGCAATGTCTTTCAATATTTGCTAATAGTAACAACAGTACTTATTTTAATGCCGTTTGGAGTTGATGCGCAGTTACCGGAGAGGGAAAAGATGATTTAGCCCCCGGTACTTTCTCGCCCTCATCACCGTATCCAGCCTCATTCCTTTCCGTTTAAAGTATGAGATTCATGTCATGGGTTTAAGCGCCTGTTCATGATGTGAATCGCTGATCGTCGTTCAATTCGGTGTAATACCTTTTGGGAGAGGGGGGGGTATTTCCAGTAAGAAAATACAAGGTGCTTTTTACCGCTCGACGCTAATCCTCCATCTATCCAAAGGAAAAGAACGTCTTGTCTCTATTATTCTGGTTTTGCTGTGGGTAATCATCTGCTTCATGCCGGGCGAAGCACTGGGGAGGCGGAATCGATACAGGAATTTTATCGCATTGAAACCGGGAGTGTACTCTCCCCAGGACACCACCCTGGACGGGTTCGATGAGGAGTTCTCGGGCTCACTGGTTTTGGGAGAATACACGTCCGAAAACTTTATATTTGTTGAGAAGATAGTCGTCATCCTGAACGTTCGAAACACAGGATGATGAAACACATACCACGCAATAAACAGGGAGAGGGGGGAAAATCATGAAAAGACTTCTTATTATCCTACTGGCGTTAACGGTTTCAGGATGTGCGGCCACGCAGGTTGCCCTCGAGAAGAGGCATCTCGACGTGCAGACGAAGATGAGCGAAACCATCTTCTTAGATCCCGTCGGGCCGGATAAGAGGGTATGCTGTGTGGTTGTTAAAAACACCTCCGACAAAGACATCGATATAGCCCCGCAAATAAAATCGGCAATCGAACAAGCCGGCTATGCGATTTCAACCAACCCCGATGTGGCTCACTACATGCTGCAGGTAAACATCTTATCCGTTGGAAAGGCTGACCCTTCAGCGCTCCGTGAAGCACTCCATGCGGGGTATGGAGGGCCGCTTGCAGGTGGTCTCGCCGGCGCTGTTATAGCAGGGAATCCCGCTAAAGGAGCAGCTGTCGGGGGCATTATCGGAGGAATTGCAGAGGTCGTGGCCGGTTCTCTCGTTAAAGATGTCACGTATGCAATCGTCACAGATATCCAGGTGTCGGAAAAGTCGGATGCACCGGTCGAACAGGTAACGGATAGTACCATGGCACAGGGAACGTCGACCACTATCCGGCAACACACAGCGAGCTCAGTAAACTGGAAGCGGTATCGAACGAGGGTAATCTCTTCAGCGAATAAAGTTAACCTCAAATTTGAAGATGCCCTTCCGGAAATAGAGCAGGGCCTCTCAAAATCGATCGCGGGACTCTTTTAGCATCAGGGATGGCCAGGGTCAGTTCTCATATCATCAGAATATGAGAAAATGGGAACTGACCCCGGGCTTTCCGCAACAGTATTTATTGTAATGCCGTTTGGAGTTGATGCGCAGTTCTCGGAGAGGGAAAAGATGATTTAGCCCCCGGGACTTTCTCGCCTGCATCACTGTAATGCTCAGCATTCCTTTCCGTTAATAACTCATAGATTTATGTTTTGGGTCTAATAACGATTTGTTCGTGATGTGAGTCGCTGTTTGTTGTTAATGATGGTTTAACCCCTTTGGGAGAGGGGGGGGGGTATTTCCAGTAAGAAAATACAAGGTGCTTTTTACCGCTCGACGCTATTCCTCCATCTATCTAAAAGAAAAGAACGTCTTATCTCGATTATTCTGGTCTTCCTGTGGGTAATCATCTGCTTCATGCCGGGTGAAGCCATCGGGAGAAGACGGAGGGGATACGGGAATTTTGCCGCATTGAAACCCGGGATCTACGCTCCACTTGAAAGCAGGCTGAGTGATTTCGACCCGGGATTTGCAGGAACGCTGGCCTTTGGTGAATACACTTCAGAAAATTTTTCCTGGGGAATCGAGTTCAGCAACTTGAACACTGATTTCGACAACGGCTCTCAAAAAAACGAAATATCCGCAAACTCGGCCAAACTCATCCTGACATGGATCAAGCCTTTCGGAAGAAAGAGGAACAGAAAGTGGGAGATTTACCTCAATATTGGTGGGGGCATCTATTTTGTCGATCTTGAAGGGGCAGGATCGGTAGTTTCAGGCAAAGAGAGTGATGAAGTATACGGTGTGGAGGTAGGACTCGGGGGGAACTTTAATTTATCGAAGCGTTTTTATTTGGGGTTAGAGGGTAAGTACATCTATACGACTGACGTGGAGGTATTTCAGCCAGTGGTGGATAAGTTTTCATTGCAGGGATATGAAATTTTGGGCTCTATCGGCGTGAGGTTCAATTTTTTCAGGATCTTCCGTAGCCGCTGATATGAAAAGAGGAGGAAAAATGAAAAAGAAATTTTTAAAAAGTCGTTTATTGGTAACATCTATGCTGTTTGCTTTCATCTTGATATCCTGTGGCGGAGGAGGCGGCGGGTTGATGGGGGATGGAGAGGGTGGAGGTGGTGATAGTCCACCAGTCACAGGTAATTCTCCATTTGTCGGCAACACCTCCCTCGCAGTAATTACAACCCAAAACGCCAAGGAAATTGCCATATCGGCATATCAGGGAGGAATGTTCGGGGATGAATTATACTTGCCCATTTTGAGTACCTCAAAAACTGAAGAAAATGCCAGCATGCATACCTCTTCCTTTCCGGTAATAATTTCATCTTCGATAAATGAGATATTAGAAAAAGCTAGTTTCTCAAATGAAACGACTGAACAAGAAGATTCTTTCACACCCCTTTATACAGAGGGTCCCTACACATTTTCCGATCCATATAGTATTGGTTCTATAACGTATACGTTTTCTATTAATGAGACTTCGTTCGCCTATTCCGGGAGCATTCAATACGATAATTACCATATCGGTACTAATGCGTACTTCGATGGCTCAATCACTATCGAAGGTTCGATGGGGTCAAACTATCTCATGTACTCATACACCGTTTCATCGGACAACTTCACCTTTGTTTTTGGCAGCGAAGTCAACACGATAATGTATTTCGAATATACAACAACCATCACCTATGATGGGTATCTTGCAACGGCGTATTCTTATACATGTTCATATTATTGGAAAGATGGCACAACGGGACAGGTGTCATGGGTGGATAATTACACCATGACAGAGACATTCATATTGGACTCGTATGGTTATCCCCTTGGGTATAACATGACTATCTCGGGGAAATTCTATCATCCTGTTTATGGCTGTGTTTCAATAACCACGATACAGCCGTTGGGCTATGATTACTATTCTTTGTATCCATCAAGTGGAATCGTCCTGTTAACAGGTGCCGGGAACAGCTCCATCCGAATATCAGCAATAGGTGGAAGCAATTTCCTGCTCGAAGTGGATTCAGGCGGAGATGGGATTTATGAATATTATGAATATGTCGACTGGGTACAGTTTTATTAGGTGAAGAACAAATCGGTACTATATGAGGTGTAAATTTAGAAGAGTTTTTGCAACTGCCGGCGTTTCACTTGGTGCCGGATAATCCAGAAGTATCGATTCATACAGCGGAATGTTTTCCGGCACCTGGCAGGCCTTTCCCTTTAGCGGCACATTCAATGGAAGGAGAGAATAGAACAAAAAGGGGGGAGTAGGGAGATGAAGAAATACAGAGATAGCAGGTTGCTCCTGCTTCTATCTATACTCCTTGCCACAATAATCAGTTCCTGTGGCGGGGGAGGTGGTGGAGGGGATGGAAGTGGAGTTAATATAGGAACTTTGCAGGGAGATGCTGTTGGTTATATTGGGCCTTCGGGTGGATTATTGGAAATTGATGATATCTCTAATGAAGCATATGGCGTAAAAATTCAGGTTCCCGCCAATTCACTTTCGCAGGATACTCAATTTTCAATCTCTGCGATTAAAAGAGAACAATATCCCCCACTTCTACCTGTAAATCAACAATTGGTTGCACCGCTTGCTGAATTTGACTCGATTCCTAAATTCAATTCGCCGGTAAAATTAATTTTTCCGATAAATAACGTTGATGCTGGGTCATATAACATATTTACCTTGCAAAACGATAAGTGGGTTTTAAGTGGAGAATCTTATGAAATAGATAAAGTATCAAATGAAATTATAATAAATGCTACTCGTTTGGGTGTGGCCTCATTTATAGAAACAAACATTGTCGAAAGCGGATTTGCGAAGTCTAATACTTCTTCAATTACAGCCCGGGCAGTATCAGTTGATTCGCAATGTTCTGCCCCCGGCTCCACAATGTTCGAGGAGGGTTTTGATCCAACCTGCGCTCAAGAATGGAAGTTGGCAATTTACTTCAAGCTTATGTCTCCTCTTTTATGGGAACGTATAAAAACATACCAGAATGAAATTGATGGCTTATTTGATCTTAATGATGTATCCACTGCGATGATGGATTTATCAACTTCAATTGCAAACTTTATTGAGATGGCAGGATTGGCAACTGATCCTTTGTTTTTAGAAGATCGTTTAAAACAATTACAATTTTTTTTGAAAGGTTGGGGAATAGCAGTTTCATCACTAGAAGGAGATACATTTTCCAAAGGATTTGACTTAATTGTTGAGACCGCCGTGACTATAGCGTTCAATAAGATAAGCGGTCCAGCTCCATATATTGTAAATAATACATTCGATATTTTACATGGTAGTTTAACACTTTGGGCCGTGGATCAATTGTCGGAAAAAAGGAATGAATGGGAAATAGCCGAGAGATATTTATATTATTTTTATAAATATGGTGCTGACACAAGAAGACTTGCCGAGAAATATGGATTATCTCAAGATGCACTTGAAACAAACATAATTATTAAAGTGGCAGACGAATTGGGCTTCGAAAATGGGTGGATATTTAAAGATTATGATGTGCAAAAAGTATTAAATATAATAATACACTCACAGAATTTTGTTAATGATTATTATAGAGGAGTAATAACCTCCACACAGTCGCTTTTGGCTACATCCGTCAGTGAAAATGGAGCTACACTGAATGGTAAAGTGAATCCATACGGACTTCCTACAACTGCATGGTTTGAGTGGGGCACAGACTCCACATTGATAAATGTTTCCAGCACATCGCCAAAAGATTTGGGAAATGGTAATACAGGTGTCTTGGTGAGCTACTCCCTTTCAGGGTTGAGTCCGGGGACAACCTACTACTTCCGTGTAGTCTCAAAGAAAGACACTTGGATATTACCGGGTCAAATTGAGAGTTTCACCACACTTGGAACTTCCCCATTAAACATTTACTACGTCAAAAAGGGAGTGGCCGGCGGTAACGGTTTGTCATGGGCAACAGCCTTCAACCACCCACAAGACGCTATGGATGTCGCATCATCTGGAGACCAAATTTGGGTTGCGGCGGGAACGTATACCAGAAGGAATCCGTCAGATACCTTTGTTCTTGATATGAGAGATGGAGTCGAGATTTACGGGGGATTTGCCGGAGGAGAAGCGGATATATCACAAAGAAATTTTTCCCAAAATGTCACGATTCTGGATGGAGAAAACGTTGCCTACCACGTGGTAGTGGGAGCAGACAGTTCCCGTTTGGATGGATTCACGATACAACGTGGGAATGCTAACGGATCGAACCCGGATGATCGCGGCGGAGGAATGCTTAACATTGGCTCAACTCCTTCTTTGGGTGGTTACGTATCTCCAATCGTTGAAAACTGCATATTTAAAGAAAACAACGCCTCCTATGGAGGGGGAATATACAATTACTGGAGTTTGGCAACTATCGCCAATTCCACGCTGACCCTCAACTCTGCTTTACAAGGCGGTGGGATGTACAATGGTTTTAACTCTAATGCAACGATATCTGAATGCCATTTCTTGGAAAATTCTGCAGACGATGGAGGAGGCATCCTAATAGATAGCTCTAATCCAACGATTACAAATTCAGTGTTTACAAAAAACTCCGCTTCGAATCGCGGAGGGGGTGGATTCAATAACGGCTCACCGAACATCACGAAAAGCAAGTTCGTTGGGAACTCAGCCATCTCCGGCGGAGCACTTTTTACCTATAATTCTTCCGGCGCTGTCAAACCTTATATAATCAACTGTCTCTTTTCGGGGAACTCTGCTACGGACAGAGGCGGAGGCATATATTCTTTTTACTACCACACGCCTCAAGTAATAAATTGCACCTTTACGGGAAACAGGGCCGGAACGATGGGAGGGGCAATTTACGATGAAATCAGCAATCTTGTCATCATCAACAGTATCCTCTGGGGAGATTCAGCTCCATCCAACCCGGAAATTAATCTGCCCCATTTAAGAACTTATTACTCCGATGTCGAGGGAGCCATCCCCGGGAATAATATACGTAGAGACAACATCTCGTCCACCCCCAGTTTCACAGTTCCCGGCCACTGGGACGACAAGGGAACCACAGGTAAAGCCGACGATGAGTGGGTAGACGGCAACTATCATCTTGAGGCAGGCTCCCCCTGTATCGACTCGGGTACCTCTCAGGATGCTCCCAGCGAAGACTTCGACGGAATCTCTCGACCGCAGGGACTTGGCTACGATATGGGAGCCTATGAATACAACGGTGACATTCTGCCCGACATTACCCCTCCCGTTTTGACAGGTTCCTCGCCTTTGAATGGAGAAACAGATGTATCAACATCCTTATCAGCCATCTCGTTTACATTCAACGAACCTATGCAACAGGAATCATCTGTAGCATGGGGCGGGATTGATGAAACGTACTATGGATCTTCTTACTGGAGTACCGACAGCCAGACTTTGGTATTCCCTTTGATTAAGGGTCTTCCCTCAAAAACAACTGTCACCTGGGCGGTGAGCAATTGCTATGACCTGGCGGGAAATGCCCTTCCCACAACATCCGGTTCTTTCCAGACAGCGGCAGTAACAGTACCAACGTACTCGACAAGCGGGTATGTCAGGACTTCTTCGGGAGCCGGTATAGGAGGAGTAACGGTAACTCTTTCCGGGGACAATTCAGGCCAAGCGACAACTCAATCGACCGGTTACTACTCGATTCCAAATCTCACGAATGGTTCGTACACAATAACCCCATCACTTTCTGGTTACACATTTACACCAACAACAAGAACGGTGACGATTAATAACTCAAACCAGACAGGTCACGATTTTACTGGAAATCCTGTTATCACGAAACCACCTCCCCCCAGCAATATTTCTGTTGCCAGGGGGGAAAACGAGATTTCGCTGAGCTGGAACTCGGTAATTAGTGCCACCAGCTATAACATCTACTGGAGCACCAACCCGAGCGTATCTCCCTCAAGCGGCACAAAGATCTCCGGGATAACTGCGAACACATATAATCATTTTGGGTTAACCAACGGTGTAACGATTTATTACGTAATCACCTCAGTTAATTCGGCAGGGGAAGGAGCCCCTTCGGCAGTAGTTAGCGCAACACCAGTAGACTTAACGTTACCTGCACTTAATAGTTCAAACCCCTCAAACGGGGCAATCAATGTCCCCGTCTCTCTCTCGTCTATTTCCTTTACTTTCAACGAACCCATGGGGACGAGTAATACCATATCCTGGGGGGCGATAGACAGTTCATACTTCGGGACATATTCATGGAGCGCAGACAAGATGACGCTGACCTGCCCGCTCACAAAAACTCTGCCTTCGAATACTACCATTTCCTGGACGCTGAGCAATTTCCGTGACACCACCGGTAATCTCCTCCTAGCGACCTCAGGATCGTTCAAGACGGAGTTAGTTACCTATCAAATCAACGGCCTCATAACCACATCCGACAGCATAGGTCTAGGAGGAGTTACGGTAAGCATGACGGGAGACAGGAACGATAGCACAATATCTCAACCAGGCGGATATTATGAGTTTTCCAGCGTTCCTAACGGGACCTATGTGCTGACACCCTCTTTGTCTGGGTATTATTTTACTCCCGCAAACAGAGCGATAAATATTGCCGGTTCGGATGAAACTGATATCAATTTTATCGGATCACCAGTCGTGACAGTTCCTGATCCTCCTACTAACCCAACTGCAACAGGCGGTGATGGAGAAGTAACACTGAGTTGGAATGTAGTGGGCAACGCAACAGGCTACAATATTTATTGGAGCACCAGTCCGAGCGTTTCTCCATCAACCGGAACGAAGATAGGCGGAATTACCACCAATACATATGCTCACTCGGCTTTAACTAATGGAGTTACTATTTATTACGTTGTAACCGCTGTCAATTCAGCGGGAGAAAGCGCTCCTTCTGTTGAGGTAAGTGCAACTCCGGTTGGAATACCGTCCATCAGTGCTGGCCTTGTGGGACACTGGAAATTTGATGATTCAACTGACATTGGCTTTGACAGTTCACCATATGGGAACCACGGAACACCGGCATCCGGTTACGTTAGTTATTCTGCTGGAGGCAGAATAAATGGTGCAGCCAGCTTTATAAAGGGAAGTAATTCAGGGATCACAATTCCCAGTGCCCCCTCTCTTAACATTACCGGGGGAATTACAATGGCTGCGTGGGTAAACATGGCTGTGAACGACGGTGATGGAACCATCCTCAGCAAATCTGATGCCTCCTCCTCCAATGAAACGTACACTTTCTGGGCAAGCTTCTGGAAAAGCAGCAACCACATGGCAGCATGGTTTTTGCCCGCCGGTGTAATTTACGACTCTGGTGTTTCAGTGCCAGCAGGGAAATGGGATCACCTTGCGGTGACCTACGACGGACTGTTAAATGGGTATATCCGGTTTTACGTCAACGGAATTTTAGTCGCAACACAGCAATCAAGTACTTCTGGCTTAACTGCCAATAACAGCAATTTGCATATAGGCGCATCCCCGTGGCCGATATCCGAAGATTTTTCCGGTCTCATGGACGAGGTCCGTCTTTATAACAGGGCCTTGAGTGATGTTGAGATTCAAATGCTTTATGCCCAGACCAGCGATCTACAGATCTTTTACGATGAAACGTCAAGTCGATTACCGACTATTGATCTCGTTGGATCCAGTGGGGTGGAATTTTGCGACGTTGACAATGATGGGGACCTAGATATCTATCTGTATCAGTCAAATGCAGGGAGGACTGATTCGATACTGATCAACCAAGGTTTGCATACCGGAATATTTTCAGATGAAAGCTCTTCCAGGCTCCCGTTGGCGAGTACGACAATTGGTGAAGGTTCACGACCCGTTACCTGTGGAGACATAGACGGGGATGGGGACAATGACATAATTCTCTCCAATAACTCTTACCAGAGTTCGTTGCAGGGCCTACCGCTGTATGACGTGCTTCTCGTGAATCAGGGTGGTATCCAGGGGGGCACGGTAGGGTTCTTTGCGGACGGATCGAGCCAGCTAAATGAACCATCCGTTGACATTACATTCTTCACGCTTCTCATCGATGTAGATAAAGATGGCGACTTGGATATATTCGAGGGGAACTACCAATATAAAAGCAACATTCAAATCAACCAGGGTGGAAGCCAGGGTGGAACTGAAGGGCAATTCGTCGATGAAACCGCAACGAGAATGTCCGGTTTCCCGACCACACATTCTCAGGACGGTTACAGCGGGGATGTTACCGGAAACGGATTTGCAGATGTTGTAGTTGCACAGAGCTCCTCGCTCCCTATTGTTTTCCCCAATTATCTTTTTACAAATGACACATCCGGGAACTTCACCGATGTGCTCTTACCCGGTGGGGCAACCAACACCGCAGCAATGGCTTTGCTCGATGCCGATAATGATAATGATTTAGACATCTATTTTGTCAACAAACTTCCGAGTAACGAGCAAAATTTCCTTTTGATTAATGACGGTGGTGGTAACTTCACAAACGAATCATCGAGTAGATTGCCTATTGATACAGGAAACGGAATGGCCGGAGTTATTGATATTGACATCGATGGGGACTTAGACCTAATCGTTGGAGACTTTGAAAGTGATGACTATGTTCTGATCAACAATGGTTCCGGGTATTTTAGCACTTCAACCGATTTAATCCCTCCAGATCAAGATTACCCAGGTGGTGTTTACTTAGGTGATGTGGATGGAGACGGAGATTTAGATTGGATTACAACGAGCAAAAGCACAGGTAGGTTAGTTATTCTCATAAATAAAACATTTTAAAGAGTAGCTGTAATTTTAATGACATATGTTTTTAATCGATTGATTGGATGATTGAACAAGCCACCTGTCAAACGATGGGTGGCTTTTTTATTCTCCCTTGCGTGTTCACAGCATTATGATTCTTATGGTAATCGTAAAAACCGAATCCGCTCCCCCCATGGGAGGTCCTCTCGATTGTATAGTTTTTGTATAGTAGACAGCCGTTAACAGGTATAAACAGTCAAAAGTTCTCTATCACCTCCTTTCGATTTTTTTAAAGAAATATAACCAGTTAGTAACAAACAACACGTGAAGGGCATCAAAATGAAGGGATACACCTTCATCCAGGCGACAGGGATGGTGAATGACCATTTAGTGAGTTGTTTCCGGTACCAAGCCGTTTTCGGGGGAGATATTCCCGATTGGTAGAAGCCTTTGATAAGGGAAAGGTACCCCGGTATACACCTAAAGAAAGCGTTGATGTAAAAAAACAAATATTCTGCTTGATTTTTTTTCGTCATTTTGTACTATAAACCTAGCAGTTTCGGCTCTTAATCGCACTCATTTGCAAGATTTCTCGCTCCGGTTTTAGAAAATTGAATATCCAGGCTATTTGCCTGAAATAGAAAACGTTTTTCTAAAAAGGTGCTTTAACTCGGGTCTTTTTGGGGAGCAGCTTTTACTTTGCTTAGCAGAAAAAAACAAAAAGGGGGGGAAAATGAAAAAGCTGAAAAAATTTCTGCCGGCAGTATTGCTGGTAACGCTCATTTCGGCCGGGCTGATCTACTGCGGTGGCGGTGGCGGGGGGGGGAGCACTACCGCTGCGCCGGAGGCCATTAACTTTACCCCGTCGAATATGGAGGGGGCTGCTGGATTGGTAACCCTCGGCTCAGAACTTTATTACGAATTGAGCCAGGTGGTGCTGGCAATGGTGGACCCGCTGTTGGTTGCAGCCCCGATGGCCCCAGCAGCGGTAATTCCGGTCGGAGATCTGGGACTTTGTGTAAACTCTACTACGGGCACTTCCGATCTAAGCCTTGATGATGTCGATAATAGTTTGGATCTGTCCGTTGGTGACTCGGCTACCCTTACAATTACGAATTGTCAATTGTTGGATCCAACGGATTTGGACACTTCGAACGGTACGCTAATTCTTACATTTGTAGCAATTGACCTAGTTTCGAGTCAACAAACCATAACTGCCGATGTGGCACTCAACGTTGACGTAAATCCGGTCGACTCCTTCATCGCAAACTTCAGGATGCAAGTGACAACAACTGATTGGAACACCTTCAACATATCGGTCACGGCTCTGGATGGAAACGACATAATTGTTTTAAACGAGAGCGGTCAGACGTTTTACCAGCTCGGTTGTTTCGACGTTGCGCTCAACTTTACTTTGTCAATTCCCGGTATATTCACCCTGATCGAAGAAGGTGTGATAAACGTTCCCGGGGCTGGCATTATGTCTTTCAGCAACCTCTCACAGCTGGTTTTTGTCCCGGGTCCGTACCCCGATGAGGGGGCAACGCGGATAGACAGCGGCGGTACCTGCGCCGCCCTGGGTGCCCCCGACGGGGCGAGCGGTGCCGACGGCAGCTACATCATCTTCACAGCGGTACCGGATGATTTTGACGATATTACCCTCGAGCTTTACGACAGCAGCGATACCCTTCTGGTGACGGTAGATACCTTCTACGGAAATCTATGATGATATTTCCGGGGATTATCCGGATAAGAGTCGTTTAGAGAGCATGCAGGCGGGGGGCGGATGTTCGGTCCGCCCCCCTTTGTATTACCCATCCCGAAAGACGGATCACCGCTCTTTCTCTCTCTTGTTCCCCGGTTTTCTCGTACGGGGACCCTCAAGCGCCTGATTTGAAATAGCTCAACTTTCCGTGAGTTTCGCTATTCCTGTAAGGTTCCCCCCTTATTCCTGGACGAACCTGTAGGATGCACGGAGAATGGGAAAAGGGAGTCTTTTCTCACCTGTGTAATCAGAAAGGAGGGCAGCATGGGAAAGAGAGTAACGGTCCTTTTTGTTGCCTCGATTTTTACCCTGGTGGCGATTGTCATGGTATCCGACTCCTCGGTGATACGGGAAGGGGAGAAATCCTACATCGTGGACATGACCGGCGAGAAGTGGGATGTGACCCAGGCAGTCACACTGGGATTCGAACCGGAAGGGTTTCAGTACGGCATCGGGAAAAACGCCTTCACGCCCCTCGA
>JABAOH010012163.1_pt1 | contig 13025 bp, 6 predicted proteins | sample 7062181 | NCBI WGS metagenome assembly JABAOH01 (sample SAMN14538630, study PRJNA623070) | marine sediment metagenome | biome: marine biome [ENVO:00000428]; feature: marine pelagic biome [ENVO:01000023]; material: deep marine sediment [ENVO:00002113]; isolation source: pool of 5 deep marine... | reverse complement strand
TTCCCCTTGCATGTGGCAACCAGATCTTAGAAATCACAGCCGTTGGATACGTGCGTAAGACCATTTCGGGTGCAGGTCTGCAGGGACGCCAAGGTGGCCCGCCATCGGATCGAATCGCTTTGCAAATAAAATAAGTCCAAAAAATAAGTCGTTGTGAGAACCAGTCGTTCGGCGAGCGGCTCGTCGTGAGCACCAGCCGTTACGCGAACAAGATGTGAGAAACGAAGGTGAGTGAAAAAATGTTGAAAGTGTTTGCCCGGTGTATGTCGTCCTCTGGCCGCTGTTCTTTGCCTTCCCTCTTTCCGTGGCGGGCCTCCTTGGGTTGCCTGGCGATCGTAGGGCTTTCCGCTGGAACGGCTTTCGCGAAACAGGCCCAGCACGGCGACGGCGGCCAGGCGGGCGCATCGGCCACAGTGGTCGGGGTATGGCTGCTGGCGTTCTTGGGATCGGTCGCGGCCTTGGTGCAGGCGTGGAGATTTTACAAGGAGATGATTGCCGCGGACGAGGGCAGCGAGCGGATGGTGGAGATTGCCGGGTACGTCCGCCAGGGCGCCAACGCCTATCTGCGGCAGCAGTACACGGTCGTTGCCGGGTTCTTTTTGGTGATCGTGATCCTGCTGGCGATTGCTGCTTTTGGTTTGAATGTGCAGAGCAAGTTTGTGCCGTTCGCCTTTTTGACGGGCGGCTTCTTTTCGGGCCTGGCCGGCTGGTGTGGCATGAAGACGGCCACTTGGGCCAGCAGCCGTACCTCGCAGGGGGCCCGCACGTCGCTGAACGACGGGCTCCAGGTGGCATTTCGCTCGGGGGCCGTCATGGGCCTGACCGTGGTCGGCCTGGGCCTGTTGGACATCACGCTGTGGTTCGGGTTCCTCTTCTGGCTGTGGCCCATGTTGGGCTTTGAAGCGCTCTCCCTGGTGGAAATCACCGTCACCATGCTCTGCTTCGGCATGGGCGCCAGCAGCCAGGCCCTGTTCGCTCGTGTGGGCGGCGGGATCTTCACCAAGGCGGCCGACGTGGGCGCCGACCTGGTGGGTAAGGTGGAACAGAACATCCCCGAAGACGATCCCCGCAACCCGGCCACGATCGCCGACAACGTGGGCGACAACGTGGGTGACGTGGCGGGTATGGGCGCCGACCTCTACGAGTCGTACTGCGGCTCGATCCTGGCCACGGCCGCCCTGGGCGTGGCCGCCTACTCGACAAGCGCCCTGTTGCCCGACGGGGATACGAACACCACCGCCGCCCAGCTCAACGCCCTCTTCCTCCCCATGGCGATTGCCGGCGTGGGTATTTTCCTCTCCATCATGGGCATCTACCTGGTGCGGACCAAGGAAGACGCCACGCAAAAGAACCTGCTGGCGGCCCTGGCCCGCGGCATCAATCTGTCCTGCGTGTTGATCGCCGTGGCCGCCGTGATTCTGGCCGCGTGGCTGATGCCCAAGACACCCGGCACATTGATGTTCGGCGGTTTGCCCGGCGTGGCCTTCAGCATCATCGTGGGACTAATGGCGGGCTGGTTGATCGGCAAGTGGACCGAGTACGCGACCAGTGATGAATTCAAGCCGACCAAGCAGCTGGCCGACCAGGCGGTGACCGGGCCGGCCACGATCATCATCGGTGGCGTGGCGGACGGGATGATGAGCGTCTGGGTGCCGGTGATCACCGTCTGCGTCGGCACGATCTGTGCGTTCGGTTTCGCCTCCGGCTGGAATTTCGCCGACGTCAGCTACTTTGCCTTGGGGCTGTACGGCGTCGGCATCGCCGCCGTCGGGATGCTCAGCACCCTGGGCATCACCCTGGCCACGGACGCTTACGGTCCGATCGCCGACAATGCGGGCGGCAACGCCGAGATGGCCGGCCTGGAGCCGGTCGTTCGCGAGCGGACCGACGCGCTGGACAGCCTGGGCAACACCACGGCCGCCACCGGCAAGGGCTTTGCCATCGGCTCGGCGGCCCTCACCGCCCTGGCACTGCTGGCCGCCTATGTGGAAGAAGTTCGCGTCGGTTTCGAACGCTGGGGCGAGGATGTCGCCGAGAACCAACTGACCGAAGATGGGTTTTACAAACTATCGAATGGCTTTGTGGTCGAGCGGTATACGGAGGAGGGCAAAGTCAAAGCCCATACCTTTTTGGCGATGCCCGGCGACATACGCAAAGATAAGATTCACGACCAGTGGAAGAGCAAGTCCTTTGACATCGCGCCGGCAAACGTGACGGAGATGCTTGAGCACGAGCACGGTTTGGACGACCACGATCAGCATGGTGACGTCACCTTCAAGGCGACTGGTGACAAACTGGTTGCGGTCGAAACTGCCACCCTGCCGGACTTTACACGGTACTACGACTCTTCCTTGATGAATCCGAAGGTCCTGGTGGGGATTTTCCTGGGTGCCATGTCGACATTTGTGTTCTGCGCGATGACGATGAAGGCGGTAGGCCGCGCGGCCAAGGGCATGGTAGAAGAGGTCCGCCGCCAGTTTCGCGAGAATGCGGGGATCATGGACGGTACCGCCACGCCGGACTATGCGCGTCCCGTGGCGATCAGCACCAAGGCCGCTCAGCGGGAAATGATCGTGCCCTCGTTGCTGGGCCTGATCACGCCCGTCGCCGTGGGCCTGCTATTGGGTGTCTCCGGCGTGCTGGGCCTGCTGGCGGGCACGCTGACCAGCGGGTTCTGCGTGGCGATCTTCATGGCCAACGCGGGCGGCTCGTGGGACAACGCCAAGAAGTTCATCGAGGCCGGGGCGCACGGCGGTAAGGGCACCGAAGCCCACAAGGCGGCCGTGGTCGGCGATACGGTAGGCGACCCGTTCAAGGATACCAGCGGTCCCAGCTTGAATATTTTGATCAAGCTGATGAGCATGGTCAGCGTGGTGGCCGCAGGCCTGGTGGTCCGCTACAGCCTGGTGGCCCTGGGTATCTTTTAGCGCCTCCCACCAGCGGCCGCAGCCCACCCTTACCGCTCGAAACCCCAGCCTCCCAGGCCGTCCCACTGGAACGGTGCGGCGCGGAACGGGTGCAGCCAGCGTGACAGGTCACCTTGCCGGGGCCAGGTCGGCAACCGGTCGACCCACCCCCGGGGATCCTCCCCTGCCTCACTCCCGGCCCCTTTCGGCGGCGCGTTAGAATGCACCGGTTGCCCAGCGACCCGACCAGGCCTCCGGACCCCAATTGTGCACGACCTGCCTGCCGCCACATCCCGCCGCGCGGACGCGGGGGCCATCCTGTTTGCCCTCTGCTATCCAACGGGACTGACCTACGTCTACTTCACCGCGCTCGCCCAGGCGCCGACCGGGGTGCAACACGTGGTGTTCGGGAGTCTGAAGTTCATCCAGTTTGCCTTCCCCCTGGTGTGGTACGTGAAGGTTCGGCGGCAGAAGCTAAAATTTCATCGGCCCCGCGGACGGGGGATGGTCCTGGGGGTCGGCTTCGGCGCGCTGGTGACCGGCAGCATGTGGTTGCTGTACGCATGCTGGCTGCTCCCGGCCGGCTGGCTGCAAGAGGCGATCGAGCCGATCCGGCAGAAGATCGCCGGCTTTGGCGTGAACCGCTTGCCCGCCTATCTGGCGCTGGCCCTCTTCTACTCGCTGGTCCATTCGTTGCTGGAAGAATATTACTGGCGGTGGTTCGTTTTCGCTCAGCTCCGCCGCCTGGTATCCCTCCCCTCAGCTGTCGTGATTTCCAGCCTGGGATTCATGGCACATCACGTCTTGCTGCTGGGCACCTTCTTTGGCTGGGGCTCACCGCTGACCTGGCTCTTCTCGCTGGCCGTCGCCGTGGGCGGGGCGATCTGGGCACTGCTCTACCACCGCTTGGACTCCCTCTATCCGGTCTGGCTGAGCCATCTGTTGGTGGACGCGGCGATCTTCGGGATAGGGTACGACCTGGTGGGCAACACGTTTGGCTAAGGGGCCGAGGGAAGGAAGAGCCAGCAGAGAGGAACGACGGGAACGACAGGCCGCACACCGCCGGCGCGGGAGGTGAGGCTCGGCTGCGGCCAGCGGGGGTGGGGACGCGGGCCGACGACCACTGGCCGTTGGCCTCGGGTCTGCGTAGACAGTCGAAGGGGGGGGCGTACAATCGTGCCTATGCGAGCCCCCAGGTAGCAGCCGATGGCGATCACGCGCAAGTTCATCGATTGGCGGCAGGCGATCCTGCCGGCGGCGGCCGATTACCTGGTCGAACGGTACGTCGACGGCCGTACGTTGGTCGGGGACCGTGTCCTGGTAGTGACACCGACGGGGCGAGCGCGGCGGTTGCTGCTGGAGATGCTGGTGCGGCGGGCGGCCCAGCGGGAGCTGGTTCTGCTGCCGCCGTCGATCATCACGATTGGCAATCTGCCGGAAGAACTTTACCAGCCGCGGCGGCCGTTTGCGGGCCGACTCTTGCAGCGGATGGCCTGGGTCGCGGCACTCCGCCAGCTGCCCGACGACCAACTGCGACGGATCGCCGTCCACCCACCCGCGCCCCAGGATGCCGATCGCTGGTTCGAGCTGGGAACGCTGTTGTGGCGCCAGCATCGAGAGCTGGCCGGCGAGGGGCTCGACTTTGCCGACGTGGCCGCCGCAGGCGGCCCGGCGACGCCGCGGGCCGAGACAGAACGCTGGCAGCTGCTGGCCCAAGTCCAGAAAGACTACCTCGATCGGTTGACCCGCTTGAACCTCTGGGACCGGCAGACCGCGCGGCGGGTGGCGATCAAGGACCAGGAATGCCAGATCGCGAAAGACATCCTGCTGGTCGGCACGGCCGACATGAATGGCTGCATGAAGCAGATGCTACAGCAGGTGGCCGACCGGGTGGTCTGTCTGGTGCAGGCACCGGCCGAGCTGGCTGAGCGTTTTGACGGTTTCGGCTGTCTGGTGCCCGCAGCCTGGGAGGGGGTGGAATTGCCCCTGGCCGGTGCGGACGTGCAGGTCGTCGGCAGCCCGGCAGAGCAGGCCTCCGCCGTTGCGCGGGTGCTGGCCGCTGAGGCCGGCCGCTACGCGGTCGACCAGATTACGATCGGCGTGCCGGACGACGGGCTGGTGCCCCAGTTGCAGCGGACACTCAGCGACGTCGGCCTGCGGACTCGGTACGGGGTTGGCCGCCCGGTCGGGCAGACGCTGCCGTACCAGCTGCTGGAAGCGGCGGCCGCGTACGTTGCCGGTCGGCGATACCCGGCACTGGCCGCCTTGGTCCGGCACGCCGATCTTCACGCCTGGCTGTCGCGTAACGGACTGACCGGCGACTGGCTGACCCAGCTGGACCAGTACCACGCGGATCACCTGCCGGCGACGATGACGGCCTGGCTGGGTCGCGACGATGAGGGCGCACAGCTGCGGAAGGCCGTTCAGGCCATCGACCAGGCGGTCGCGCCGCTGGACGGCGGCGGGGCGCCCCTGTCCGAGTGGGCGTCGCGGATCAACCAGGTGCTGCTCACGTTTTACGGCGACTTGCAGTTGGACCAGGAGGTCCCTGCCCAGCGGGAGACGCTGGCGGCCTGCACGCGGATGCGGGAGGTGCTGTTTGAATTTCAATCGTTACCGGCTGCGATCACGACGGACCTTGAATCGGCCACGGCGGTCGGATTGTTTCTCAACGAAGTGGCTCAGCACATGATCCCACCCCCTGCCGACCCGCGTGCGATTGAATTGCGCGGCTGGCTGGAATTGCCGACCGACCCGGCGGAAGTCTTGATCGTGACCTCGTTGAACGAAGGGATCGTCCCCCCTTCGCTGAATGGCGACTTGTTCCTGCCCAATTCGCTGCGGCGGCGGTTGCAGATTTTGGACAACCAGCGGCGGTATGCCCGCGATGCTTATGCCTTGTCCCTGCTGGTCGCCTCGCGCCGCCAGCTGACCTTGATCGCCGGCCGACGCAACACGCACGGCGACCCGCTGACGCCCAGCCGGTTGCTGTTCGCCACAGATCCGGAAACGGTCGCTGAGCGAGCGAAATTGTTCTTTGACGAGTCCCTTGCGGCGGAAACCGGGCCCAGGACGGCACTGCCCGCTGCGGCGGAAGAAGCGGGGTTCCAAGTGCCCCGGCCAAAACCCCTCCCGCGGCCGGTCGAGTACATGAACGTGACGTCCTTTCGCGCTTATCTGGCCTGCCCTTACCGCTTCTATCTGGGCCAGGTCCTGAAATTGGCCGCTCAAGATGACGCAGCAGAAGAAATGACCGCCGCAGATTTCGGCAACCTGATCCATGACGTGCTGCGGCATTTTGGCCAGTCGGTTTGTCGCGATTCGTCCGACCCGGCAGAGATCGAGCAGTTTTTGATGGACGTGGTGGATCGGCGAGCGGCGGCCCAGTTCGGCCGCGACTGCCTGCCCGCCGTGCGAGTTCAAATGCGACATATCCGCGCGCGACTGAGCGCCTTTGCCGGCTGGCAGGCCGCGTGGCGCGAAAAAGGATGGCGGATCGAACGGATCGAAGCAGCAGAGGGGGCCGACCGGTTCGATCTGCAACTGGACGACGGCCGCGTGATGACCGTCGGCGGGCGCATCGATCGCATCGACCGCAACGAGCGGACTGGCGAACACCTGGTGTTGGACTACAAGACATCCGACAAGGCGAAAGATCCGGACGAGGTGCATCGCCAGCGGGGCGATTGGGTCGATCTGCAGTTGCCCCTCTACCGCCACCTGGCCTCTGCCGGCGGGATCGAGGGCGCCGTCCGCCTGGGATATGTTCTGCTGCCCAAGAACGCCGAGCAGGTTGGGGTGCGGCTGGCCGAATGGACCGATGCCGAATTGGAACAGGCCGACGGGGTGGCCCGCGACGTGGCGGCGAAGGTGCTGGACCAGCAGTTCTGGCCGCCGGCTGACGAACCCCCCTGGAGAACGGACGAGTTCGCGGCGATCTGCCAGGAGGGGGTGTTCGAAAAACTAGCGGCTGAAACGGCGGGAGACGCGCGATGAGCGGTTTTCAGAACGTCGTCATCCGCGCTTCGGCAGGGACCGGCAAAACGTTCCAGCTGACCAACCGCTACTTGCGGCTCCTGCACGCCGGCGTACCCCCGGAGGAGATCCTGGCCACGACATTCACCCGCAAAGCCGCCGCGGAAATTGCCGACCGGGTGATGGTCCGCCTGGCCGCGGCCGCGCTGGACCCGGAAGCCGCTGCTCAACTGGCGGACGAACTTCAGATCGCCAACCTCACCACAGACCGCTGCCGCGAACTGCTGGTCGATTTGACCGGCAATCTGCATCGCCTGCGGATCGGCACGCTCGACAGCTTTTTTGCTCAGATCGCACGCAGTTTCAGCCTCGATATGCAGCTGCCACCCGGTTGGCGGATCATCGAAGATGTGGAAAACAACGCCTACCGCGACGAAGCTATCCAAACGCTGCTCAACGCCGGATCCTCCTCCGACATCGAACGGCTGGTCCAGCTGATGACCAAGGGGTCCGCCGATCGATCGATCAGCGGACTGATCCGGCAGACTGTGCAGAATCTGCACGAACTCTATCTGGCAACGGGGTCTGACGCCTGGCACGGTTTTCCCTCGTATCCCAAGCTGGTCTTTCGCGAACTGGCGGAATTGGTCGACCAGCTGCGCGCGTTTCCGTTTTCCGATGCACCCAGGATGCAGAAGCCACGCGACAAAGACTTGAACAGCGTGGAAATGGCCGATTGGGAAGGTTTTTTGTCCGGCGGGCTGACGGCCAAGGTGCTGGACGGGACAAAGCAATACTACCGCCAGGAGATTCCCGCGGCGGCCGTGGCGCTGTACCAGCGGCTGATCGGACACGCACGGGGGATACTGGTCGAACAGCTGCGACATCAGACACAGGCCAGCTACAAGTTGCTCCAGCGATTCGAGGGTTTTTATCAGCAGCTGAAATATCAGGCCCGCGTACTAAGTTTTGCGGACGTGACCCGTGCCGTGGCGGCTGCCATGCTGGATCACGCAGATCGCATGGAGTTTCGGCTGGACAACCGCATCACCCACTTGCTGCTGGACGAATTCCAGGACACCTCGCTCCCGCAGTGGCAGGTCCTGCGGCCCCTCGCAAGGCGGATCGCGTCGGGTCGGACGAACGAGACGGTGGACACAACAGAGCAAACCAGCGCCTCGCTGTTGTGTGTAGGCGATTTGAAACAGGCAATCTACGGCTGGCGGGGCGGTGTGCCGGAAATCTTCGACGCGGTCGAAGAGGAATTGCCGGACCTGACCGGGGCCTCGCTGAACTGCAGCTACCGGTCGTCCCTGCCGGTGATTGACACCATCAACCAGGTGTTTTCGCAGCTGACCGTGCACCCGGACCTGGAGCAGGAAAGGCCGGCCGTTACGCGTTGGCAGGACCATTTCCAGCTGCACACCACGGCCAAGACGCAGCTGCCGGGGTACGTCGAATTGGCCACGGCACCCCTGAAACAAAAAAACCAGTCACAACTGTCGGCTACCTTGAACGCCACCGCCGACCGCATCGCGGAATTGACCCGCCTGGCACCGGCCGCCACCATCGGGGTGCTGGCTCGCAAGAACAACACGGTCGCTCAGCTGATTTTCGAACTGCGGCGGCGACATATCCACACCAGTCAAGAAGGCGGCAACCCGCTGACCGATTCGGCGGCCGTGCAATTGATATTGTCCCTCCTGCAACTGGCCGACCATCCGGCGGACACCGTCGCCCGCGCGCACCTGGCTGGTTCCCCCTTGGGCCAGCCACTGGGCCTGACGCGACACGACGACCACGCCGCTGCCGTAAGTCTGGCTGCAAAAATTCGCCACCAGATCCAGGCGGAAGGCTACGGGCCGGTGATTCACCAGCGGGGGGAGATCCTGCGGCCGCAATGCAACCGGCGGGAGGCAAGTCGTCTGCATCAGCTGGTCGAGCTGGCTTGGGGTTACCAGCCGCTGGCCGGCCTGCGGACCAGCCACTTCATCCAGTACGTCCGGTCGACAGCGGTATCCGATCCGCTAGCCGCCAACGTGCGGGTAATGACAATCCACAAAGCAAAGGGCTTGCAGTTCGATGTCGTCGTGTTGCCTGAACTGGACGCCGGCCTGGTCGGCCAGCCCGATGCGTTTGTCATTCATCAGCCCAAGCCGACCGAACCGATTGATCGGGTCTGCCTCTACCGCAACGAGCAGATCCAGGCGCTGTTGCCCGACGATATGCAGGGCATGTTCGCCGCCGCCACAGACCGCAAAGTTACCGAATCATTATGCGTGTTGTACGTGGCCATGACCCGTGCGATCCACGGGCTGTACATGATCATACCGCCGCACAGTTCAAAAAAGCTGCCACGGACTTCCAGCGGCCTGCTGCAGGCCACCCTGCACGGTACCGGGCCCGTCGGGCCGGAAAAAAAGTTGTACCACTGCGGCGACCCGTGCTGGTTCGAGCAGCCCGAGGCACCACGGCCGGCGGAGGAGCCTGCCCGGCAGCTGCCGGCGGCCACCCAGCCGGTAGGGAAGATCGAACTGCCACCGCCGCATGGCGACGCTGCCTGCGCGGACGAACTTGTCAGTCCCTCCAGCCTGGCCGGCGGTTCGCTGCGGAAAATCTCCGAAGTGCTGAAATTGGAGACCGCGGCGGCCATGGTGCGGGGCACGGTGATCCACGCCTGGTTCGAACAGATCGGCTGGCTGGAAGACGGCCTCCCCGACCAGGACGCGCTGTACACAGTGGCCCAGCGCCACGACCTGGGGAATCTGGATGTGGAGGGGTTGTTGAACAGCTTTTGGCAGATGCTGGCGGACCCCCAGATCGGCGATCTGCTCCACCGTCGCCATTACCGGCCCCCCCTGAGCCAGATATGGCCCCACCTGGCTGCCCCACCGGCGGACGGCAGTTATCGGGCTCAGGTCTATCCCGAGCGGACGTTCGCTTACCTGGATCACGGACAGCTGGTCTACGGCGCCATCGACCGGCTGGTGTTGTTATACGACGGCGACCGCCTCGTGGCCGGGGACGTCATCGACTTCAAAACGGACCAGCTACGGGCGGCAGACACCGAGGCCGTGGCCCGCAAGGTCCAGCATTACGGGCCTCAACTGAACGCCTACCGAGCGGCCGTGGCCAGGACGTTTCACCTTTCACCCCAGCAGGTTGCGGCGCGGCTGGCTTTCGTGTCTGTCGGGCTGGTATGTAGCGTGACCCCATGACCCGTCGCCCCTGACCAAGCGGCTCGCCGCTTGGGTCAGGTCACCGGCTGCCGCAGAGCACGGCTGCCGCAAGGCACGGCCGCCGCTGCCCCCAGTTCGTACTGGCCCGCGATACGCCGTTGCCAGATCCCCTGACCGCCTACCCGCATTCAGTTGGCCGCGTCAAGCAATCGTAACTTGCGGCTCTAGAAACACATCCTGGATGGCGTGCAGCAGCTTGACACCTTCCTCCAGAGGCCGCTGAAACGCTTTCCGGCCGCTGATCAGCCCCATCCCGCCCGCTCGTTTGTTGATCACGGCGGTGCGGACGGCTTGAGCCAGGTCGCCGGCCCCGCTGGAGGCTCCGCCCGAATTGATCAGGCCGCAGCGGCCCATGTAGCAGTTGGCGACCTGGTAGCGACAAAGATCGATGGGATGATCACTGGTCAGTTGGTCGTAGACCAGCGGCGAGGTCTTGCCGAACTTGATCGCGTTGAAGCCCCCGTTATTTTCCGGTTGCTTTTGCTTGATGATATCTGCCTGCAGCGTGACTCCCAGGTGGTTCGCCTGGCCGGTCAAATCGGCGGCCACATGGTAATCCTTGTCCGCCTTGAAGGCCGAGTTGCGCAGATAGCACCAGAGGATGGTGGCCATACCCAGGCTGTGAGCTTTTTCAAAAGCCTGTCCGACTTCTACGATCTGGCGATCCGCTTCGACCGAACCGAAGTAAATAGTCGCGCCGACCGCCGCGGCACCCATCTCGTAGGCCTGTTCAACCCGCCCGAACATGATCTGGTCGAACGTGTTGGGATAGGTCAGCAGTTCGTTGTGGTTGATCTTAACGATAAAGGGGATCTTGTGCGCGTATTTGCGGGCGGTCATCCCCAGCACGCCAAAGGTGGAGGCCACCGCATTGCAACCCCCTTCGATCGCCAGCTTGACGATATGTTCCGGATCGAAATAGGCGGGATTGGGCGCGAACGATGCGCCGGCCGAATGCTCGATCCCCTGATCCACTGGCAGGATCGACAAGTACCCCGTATCCTGCAGCCGCCCGTGGCTGAACATCCGCTGCAGGTTGGCCAGGACCCGCTGGTTACGGTCGCTATCCAAAAAAACCTGGTCAACGAAATCAGGGGAGGGCAGCCGCAGCGACTCTTTGGCAAATCCCTGGCAGCGGTGGTCCAGCAAACTGGTGGCTTCTCCGCCCAGCAGGTCGGCAATCGTATCCAGCATTTCGGTCAACCTCGCAACTTCAAGGAACGGGCAGCGGTATGTAAAACGGCGAGCCTAATTCTTGTTGCGAGCCTTCGTCAAGCTGGGGCAAATCGCAGCTGGGTGTCGCAGGCGGTTTTTTCGGCCTTTAGATCATGCCCGCGAGGGGTTCCCAAACCGATCATGGCGAGCGGAAACGGCGACAGGCCGCCGGGCAAACGGTTGCGGGTCAGGACGCCAGCGGCCTGAGGCGCCGAGCGTAACTTCGGGTGGTGGGCTGGTTTGTCGCCCCCCCCTGAGAGGGCAAACCTCGTCCGGGACCAGCGGCCCGACGCGCGCCGCCAGGCGGGTCCTGGGCGAATTCTGCACGAGGTTTACGCTGATCGGAATTTCGCGTATAAAGTTGCTGGATGGTCCGTCGAACGTGTGTGCGAAGTTGGTTAACTCACAATGCCCTCGCTCCAAGCTTTTTCGTAGGTGCCACCTGGTGGGCTGCCAGTTCTGCCCCTTTCTTAGTCGGCCAGGAAAGTGAAATGTCAGGCCGTTATTGCCTTGCACAGGAGAAAGTACCGTGGGCAAAAAGTTGTATTGTGGAAATTTGAACTTCAACGTTTCCAGCTCGGATCTTGAACAGCTGTTTACCGAGTTTGGAACGGTGGAAAGCGCACAGGTCATCACGGATCGAGACACAGGCCGTAGCAAAGGTTTCGGCTTTGTGGAAATGAGCAGCGACGAGGAAGCGCAGGCGGCCATCAATGGACTGAACGAGAAAGAGCATGAGGGCCGACCGCTGACGGTAAACGAAGCTCGACCGCGCGAAGATCGTGGCGGACGACGTGGCGGCGGAGGAGGAGGATATGGCGGCGGCGGCCGACGGGGAGGACGCTACTAAATCGCGCCGTCCAAATTGTACGGCAACCGGTCAGCACCGGCGGCCAGCGGGTTGAGCAAAGAATTCGGTGGCTTGGTCGAATTCCGGCAGGATGGTGCCGAGGCGGGTCGAGCGTACTTTCGGACGATCGAAAGATACGGTCGGTCTGCCCGGCTTGCCATTCGGCCGGGACCGGACATCCGTCATCCGGCAGGCACGCAAGCTGTGCCCCCTCCTGCCGGCAGCGGCCCGGGCCCCATGCGACCGCCAGCTTGCCGTGTCAGACCGTCTTCCTCAAGATCGTCTCGCAGGATGATCTGGCCAATGCAAATTTCGCGGCTGTGAGGCTAATCCAACCTGGAAAGCCGCCGTTGCGAAAACGGCCCAGGGTGAATCGACCGTCAACCGGAGGTCAGACGCGTGCCGTCATCGGTTGTTTGTCTTCCCCATTTTTCCGCAGGTCCTGTTTCTTAAGGCGATCGTCCGGTTGGAAAAAATTGCCGATTAGAGGAGGCGTCCTGAAGGGCTTGCCGACCGGTTGCAGTGTCCCCTTCTGCTGAAGATGGAAGGGTTGCCAATCCATTGCTCTCTGGCCAAGGTCCGCTGAACAAAATCAGCCCGGCAGGCCCGCATGTTTTCCCGAAAAGGCGGATCTCCGGTGAATAAACCGGCTGTCCTGCTAGGCCATGGCCAGTAACTTGGTTTATGATGCATGGCATGGCAAGCGAAGATTCCCAGGGGCGTCGGCGTGTGGAAGGGTTGGATCGGCAGCGGCTGACTGCCTTGCAGCTGGAACGGTTGAACCGGTTGCTGGACGACATCCTGCCGCATAACGCCTTTTACCGAGAGAAATTGGGGGAT
>JABAOH010011166.1_pt2 | contig 13025 bp, 9 predicted proteins | sample 7062181 | NCBI WGS metagenome assembly JABAOH01 (sample SAMN14538630, study PRJNA623070) | marine sediment metagenome | biome: marine biome [ENVO:00000428]; feature: marine pelagic biome [ENVO:01000023]; material: deep marine sediment [ENVO:00002113]; isolation source: pool of 5 deep marine... | reverse complement strand
TTTCATCGATAGCAGGATCCAGGCCAGAACGAATATAAAGGGCGGTGTAGGTCGAGGTCGCAACTAAAATCACCAAGAATGCCGTAAAAACCAGAAAAGCGATTCGTTTTTTATCGTGAAAAGTTTTATAAATGCCATAGAGTAATAACACAAATAACACAAGAAAAAATAGCGCTGTAAATTCAGAACTGGTATTTTTCTTTAAATAAAGTGCTAGATTAGGAATCCATTTCACAACTCCAGGATAAATTGCAGTAAATACAACAACAGAAACAAACGCAAATATCCAGAAACTCTTCCATTCTACTTTTTGATATTTTCTGAAATAAATCATTACAAAGACAGCAGGCAAAGCAAGTATCATTAAAAGATGAACACCAGTCGCTAAACCCACAGAATAAGCAATTAAAAGAATATATTTGTCGCTGGATGGCTCATCTGCTTTTTCATACCATAATAAAATCAGCCAGACAACAAGTGAAGTAAAAAACATACTGATAGCATATACTTCGGCTTCTACCGCATTGAACCAGAAACTATCCGTAAACGCAAAAGTTAATGAACCGATAATACCGCTGGCATAGGTGATTAATCGATCAAATTTATCCTGAGGTTTACCTCGAAACATGATAATGAGTCGAACGATTATGAGATAAGTAAACATTACAGTAATGGCACTTGTCAATGACGATATTACATTCACCCTCATTCCAATATCTTCAACAAATGGTATCATACTGAAAATTCGTCCGACGAGAATATAAAGCGGAGCACCAGGAGGATGAGGTACTCCCAAGATATATGAACAGGTAATGAATTCGCCACAATCCCAGAATGAAGTCGTCGGTGCGACCGTTCTTAAATAAACAAACAATGAAATAAAAAAAACCACGAATGCGAATATACGATTTAATCGCTTATCATTTTGCATGCTTTTTTACCTCCGAGATAGTACTTGTTCAATCACAATTAGCATGTTATTAGCTGACTTTTCCCAATCAAATTGATGAGCCCAATTAATGCATTCCTTAGATAATGAGTTTCTTAAATTATTATTTTGAATGAGTTCGATAATCAATTCGGCCAATCGAGAATAATCTCCATAAGGATAAAGCAAGCCCGTCTTTCCAGCAACAACAGAATCGCGTAACCCGGGAGAATCGGTAGCGATAACAGGCACACCGCAACAATTGGCTTCAATAACCGTAAGTCCCCACCCTTCTTTTGGTGATGGATTGACCATCAGCCACATCTGGTTTAGATAATTAATCTTTTGCTCATGATGTGTTGCACCAGTAAACGTAACAACTTGTTCCAGATTTAATTGTAAAACCAACTTTTTCAACTCTGGAAGGTGATCTCCATCACCTACAATTAATAATTTCGCCTCTGAAATTTGCTGAATCACCTTTGAAAAAGCTAAGATAAGGTGGTTTACACTTTTATATTTTTTAATCCGGCCTAAATAACCGACCAGGGGCGTTGGCGATTTTAGTTCTGGTATATATTGATACGCTGATCGATCCACGGCATTGTAAACAAGATGAATATTTTCTTCTGAAAATCCCTTCTGAATTAATTCTGCCTTCGTACTATTAGAAACCACAGCCATCGGAATGCTGTGGTAAATTTGGGGAACTAATTTCTCTGCCAAGGAGACATAGAGTGCTCCTGGTAGTGATGTTTCAATAAAAATACTCGATCCGAATAAATGATGAATAATTCCAATTAATGGTTCTCTTACGTATAACGGCGTATAAAAAGGAATCTTATTGATATCATCGATTACGACATCGATCGTTGTGTGTCGTGAGTATTTTTTATAGAGAAAAGGGACTATATAATTAAAAAAATTTCGATTTCCACAACGAATCACATGGATACTATCGATAAATTCTTCATCAGGCAAACCCTGATGACGACAAGAAAATAAAGTTACCTGATGTCCCTTTTGGGCGATTCGCTTGAAAATTTCATGTAAATGAACTTCAGCCCCACCACCCAATGGATTGCGAATATCCTGCCAGTTGATGACCAGTATGTGATAACCCATGTCGTTCTACTTGGCTCTCTCTTACCTCAGTGTCTCTAGTTAATATTTTTTCATCAAGTCGTGATAAAATGGGGAAATATGGCGATGGAACATAGGAATGCTGCAATAAATATTATATAACTTCATTAGTCCATTATTCCACTATTCCATCACTCCCTTACTCCTACTTCTATGCTCCTTATTTTAATTAATCGAAAATTTTGTAAAATCAAAGAAGAAAACCCATTACATTACATCTTTCTTCTGGCCAATCACTCCTATATCAATAAAAGTATAAAAAGCCCAACGTTTTGTAACAAATCTATCTCCTAGCCGATCCCTTAAACTTCTCGTCCAATTAAAAATTGATGGGCACAGCGGCAGCTTAATTCCTATCTTTTTGAGTAATTCTCTCAAAACTCGATAAAAAAGACTCGGTCGCATCCATCTACCATATTCATGTCGAATCGAAAATCCCGATTGCTCAACTATTTTTTTTAACTGTCTAATGGAAAACTCGGTTTCCCATCCTGCAAACCATTTATTAAAAAAAATCAGAATATGTTTGATTAAAGTGTAAACATGGTATCGCTGAGGAACATCGATCAATAAAAATCCTCCAGGTTTTAAAACTCTAAAATGTTCCCTCAGCAATGGTAATGGATCCTTATAATGCTCCATTAGCCCCTGGTGAAAAATAATATCCAAAGTTGCTTCGGGAATTGGAATTTGAAACGCATCTGCTTGTATTAAATATACACTAACATCATTCTGTTCTTTCAAATTTTTGACGATATGCAAAGCCTGCGGCGAATAGTCCAGCACGTATACTATCGCCTTTTCACGAGCCAGTTGAAAACTATCTCTCCCACTACCTGCACCGACTTCGAGAATTTTTTTTTCTTTTATTTCTGTAACTTGACAAAGATTCAAGTAAATACGGTCATCGTTTGAATAAACTTCTTGAATCTGCTCTTTATCTTTCCAGAATTTTTCCCAATGTGCTTTAGTTGATGTCTTTGTTGGCATTCTTAATATTAATTTCTTACAATTTCTAAGATAATTCAACTTCTATTTTCTCACCGTCTCTTCGAAGTGGCGAATTGCATTTTATTTTTATCTTCTATGATTTTTTAGAATCAGCGTTTTTTTCAGTCGAACTCTCTTTCCCCGATTCTTTCACATAAACTAATCTCAACTCTCGTAATACATTTTCTAACAATTCTGATTCATCCTTTGTCAAATTATTTTTTGTCTTTTCCTGAATCATCCCTAGAATATCGATTGATAATTTTGCTTTTTCTAAATCCTTTTCAACTTTTTGCGTATTCGGATCTTTTAGTTGTCCCAATTGCATTAAAGCCGAAGTTTGATAACTCATAACTAAGAAAGAGAAAAGAAATTTATATCTTTCTTCATCTGAAAGTCGATCGACCATAAATCCCTCCATATATGAAAAATTAACCAATTCTCATTAATTCTATTTTATCTTTATAATTATCAATAAAAGAATTTTGGTACAATAATTCCAATAATTGATTTAACTCTTTTGGTTTACTAATAATTTCAAACGCCTCGCTTCTCGCCTCCATCAATAATGCTGTATCATAAATCGGATTAGCTATTTTGAGTTCAGGTAATCCATGTTGACGAGTACCAAAAAATTCTCCTGGACCACGCAATTTTAGATCGACCTCTGCAATTATGAACCCATCATTGGTTTGAATCATCGTATTTAGACGAGTAATCGCCTCATCGGTCAAAGGCGATTTAGCAATCAGAATGCAATACGATTGTTCACTTCCGCGCCCCACCCTGCCGCGTAACTGATGAAGCTGGGTTAATCCAAATCTTTCTGCATTTTCAATAACCATAATCGTTGCCTTGGGAACATCAATACCGACTTCAATGACCGTTGTACTCACTAAAATTTGAATTTCGCCATTCTTGAAGGCAAACATAATTGTATCTTTTTCATCGCTTTTCATTCGTCCATGTAATAATGCAACTTTGATATCGGAAAATATCCCAGTGCACATTTTTTCGTAACTTTCAGTGGCAGCTTTTAAATCTAATTTTTCAGACTCCTCGATTAACGGAAAGACAATATAGGCTTGTTGTCCTTCAACAACTTTGGATTTGACAAACTCATAAATTTCTTTTCGTTTATTCTCATAGCGCCAGGATGTTCTAATTGGAATGCGCCCTTCAGGCATTTCATTAATAATAGATACATCTAAATCGCCGTAAACTGTTAGCGATAATGTCCGTGGAATAGGAGTCGCCGTCATAACCAACACATCAGGATTTTCACCTTTTTCAGTTAACATGGCCCGCTGGGTCACTCCGAAACGATGCTGTTCATCAATAACGACTAGCCCTAATTTATGAAATTTAACATTTTCCTGAATAATTGCATGGGTCCCAATAACAATATCGCATTCTCTCCTCTCTATCGAACTTAAAATAGACTCACGTTCTGATTTCCTTTGACCGCCAATAAGAAGTTTTATATTAACTTCTAGTTCTTCCAGCCATCTGCGAAAAGTTAAGTAATGCTGTTCAGCTAAAATTTCAGTTGGAGCCATTAATACGGCTTGATAACCATTTTCAATGGCGATTAACATTGCCACTAATGCCACGATTGTTTTTCCAGACCCGACATCGCCCTGAAGCAAGCGATACATAGGATGGTTTTTTTTCATATCAGCGCGGATTTCCCGAATAACCTTTTTTTGGACTTCCGTTAAATCAAACGGAAGATTATCAACGAGAGTTTTGAGTCGTTCACCTACTGTCCCGAAAGTGATTCCTTTTTCCTGATTGCTGATCTTATATTTACGATAGGCTAACATGAATTCCATGAAAAATAATTCATCGAATTTCAAACGTTGCTTAGCCTGTTTCAACAACTCAAAGCTTTCTGGAAAATGAATATTTTCAAATGCTTTTTGAAGAGATATCAATTTGTGCTTTTGAATAATGGATTCTAGTAAGAATTCTCCAATATGATAGGCATAATTCCGAAGCAAATTTTTAAGAATCCTCCGAAAGCCACGGCTATCAAGTCCTAAGTGGCTGAGAAATTCAGTTGAAGGATAAAGAGGAATAATTTTCCCTGTATGCAAAAACTCGTCTTCACGATCCTCACCATTTTCGGAGAGCAGATCAAATTCAGGATGCACAATTTGCAGTCCGCCAAAATAGCCAATTTTGCCGCTAACAGCCAGAGTCTGTCCCACTTTAAAAAGTTTTTGCCAATACGGAATCTGATGAAACCAGACACAAGATAAAAAGCCTGTATTATCACTGAGTAAAATAATAAACCGAGATCGCGTCCCCTTCTTAATACCCTGGGTAACAATTTTACCAACTACGGTTGCTGTATCATTGGGATGAAGATTTCGAATCGGGGTAATATTGCTACGGTCAAGATAGCGACGAGGGTAATATTGAAGCAGGTCGCCGATAGTATGAATACCCGCTTTTTTCAGCGCTAGGGCTCGCTTTTCTCCAATTCCTTTGAGAAATTGAATCGAAGTATTTAAGAATTTATTTGTTGTTTCCTTCAATAATAACTATCGAGTTATTTAATTTTCAGTATACAAAATTTATTTGGGATTTATGGTTTGGAATTTGTGACTTGAAATTTTCCTATCACCTTCTCTTAAAAGCAATGGTATATTCTAAAACTGCTTCCTGATCTTTCGGAACATTGATATAAAATTCTAAAGTATTGGCATCCTTTTTCTTATATTCATGAGTTGACTTTTTTAGTTCCCAGAAACCATAGAATTTTTCTATTACCACAATATCCACATCCGATTCTTTATGATTGCGAATCTTAATCTGCCAGGTTTCATCATGAGAATGCTTCCCCGTAGAAACTTTATTGGTCATCGCGCGTTCGGCTTTGATATCAAATGCATTGCCTAAAAACAGTCGAACTTTTTCATCCTTCGGTGTATGTTCAATCAGATCTTCTCCTATGTATTCCAACGATGCGTCGGCTGGATCTTCTTTATATACTCTCACCTTTCCCGCTGGTAAAGGCATTCCCAAGCCATTCNNGGATATCATCCTGAGATCGGCGCGATTCATAGGTATAAATTTTTTTAACACTGGCCTCGGTAGTCGGAAATAAAGAAATTTGTTTGATCTGATTATTATTAATCGTTGCTGGACGTTTTAATGTATAGAGATGATATTCGAAAAATGCTTTCTCTTCAAACTGCGGCGCTGCCGCTTCCATGGCTTGAAGTGCGTATCCTTTTGCAGCGCGTATCGGTTGTGGTGGAACCACGCGATGAACTTCTCCGGCAATGAGTTTTAGTTTCGCGTTAGGATAGGTCGCACCAGATTTATTATCAATAGAAACCCAGGCACTCAAATCAAGCTTTTGGTCATTATCTTTTGCAACAGCGACGTATTCAGCATGCCAATTCATTCTTGAAGTCAAATAACTGACTTCAGTTTTATGTATCCCCTGTTGTTCATTGTTAATGGTCCAGACAAGTGTCGGACGGGTAATTAGTCCTTGCGGAAGCTTGGGAAAATCAATGTTAATAATATTGCTTTTTGAGATTAGTTGTACTGTATCTGATACCGTCTTTAAAATCAAATTGTTACCTTCATAACTTAATAATTTACCTTTGAAAGTATTATCTTTCAAATAAACAGTAATATTATTATCTAAATATTTTTCAGCTATCTTTTCGGAACTAATCAAATCGTATTCATAATTTTGCTCAATGATCGCGACTTTATCTGGCGTAGTCAATGATTTAAAATGAACGGAAGTGGGATCAATAGCAGCGGCAACATCCTGATATTTTAATTCAGAAATTCCTTCCTGCAAATCAAGGCTGCGAATATCTTTAACAACAGCCAGATCATTATTATATACAGTAACGGCTAACTCACGCTGTTGTCCCAATAAAGACCCGACCATCGTGAGCATAACTATTACTAACAGGCTATATTTTCTCATGGTTCAATCCTCCATTATTCAATTGTAAAACAAGCCTCTGGCTTGTTATAATAAAATGGTTATTTGTCTTAAACTAGTACATCGTTTTCTAAATAATATTCATTCGAGTATGTCATTGCGAGGAACGAAGTGACGAAGCAATCCTTTTTATTTCTATAAACTTAGAGATTGCTTCGCTCCGCTCGCAATGACATCGCTATTGCTACATTGATTAGGAAACGCTATACTATTTTTCCAGACTCTGAAGATTGGCTTGTAGTTTATTTAAGTTCATTTGAAAATCATTACTCTTTTGTCTCTCTCTTTCAATCACTTCTTTGGGAGCTTTTGCAATGAAATCCGTATTCATTAATTTTGTGTTGATATTTTCAATCTGTTTTTCTATACGGGTGATTTCTTTGGTCAACCTCTTTCGCTCTACCTCAATATCGATTAAATCTTCCAATGGAATAAAAATTTCCAGATCAGCCACCACAGCACTGGCTGAAAATTTTGGCTTTATTAAATCAGTTCCTAACTCAATATCTGACAATTTTGATAAAGAAATCAAATAGACTTCATTTTGTTTGATTAGATCAAGATTCCCATTGTTACTGCTTTTAATTAAAACGTTCGCTTTCTTATTCGGTGGAACATTCATTTCGCCTCTAATATTCCGAACCGCACCGATAACCTGCTGGATCAAAATTAAATCTTTTTCAGCCTGATCATCATAATAATTTTTTTCACCAATGGGCCATTCGGACACAATTAGATCTTTCTCATCTGCCAATTTCACACTGTGCCAGATTTCTTCGGTAATGAACGGAATAAATGGATGTAATAATTTCAGAATATTTCTTAACATATAAATACCGATTCCCAGGGCTAAATCCTTTCCTGCTGGATCATCGCCATACAATCTTGGCTTTATTAATTCCAGGTACCAATCACAGAACTCCCGCCAAAAAAATGAGTACAAATTATCCACAGCTTCATTCAAATGGAATTCATTTAAAGCATTCGTTACGGTTTCAATTGTCTTGTGCAAGCGACTGAGAATCCATCGATCTGCGAGTTGCAATTGATGTTTTCGATCCAGATAATTATTATCTTGAAATAACCTCGGCAAGTCTTCCGATTGGAAACTTAAAGCTAAAAACCGAAACGCATTCCACAATTTGTTAGAAAAATTTCTTCCGATCTCAAAATTGGATTCGGAAAGATTAATATCCTGTCCTTCAGCCGTGAGCATCAACAGTGAAAATCGAACCGCATCAGCACTGTACTTTTCCACCATTTCCAGTGGATCGATCCCATTTCCAAGCGTCTTGCTCATTTTTCGTCCCTGGGCATCTCGAATCAAGCCATTAAAATAAACATGGCGGAATGGTACATCCCCCATAAATTCCAGGCCCGACATAATCATTCTAGCCACCCAGAAGAAGATAATATCTGGCGCGGTTGCTAATGTATCTGTTGGATAGAAATATTTTAGCTCAGGCGCATCCTTGGGCCAATCCATGGTTGAAAATGGCCATAGCCAAGAAGAAAACCATGTATCCAGCACATCCTCATCCTGAACAATTCGAGAACCGTTGCATTTTTCGCATTCAGTTGGTGGCTCACGTCTGACTATCACATGATCGCAGTCCTGACAGTAATAGACAGGTATCCGATGTCCCCACCACAACTGTCGTGAGATACACCAATCCCTGATATTCTCCATCCAATTAGCATATACTTTCACCCACTTTTCGGGATGAAAATTAATTTTGCCATCCAGAACTACTTTAAGTGCCGGCTCAGCCAGCGGTTTGATTTTCACAAACCACTGTGTTGAAAGATAGGGTTCGATAATAGTATCACATCGCTGGCAGTGGGCAATGGCATGTTCATGGTTTTCAATTTTTTGTAGCAGCCCCAAGGTTGGCAGTTCCTTAACCAGAGCCTCACGACACTTAAATCGATCATAACCATTGTACTTTCCCGCATTCTCATTCATCGTACCGTCTTCATTCATCACATTAATCGGTTTCAAATTGTGCCGTTGTCCAATTTCGAAGTCATTGGGATCATGAGCAGGAGTTACTTTTACTGCACCTGTACCGAATTTTGCATCGACAATTTCATCAGCGATGATTGGAATTTCTCGATTCAAAACAGGTAAGATTGCTGTTTTGCCAATAAGTTTTTTAAATCGGTTATCGTTTGGATTGACAGCAACTGCCACATCCCCCAGCATAGTTTCAGGTCGTGTCGTCGCCACAGTAATAAATTTGCCATTACCTTTCAATGGATATTTAATGTACCAGAGTTTTCCTTGCTCATCTTCATGCACGGCCTCTTCGTCAGAAAGTGCTGTACTACAACGCGGACACCAATTGATAATATATTTTCCTCGATAAATCAGTCCTTTTTCATATAAACGACAGAAAACCTCAATCACTGTCTTGGAGAGACCTTCATCCATCGTAAACCGCTCGCGATCCCAATCACACGAACAACCTAACTTCTTCAATTGCTCAATAATAACATTACCATATTTTTCTTTCCATCGCCACATCCGTTTGACAAATTCCTCTCGTCCCAAATCATGACGGGTAACATTTTCGCTCTTTTTCAAATGACGTTCTACCACATTTTGCGTCGCAATACCAGCATGATCTGTCCCCGGCAACCACATCGCCTCGTAACCAGCTATTCGATGATAGCGGATAAGAATATCCTGAATCGTATTGTTATATGCATGACCCATGTGCAGTACATCGGTCACATTTGGCGGTGGAATCACAATCGAATACGGCTTCTTTTTCGAATTCACTTCTCCATGAAAATAATTCTCCTCCATCCAATAACGATACCACTTCTCCTCAACCTGTTTGGGATCGTAAACCTTTGCTATTTCTTTCTCAGACATTTTGATTCAACTACTCCTTTTAATTCTTTATAACCCAACTTCTCTGATTAGTCTGCTGTATTGCAACGCAGACAATCTTGTCTGCGAGAAACCATTTGCAGAAACAAACCTTTTATATCCTTTTATCTTATACAAACTGAAGTTTATGTCACTTTTCGGACAAACATTATCCACTAAATATTAAAACTAAATATAAACAATAAATTCATAAAATGAAAGATAAATTTAGGGGATGGGATAAAATAAGGCAACAATTTTATTGAAATGTCCAGGTTATTTTATCCCATCCCCTGAACTTCAATGTTAAGAAAATCATTCATAAAAATCAAGTAAAAATTTTGGTACTTTTTGGAACAGTCAGAAAAATGAAGGCCTCTCTGTGAGCATCTTTTGATACTAAGGATGTTTAATTAAAACTCCAAATGTCATATTACAAATTACAAATAAATTCAAATTAAAAAACCAATATCACAAATGACGAAACGTTTTAATCGGACTATGGTACTATTCGTACCATGTTTAAAACTCAATTCCATTAGAATTTAGAATAAGGATTGAAAGTTAACGTGATAAGGGATATAGGATTTGGAATATGGGCTGAATTTGGAGCAACAAAATTATGGTTGAAAGATGGAAATCTATTCATTGGGTCAAATTGAAATTTTAGTTTGTCGCATCTCATATCCCGAATCTCGTATCCCAATTCCTCTAAAACCTAATTCCATGAGTATTATCCTCCCGCGCGTATCGACTTGAAAACTGATTTTTTTATTTTGTCCCTTTTCATCAACTAAAGTATCAATCACCTGTGAAATTGTAACAGCCCTCTCTCTCCCTTAAACCGCAAAGCATGAATCCCTCTGTCATCAAAATAAACAATAACTTCAATCGGTTCATCAATTAATCTGGCTGGCATATTCGCATAACTTTCTTCAGGTCATCTTATTAAAAAAATAATCTCAAAAACAATCAGCAAAGAAAAAAAATGTTGACTTTTTGATTTTTATTTTTATTATACAAAATGGCAAGTTATAAGGAGAAATGAAAGTTAGACAGGAACCATACCACGACCAACCCAACGACAACAAGGGCAGCAAAATTGGTGTTGGTCTTGCCCTAGAACTAGCCATTGGAGTTGCTCTCGGAGCTGGAGTGAGTATGGTAAAGGACAGGTTCACTCCAGGAATGCTATTCGGCGCAGGGAGTGGTATGGCTATTGGCTTGGCAATTGGAGTTGCCACCGACCTGCGAAGTAAGGGATAAAGAATAATCTGATGAAAGCTGACATACGGCTAGTGTGGATGAACCGTTCGAGGCAGAGGCCCCCAAACAAGGCGTTGCATCCTACCGCCTTCCGCGGGTGAAAAACAGGAGTGTTATCGGCTACATCTCGATCTCTCAGCGAAGCACTGATCGCCTGGCTCGGCGTCGGCTGGACTCGAGGTTTAGCGTTGAGATATAGATATAGATGGACATGTGTACCATTATGTCTATTTGGATTACATATTGGCAACCCGATTCGACTGGATTGTCACGTTTGTTGTCAATGCCTAGGAGTCTATGCCGAAAAATGGTTCCGGTTCATTAGATGAATAAACATAGTTTTTAGTTAGAAAGATATCGACAGCCAGAAAATATAAAAATGCTGGTTATCATATAGCGATAAATTGAATTGGGAATGAAGATTAACGTGAAATCCCGAAGATAAATATGAGTTCATAAGTACTCATTCTATAAAGGATAAATGCCATGAAGATAATAAGAATATTTATTGCAATCTTTTTTATCATGGGATCAGTATTTGCAGCCGAAGTCGATTCTGTCCTTATCCTATGTACAAGGGATTTACATGGCCATCTCAAATCTGAAGGTGAATATGCCGGATTTGCCAGAATAGCGTCGTACTTTAAAAGAATGAGAATTAAGAGACCCGATGTACTCATCCTGGATGCGGGCGATTGCATTTCAGGCACACCTGTGGCAACGATTTTTAAAGGAGAGCCGATCTTTGAGGTAATGTCCGTAATGGGCTATGATGTGGGAGTAATAGGTAACCATGAATTTGATCATGGATGGAAAATGATTGAGACATTTAAAAAGATTGCCACATTCCCGCTTTTGAGTGCAAATGCCTATTCTCCTGATAATAAGTTATTAGGAGATGCACCAACAATAGTTTTAGACATAGATGGAGTCGTGGTTGGAATCATCGGAGTCATCACGGAATCAACGCCAAATGAAATAATAAAAACAGGGAATGAAGGAATTAGATTCCAGCCCGTAGTTCAAGCGGTCAAAGCTCATCTTCCAATTGTGAGGGAAAAATGTGATTTATTGATTGTACTTGCCCATGTTGGTTTTGAGGGTGAAAAGCGTTTGGCAAGGTCCATTGATGGAATTGATTTAATTATAGGGGGTCATACTCACCCCTTATTGACAAAGCCTGTGAAAATTGGAAATACTTATATTTTTCAAGCCCATGAATATGGGAGCCATATTGGGAAAGTGAGAATTAAGATCGATCTCGATAAAAAAAAGGTGATTGAGGTTAAGGGAGAACTTATTGGGGCTTCTGATTTGCCGCCTCCTGATAAGGATGTTCAGAACCTTGTGCAAAAATGGGAAAGAAAAGTATCTGAAAAAGTTGATTTTGAGATTGCAACTTCCAATAGAACCTGGACAAAAAATGAAATAAAGAGACTATTCGAAAAGATACTTAAAGAATCAGCCGGAGCTGATTTTGGATACTACAATACTAAAGGTGTCAGAGACAAGATATATAAAGGTCCAGTAACGGTTCGGCATATTTGGAATATTGAACCATTTGGTAATACCATAGTAAAGGTTATCATGAAAGGGAGAAATATTGAAGGTAATTTAAAAAAACAATTAGATAAGCAGAATATTATAATCGAACCAGACAGGGAATATATTATTGCTACGAATAATTTTGTTGCGGAACATGCTGATAGATATATTGGTAAAGATCTCATAAATGCTGAGAATACGAATAACCTTGTCCGGGATGCAGTCATCGAATATATCAAAAAGAATGGAATTAAACTCTGACAAGTTAATAGTAACAGTAATCTCTTTTCAGATGA
>JABAOH010008422.1_pt1 | contig 13030 bp, 13 predicted proteins | sample 7062181 | NCBI WGS metagenome assembly JABAOH01 (sample SAMN14538630, study PRJNA623070) | marine sediment metagenome | biome: marine biome [ENVO:00000428]; feature: marine pelagic biome [ENVO:01000023]; material: deep marine sediment [ENVO:00002113]; isolation source: pool of 5 deep marine... | reverse complement strand
GAATATACGGCTGCCTATCTCTCTTAACTGATCGGCTGTAAAAACAGGCAACTTACATCCACACTCACTTTAAAGCATCTAATATGTTACTTAACTTTTTCATTGAAAAAGGGAGTTCTTGGCTCCTAGATTTCAGAACTCAGGTTTCCCTAGGGCCTCTTGAGCACCCTCAATGGTTAACTCTCCATCTCTCATGATTACTTGTCCATCCAGCTCTATGGTTGGTTTGAGGCAGAGAAGGTCGATGTGTGCGGGTGCGCTGATAGAGCTGCCGAATGTTCGGCCTTCACCTAACCCTATGATCAACGTCCCATATTGCCCCTCATCTTCGGCGGAGCCCCTACCAAGACCCATCCTTGCCTTAGGATTCATACCCAAGCCGAGTTGAACGGGGAGGTATACATTGGGGTGTTTGTATCCTTCGAGCAGCCTCCTGAGTCCCAGGGCTTCCTCTCCGCCTCTTATATCCACTATCCTTCCCTTCTCAAAGACGACTTTGATGGAGTTCTTTAGTGGGCCATCGGTGACATATGGCACCACGAGGCCATCAACTATTAAGACCCCCTCTGTTGTACCTTCCACTGGAGCCACTGAAGGCATGATACATGGAGGAGGTGAGAAAGTTCCCGGCTCATGGCAGACGCTAGTTTGGGCGACACCCTTCCTGCCTTCGATGCTCAGCTTTAGATCAGTTCCCGGAGCGGTGCTCACTTTAATGTTTTTTGACTTTGTAAAAAGTGCATCCACCTTCTCCACTATCGGCTTTATCTTGAGGAAGTCAACTTCCATTGCACCTCCTACTAAAGTCTCCACGTTGTACCCAGGCAGATTAGCTACTCGTGCACCTTCATCAGTAGCCGCAATCCTCGCCTTGGTGTGAGTTAGAGAGTATGTAGTAGGAGCCAATATGACGTCGGCTGCCATCATAGCTGCCGCTACAGGTTCCGGCGGCTCCTCTGCGTGCCGCGTCCTAGGGGTCATGACACAGATCACGACCTCAGCTCCCTCAGCATATGCCTCAGCCGCGAAAGCCTCTGCTATGCCTGTTTTGTTTGTGTCAGTGACAATTACCACCTTTTCTCCTGATTTGACATTCAAGCAATCTCTTAATACCTTTCTAACCCCCCTCATCATCTGAATGTTCATCCGATATCGCCTAAATGGAGATAAATTAAAGTGTAGATAAATCGACTAACCACATTGATCAGCATAAACCAGTTGTTACTGAGGCTTCAGCAACCTCTAACTATTAAACACGTTTTGAGAAGCGATATAAGGGAATACGTTAAGTCGTTCTAACCTACCTCACTTTTACGCCGGCTGGCACTTCTTTCTCAGGCGTCAGCCAAACGGGTTTGCCGCCATAGTCGGCTGCTAGAGGCATCACGCTCGATTTCACCCCAGCAATGATCCTGGGCTCCAAGTTTACGAGAAAGACAAAGCTTTTCCCAACAAAGTATTGCGGACCATAGTGTTCTGCACCCCCAGCGATAGATTCCTTGTTTTGTTCAGTCTAGACACGACTTNNCAAACACGGCCTCAAAAGCCCCGACGAGAAAAAAGCCGAAGCGAGAATCCTAGAACTATCTCGTCCCGACACTTGAGATTCCTTGATTTGTCCTCCGCAGTCCACTTGTAGCTTGAGGATCTTCTTCATCCCAGCTATTCTCTCGGCGTCAACCACCTTTCCAATTCTTAGGTCTAGCTTCTGAAAATCCTTCATAGAGATAGTTCCCATCTAAATCCATCCTGTGCTATTGTTAGCTCCTGATAGCTTTAACAATCACTTTTCCAACCTTTACTTACTTAAAAAAAACAGAGGTTAATACATCAGCTTAGACCCTCTTGTTGTGTGATCTCCATTACGGCTAAGCCGTTGATCTTATTTTTTCGAGGTGAGTTGTATCCCAACTCTTTCTCTAGCTTCTTTAACGGTTGCTACTTCTCTTCCAAGATCCCTTGTAATTTTCGCTACAATCTCTACTGTATCTGAGGCCTTTTGGGATATATCATCTCTATGTGGGTATAGCCAGAATTGATCCTCTAGACCGACCCTTATCAGTTCGCATCCTAACAATATCCCTGTAGTGGTTATTGGAAGCCAGTTTCGTCCTGCTGGATGAATTCCGATGAAACTGTCTGGTATAGCTTCCCTCACTAACTGAATATTGTTTATGACTTGGATATGTGACCACGGGTCTGCGAATACCTGATCGTCGGCGTGCTTGCCCATTTGTATGGCCAGCCAATAGGGCTTCCACTTTGAGATACCTGAGTCGAACACGGCTTGTTTCAAGTATTGTATGGCGTAACCATGCAGCGAGTACATCGGTTTGACATTGTTCTCCTCCATCCACTTAACACCTTCCTGAATGGACTTCGTGGTGTGGAGCGGTCGCGTTTCGCGATGTTCTCCCAAACTCATGATCAAGGCCGTCTGAACATATTTATTCCCTTTTCCTCTTTCAAGCAACTCCTTTGTATATGATATATAATCGGCAGCCCTGCTCTTTGAGAAGTCCCATGACCAAGTATGGTGAGATGTGATAAAATCCACTTCGCTAAAAGCTCCATCCATGATCTCTGCGAGGAGTTCTGGAGCGTGTACTTGAGGTAAACAGTCTTTAGGATCCCTTGGATGCGTATGAATCACCGACGCACCGGCTTTAACACATTCCACAATAGCATCGACCTGCTCCTCTATCGTGCACGGTGGCAAGTTCTTGACACCTCGATCCCTCCACCACCAGATAGGTTGCCAGCCAGGTATTGCAGCCTCAATTACAACCTTCTTATCCATGGTAGTGATCTTAGGTTCGCGTACAACAGGGAAGAGCTCTTCCTGCTCTTCAGGTACTAAGGGTTCATAAACAGTTCTCATTACATATCACTCACACAGAAAAAAAGTAATTTGGTTATTTAACTTTGATAGTTTAACTACCATCCGGTCGAATCTCACATTCGTCAAAAACTCTATCTAAACCGAAAGATCTGGTAAAGTCCTACGAGAAACCTCATGAATACGTTTTCGCTAAAAAATCCCCACTTTTTCCATTTATACTTGAATGTCTTATTTGCACATTGAATGAGACGATGGAGATAATTCGAGGCGTTTCAATCTCTCGGTTTTCAAGATGAGGAGTTGCAAAACTTGCACTTCAACTCACAAAGAGGAGATCGAAGCTAAAATATTAGATGGTTTTCCTTGCGAAGAAATATCGCGTTGGATACTGGAAGAGTATAACGAGAAGATTAGCGGTCAAGCTATCAGAAACCACCTTAAGTATCATATGTTACCAGGAGATATTCTTCCCAGCAACATCATCCTAGAAAAAATCAACCAGCTCGACGATAAGATAAATGGTATAAGAGAACTTTCAAAGCTGATAAACTTGAATAAACGTAGATTAGCCGATTTAATGGCCCATGAGTTGAGACTAGGGTGTGGAAAAAGACCAGTTTTCCTCTCTGAGACTCGCCGAGTGATGAAAGAGCTCCGAGAACAACTCTCATTATACTTTAAGATCGTATATTAAGATCACTTTAAGATCAACTCTCATTATACTCTAAGGGTCAACCAATTCATTCGAAGGGATCTCTGTATTGAAGATCAAAGATGAAGTTTGTATGATGGTGGAACAGGGATATGCTGCCGGTGATTGTTTGATAGAGATAACCGAGGGCAGATACAAGATCGCCTGCCAAGGAACCTTAAAAAAGGAAGGAAAGACTTGGAGTCGTGTCATAACATCGGCCCATCTCTCTAGGCCGGAAGACTACTTCAGCATCTATCAAAGCGGATGTAACCATAGCTGCAAGAAGTGTCACTCATGGCACTTCAGCCAGAGCTTCGAAGGCTTTTGGGCCTCTGCTGATGAGATAGCCGACATGACCCGAAGATATGGGCTACAAGTCACAGTCCGGGAGCCTAGGGAGAGAGCCACCATGTGGCATGCCACAGATCTCTGCCACCATTGTGGATCTTGCGTAACTAGGGGGGTAAGGGGACCTCTATGTCCTAGGAAGTTAGGCCCTGAGCACATAACTTTGAGTCCCCAGGGTTGGGGACCGGTTAGGAACATCATAGCGTTCACCGGAGGAGACGTGGTCTGCCAAGTTGGGTTCTATGCTCAAGTGGTGGAGAAGATAAAGGCTGAGTGCTCTGGTGAAATGTGGGTTCTCCTCGAAACCAATGGATATGGATTAACCCCTCAGAATCTGGATATCTTGGCTAGCGCCGGCCTTGACTCCTTCTGGCTTGACATCAAGGCTTACGATGAGGGCGTCTACCGCGACCTCTGCGGAGCAACGAACAGATGGATTCTGAAGACGCCGGAATGGATCGTTGACAGAGGATTTGTCTTGGAGGTTCTTGTGCTCTTCATACCTAATTTGGTCGAGACTGATCAAATCGTCAAGATAGCACAGCTCATTAACGAAGTTGATCCTTCTATCCCATTTACTATACTTGCCTTCTTCCCTGCGTATAAGTTGAAGGACAGTCGCCCTCCCACATTCATAGAGATGATCACGTCGTATTACGCTGTGAAGGAGGAGGGGTTGGAGAATGTCAAACTCGGCAACTGCCATGTCTTTACTAAGAGCCAGGAGGAATGGAATCTATTGATTTCAGCTGTCGGAAGAGAATCTATTGGATAAATAAACGGCGCGACACAAAAAGGATGGCCTCCTCAAAATCGAGGAGTTTAAACTAAAAAGTGATATCTATGAATTTAGATGTAGAGTTACCCTCTTGGATCGATGACAAGTCCCACCGATCGTCGCACCTTGGCTTCAGCTCAAAAATTCCAGCTAAAAGTACCTTTGAATCTCTAAAGGAGAAAAAAATAATAACCATCATGAGGATGGGATATGCAGGAATAGAACTCGTCCGCGTAGGACCTCATTTCTTCAACTCGAAAAAGGAGATAGATATTTTCACAGAGGCTCTATCAGGTCTACTTAAATTTCGTATCGCTTAAAAACCCTAGGAACCTGAAATCAGCAAAGACAAAGTGTCAGGAATATTCCTATTACTATTAGGCAGAAATCAACATCCATTCGCTCATTTTTTCTTTCTCAAAACATATCCTCGTATAAGAAATTGATATGGGACTCACTCAATCTTCCTTTTCCGATTTACCAATCGTTGTTTTTGGCTGTGACTAAGCGATTTAATTTGGCGTTCTCTTTTCATAGCCTCGCTGCGGCTGTCGAACTCTTCCATATAAACGATCTTCTCTGGCTTATACATCCTTGTGTACCTGGCACCTCGACCCTTCTTATGCTGTTCAAATCGATATCTCACATCCTCGGCGTATCCAGAGTAATAACTGCCATCTTCACAAAGAAGGATGTAAACATAATACGGCATTTATCAACACTCAAAACGAGGGTTTTAATTACACTTTCCTTTGGACAATAATAAGAAAATAAAAAATGAAAAGCCTTTGGAAAAATTTGGGGCCAATGCAATTGATAAAAATTCATTTCTTGCCTAATGTGAAATCCAACTTCAATCATTACGAGTGCAGGACACATACTATGCAGTCTTTCAAATGAATTAACTACACAGCCAGTCGTCAGCGTTAACTGTAACCTTTGAATATCTGGGCTATAAGGCCGTCTCTGAACTCCTAGTGTGTGTCCGCGAGTAGGCCACCAAGCCGCCTATGATGATCATCAACGCTATCAGGAAGAGAATTCCCGGCCAAAAAAAGTCAAAAAGCCACAGAATTGCAAGGCCAATAATGAAAACCGCAAAGGATATGGACCCCCACAAGCCTGTACCAGATCCTGGCGGACCAAAACAAGCCTCCCTCTCCTTATCATGCCTTGGCCTAGGCCTTTTCTCCTCACCTATGGGAGTCCCGCAGGAAGGACAAAACTTCACATCCTCCTTAAACTCGGCTCCACAATTTCTACAAAAAGGCAACCTTGCACCTCCACCACTCACTTTACTCGCTTAATCTCTACTGCTCTTATACCTTCTTAAATTTTAAGGAAAAAAAATTTCCTAATTNNTAATCTCTACTGCTCTTATACCTTTTTAAATTTCCTAATTATCATACACAAAATGTTATACCGCATAAACATTGTAAACTCGCACAAACCCGTCGCATCTTTAATTATCATAGACATAACGCAAGAGCATAGGATACATTTCGTTAGAAATTAACATAGCAGCTTTCTAGAGTGAATGTTTCTTCAACTCTTCTAATTCTTTCACCTTTCGGCGTAGGGCTGCGACTTCCTTCATGATATGCACGTTAGCCATAAGGTTCATGATATCTAGAATGGCTGGAATCCTGGCGTTACCCAAGGCGTGACCTTCCGGCTGCCACGCCTCCTTGAGTAGTAGGTTGAATGCTTCTCTGTGATTTGAGTCGAGCAGCGTGTTCTGAAAGTGTTTTCTCAGCTCTCTTATCTGGGTGTGATAGAGTTGGCGGAACGAAGGAGTTACCCTTCCCATTATTTCGATTCCTCCTTTTAACCACCAAGCCATGTGTAGACAACGTATTTATGGAGCCACGTACCTTTGGGGGGAGAGGGGTCTCCCAGAAAGTATGATTTCTTCATGATTTTCGACGATGCTTACCTAACATATATATGCGTTCTTACCTTCATTGAGAAAGTGTGGTGTGAATATATGTCCGAATTTATTCCAGAGACGAAGACGAGTATCTGGATGAATGGTGAAATCGTATCTTGGGATGATGCGAAAATACATGTTATGGCGATTGCGTCAGTGTCGTGCGCCATAGCGGTCTTTGAGGGGATAAAAGCTTTCCCTACAAAGGATGATCTATGTGTTTTCAGACTTCCCGAACACACAAAGAGGTTGTTCAACTCGGCTAAGATGTATGGAATGAAGATACCCTACTCTGAAGACGAGGTATCCAACGCAGTGGTTGAGACGCTTAAGACCAACGATATCCACGAAGAGTGTTATATCAGACCCGCTGTTTACCCTGGTTCCGCCGACATAAGGATCAAAAAGATGGTGGGTAAGACGCCTCACCTCGCCATCATCGTCCGCCCGTGGCCGGAAATTAGTAGAAAGGATTTAACCCTTGATGAATCAGCTAGGAGGGTCTTCGTTCCTTCTTGGAGAAGAATATCATCCGATGTGATGGTTTTAAAATCGAAATGCGTGGCAAATTACGCTAACGCCTTTCTCGCACATATCGAGGCAAAGCAGAGAGGACTTGACGGAGCCATCATGTTGGACAACCAAGGATTCGTATGTGAAGGCCCAGGTGAAACCGTTTTCATAGTCAAAGATAAGCAACTCTTAACGACGCCCATATATTCTCCCATCTTAGCAAGCATCACCAGAGAGACCATCATCGAGTATCTATCAGAGGATATGGGTTACCAAGCGGTTGAGAGGCTTATAGAAAGATCAGAGCTCTACACCGCAGATGAAATCTTCAACTGTGGGACTGGAACAGACGTCATACCGATTGTAGAGGTCGATGGGATAACCGTCGGCGATGGAAAAACAGGACCAATCACCAAGCAACTTGCAGAATATTATCGGGAAGTTGTCACAGGCAAAGTCTCAAACTACCAAAGATGGTTAACCCCTGTTTATTGACTTATACTCAACGGAATTGTAAGTGAAAAAAAAACTGCTGAGAGTGCTATGTGACTCTATAAAATCACTGTTTGCTAACCTTCATAACATATTTTTCGACTGTTTCAAGTTCTGGTTCTAAAGCTTTAGGTGTCTCTAACATTTTCAGGATCGTCTCTACATCCTTGAATCCGTAACCTGTGACATCGCATACGACCCTTGCGTCCCTGTCTACGGTTCCCTCATCCATAAGCCTCTTTACGGCTGGGATACCTACAGCTCCAGCCGGCTCCGAAAAGATACCCTCTTTGCCCAGCAGCTTTATTCCCTGAATGATCTCGTCTTCGGTAACGCTGACGGCTCTACCACTCGATTCTCTTAGATTTTTCAGCGTCAGGTCGCCTAAATCACCTGGGTTACCCCATTTTATACCTGTTGCTATGGTATCGCCCTCGGCGACTTCTTCCACCTTGTTTTTACCCTTTAAGAAGGCCTCAACGATCGGTGCGCAAAGCTCTGCTTGGACCGCGACTATTCTGGGTATCTCGTCGATTAGGCCTAAGTAACGGAGGTCGTTGTAACCCTTAAGAGTTCTATGAATGGTAAGGGAGCCTCCAGCTGGGTGAAATACCCAGTCAGGCACGGAGTCCCAGTTTAAGCTTTCCATAACCTCATATGCATAGGTTTTCTTTCCATCGTATCTGAAGGGATTGCTCGTTCCGCAGTCGTACCATCCAAGTTTTGATCCGATGGTCGATAACATATCCGTATAGATGCTGTGGACACCGCTCATATCCGTGTTAATCCTTATGACACTCGCTCCGTGGGTAAGCATTTGCACAAGTTTCTCTTTAGGGGCAGCCGCTGGACAGAAGACAATGCTCTTTAATCCAGCTCTCGACGCGTAGGCGGCCACCGAAGCGGCCTTGTTCCCTGAGGAGTCTGTCGTAAGAACATTAAATCCGAATTCCCTGGCCTTTGTCGCCGCTATTGGAACTGAGCGATCTTTGAGGGATCCCGTGGGCTGGGTGATGGCGTCGTCCTTAACGTACAGTTCCTTAACTCCAACCTTTTCAGCTATCTTTTCGCACTTTAAGAGCGGCGTGCCTCCTTCACCTAAGGATACTATCTTGGAATAGTCTTCGATAGGTAGAAACTCCTTCCACTTCCAGATCGTTCGCTCCCTCCGGCTGACCTTCTCTAGGTCAAACCAATCCGCTAGAGCTTCAAGATCATATTGAGGATCTAGTAGACCTCCACATCGACTACATCGAAAATAAGGCTTTCTGTGGTTGTAGGTGGCACCACATAAAACGCATTTAAGACTCTTTGTGAACCCCATATAGATCACCAGATTCATTTCCACTGTGATTAATGATCTAAAAGCAGTTGATAACACTGTCTTTATTATAAATTAGAAAGAACGATGTCTTCATCAAAGTGTAAAAACTAAAGGGACTATTTTTCAATGAATAATCTATCCTATGTTGAAAGTTGAGGGGTCATTGTGGCTTCTTGGTTTCTTTAAGAAGAATTCACATGTATGGTATTAGAGGTGAGAAAAAAGAAATGTCATATAGCACGTCATCAAACGAAGGTTGGCCCACTGAAGTACATTATCCTAGATCGCTGAAGTACATTATACTGATAGTAATCATAGCAGTCATAGCTGTAATAGGCTTCTTTACTTTTGTTGTCGGCGTCGGCGTCGGTGAAGCCATGCTCATTGAAGATCCACTGACAAGAACGGTTTCAGATGTTGTGGCGGTCGGTCCAGCTTGGGCTGTCAAAATGCCTTGGCAAAGAGCAATAATCATTTACTACGCCACTGATACATTTGAACAAACAGTATCATGTTTTTCTAAAGACCAGCTTGAAATGGGAGTGCAACTGCTGATACGTTGGTCTCTTGAACAGAGAAACGTCAGAGAGTTGTTTATGAAGTATCCACATTTACATTACAAGGAGAAAGCCATTGAAAGCATTACTGAAGAAACCATACGGCTCATTACAAAGGAATACACTGCTGTTGACACAATCATTTACAGAGATATTGTTACTTTGAGGATACAGGAAGCTGTTTTTGATGCGATAAAACGGGAACCATCTTTGGCAAATGCTTTAACATCTTTGGAATTCGATCTGAAGGAGATAACATACCCAGAGAGATACAAGGCTGCGATCGACGCTAAATTGGTATCAGAACAGCAAAAGATGCAAGCTGAGTTTGAGAAAGAACGAACAATCATTAATGCAAACGCAACAGCACAAAAACTCATCTTAGAAGCCACTGGAGAAAAACAGTCAAAGAGTATCAGAGCAGAAGGAACAAAGACGGCAATTCAAAGGATTATGGAATCTGCTGGGATAGAAGAATCTGAAGAACTAGCAAGTCTCTACATATACCTTGAAGCTTTGAAACAGATTGCACCAAACGTTGACGTCTTGGTTGTATCTAGTGATGAAGGCGGAGTACCAATGATTTACCAACTACCAAAGAAAGAAGGTCCAGGAGGCTGAAACACCTTCAACCCATCTTTTTATAGGGTGGAAGTGTGACTTTTTTACATTAATTATATTTTATTAAGGCGTCAGATACGATAACGTCGTGCGGTCCATATGCGGAGATAGTGGTGAACGTGCTTAGAGTTCTATCAAGAGGACTCAACTTCTTGGCGAATGCTCCCTTTTCATATCTCCCAAGAATGCTTGCGAATCACGTCACCACGTTTTGTGATAGGTGCAATGACAGCAAGCTTGATCTCTTGATCAAGTATTACGAGGACCCCGAACTCAAGCTATGTAACAACTGTCTACTACACGCAAAGATCTTTGTCCTCCTCGTCGACTCCCTCTTTTCCAACCTGGGATTGGAAAAGGAGGGAGCAATGTCCTTCCTTAAGAAAACGCTGTATAGAAGGGTTGCCAAGAACCTCGTCAAGGGGGTGGCGAGGTTTGGGATCACAAAGCCTCAGATCGCGGGAGCCCCGATTGCTGTCGTCTGGAACTTTACGAATCAATGCAATTTGAGATGCAGCCACTGCTACACCAGCGCCCCCAGTCTTCCCAGCGAACCGGAACTATCGACCAAAGACTGTTTCAAGGTCATAGACAGACTGATTGAGGCAGACGTGGCGACATTGAACTTTTCTGGAGGTGAACCTCTCGTTAGAGAGGACTTCTTTGAAGTCGCTCAATATGCGACGGAACAAGATCTGCAAGTTAGCCTCGCCAGCAACGGAATACTCTTCACCAAAGAGTGTGTTTTCAAGCTTAATGAGATAGGAGTTTCAAGTGTCAACATCAGTCTCGACGGGGCGTTGCCTGAAACCCATGAGAGAATACGAAACCTTGAGGGATGCTTTGACCTAGCTGTCAAAGGAATAGAGAACTCTATAATGTACGGAAAATTTTCCGAAGTCATTGTCAACACGACTCTTACAAAGTTCACTTTGGACGAAATACCGAAAATCTACGAATTGGTTAAAGGCCTCGGGATCGATAAGTACTACGTTTCCAGAATTCTGCCTGCGGGAAGAGGGAAAGACTTCTCAAGGTTCGATGTAAGCCCAGAAGAGAAGATAAGGATTCTGACGTTCATGTACGAAAAGTTCAGGGACTCGATCAATGGTGATGGTGAAATCCTCACTTTGGCAAGGGGTATGACCTATTTTGCCCGGGTATGCCACGAAAGGTCTCAAGGCAGCTTTTTCCCAGTTTGTGAAATATTGACCGGATTCGAGAAATTCCACCAAGAGACTCTTGGAAGCAACCTACCATACGCGATTATGCGACTAAGCGAGTTCTTCAGCGGATGTGCAACTGGTCTGTACTACTGTGGATTATCCCCGGAAGGAGACGTCCTTCCCTGTGCTCCCGCTACCAACATAAAAATGGGGAACTTGTTGAAGAATGGCCTTGAAGACATTTGGCTAAATCATTCAATTTTTAAGGGTCTCAGAAAAAGAAACAAGATCAAAGGCAAGTGTGGACACTGTAGTGCTAAGACCTACTGCGGCGGATGCCGTTTAACCTCATTCGGAACCACAGGAGACTGGTTGGCTACAGACCCAAGTTGTCCGACATAAAGAGGAGCGTCAATGAAGGCTCTGGAGAAAAAGAGGAACCTTCGTGAGGTTAGGGAAATCTCCTTGTTAACTAAATTCTCTTTGCATGCATTGTAACAATCTTGCCGCGTTTGAAATCAAACGTCTTTATCCAGTCGGATTTTAAAAGACCTAAGGATTTCACCGTGCATCTAACTCTCAGTTGACCGTCTCCGTTGACAACAGTGTTTTCAATGACGTCCATTGAAACAGTTGTCTCAAGGTATTTTCGTTTGAGATACCTCTTAGCTGCTGACAAGAGTTCTTCTTCTGCTCGCATTTCGAATCGCCCAAAGATTAGATTCTAAGATAATGTATACCTAGAAGTGTGATGTTTTCTTCCTTTATAGGTATTATCCTGATGAAAAACTAGCTTCTCCCGGGTCTTTAACCTTCGCGTGACGATATTGATAATAGTCTGGCTACCATTCGTAGATGCTCGACTTCATATGAAACAGAAGAAAAACATCCATGTGCTGGAATGAGTGTAGGTTTTGAAAATATAATTATGATGTTAATAAATCACGTCATCAGTATGGTTATTACATCAAATTTGACATTATAATTTTTTTAATCTACGGCTTGATAGTCGTGATGAGATGCCTGTTTTGGATAGTCTTCCGATTATGCCTCCGGGCATGCTGATGGAGACGATTCCCAGTATCAGTCCATAGACGATTAGGTGTAAAGCCTGAATCTGGCTGAAGTAGACTCTTATATACTCTCCTAAGGGGATGAGAATAAAGGATCCTATCACTGGACCTATGACGGTTCCCATGCCTCCGAGTGCTGCTGGTAGCATCATTTTGGTCATTAGCTCCAAGCTTAAAACCATCTGTGGGTCGATGTAGAGGACGAATTGCATGTAGAAGCTTCCACCTATGGATGTGAGGGCGGCACTAAGTGCCGTGGCTAGGAGTTTATATTTTGTGACGTTTATCCCTGAAGCCGTAGCCAATTCTTCGTCTTCGCGGATTGCAACGAAGTAGTAGCCCCACTTCGAGTCCTTCAACTTGTAAACTAGGTAAAGATTCAGCAGTAACATGGCGAATATGATGTAATAGTATGGAGTTTTGTCGATGTTAAATTGGAAGGCTGTGAAATTGTTCCAGCTCGTTGGTGCATATGAAAACCCGCCGCCGCCGCCGGTTAGTGACTCCCAAGTTAAGGCGGTATATCTTAGGATCTCGGCGAAGGCTATGGTGATCAGAATAAAGTAGTGGCCCCTCAGCCTAAGGGATGGGAGACCTATGGCCAACGACGCCGCCAACGATAACGCAACACCTACCCACATACCGATCCAAGGCGAGATACTCCAGTTCGTGTACAATAGGCCGGTAGTATA
>JABAOH010007503.1_pt1 | contig 13031 bp, 16 predicted proteins | sample 7062181 | NCBI WGS metagenome assembly JABAOH01 (sample SAMN14538630, study PRJNA623070) | marine sediment metagenome | biome: marine biome [ENVO:00000428]; feature: marine pelagic biome [ENVO:01000023]; material: deep marine sediment [ENVO:00002113]; isolation source: pool of 5 deep marine... | reverse complement strand
CTCGACCTCCTTTGATCAGGGGATGGTTTCCTTGGAACGAGCCCTCGCCGAGCTTGTAAATCAAGGGAGGGTCGCAAAAGAAGTTGCCAAAGCCCACGCCATCCGGCCCGAGGAGTTTGACCGGCTGGTTAAAAGTTAGACATGCCCATCTACAACTACATCGTCAAGGACCCCCAAGGCAAGACTTTGACAGGGACGGTAGAGGCGCCGAGTGCCTCATCCGCAACGAGCATTCTGCAGGAACGCCGTTACGTCGTGGTCTCCGTAACCGAGAAGAAAGAAGGCGGTTTCTTACAAAAAATTCTCGAGCAGTTTAGAGGGGTCTCTATGGGGGAGAAGACGGTCTTCGCGCGTCAGCTTTCGACCATGGTCTCCTCGGGCCTTCCCCTAACCAACGCTCTTGAAATCTTGCGTGCCCAGGCCGAAACCGAGAAAATGCAAGACGTTTTGGGCGAGATGTTGGCCGACGTCCAAGGCGGAACGGCGCTTGCCAAGGCGATGGGCAAGCACCCGGAGGTCTTTAATAAGGTCACCGTTGCTTTGGTTGAGGCGGGTGAGGCGTCGGGAAAACTCGATACCCTTTTGTCCCAGCTTGCCGAAAACATGGAGAAAGAACAGGATTTCCAATCCAAGACTCGAGGGGCCTTGATCTATCCTGCAGTTATCGCTGTTGCTATGGTGGTGGTTTTCATAATAATGGTTGCCTTTGTTGTCCCCCGTCTGACCGATCTTTACGCGGATATCGGAGCGGAACTCCCCCTACCGACCCAGATTTTAATCTCCATTTCAAACTTTATGGTTCGGGGGTGGTGGGCGGTTTTTGTCATTTTAATAGCTTTTGGGTATGGGCTTTTCCGCTGGTCGCAAACGGAAAAAGGCCGTTATCAACTATCGGAGATCGCCTTTAAGGTGCCAGTTTTTGGAAAATTGAACAAGGAATCCGAGCAAGCGCGATTTGCCAGGACCTTAGGGCTTTTGTCGGGGGCAGGGATTCCGATTACCCAAGCTCTTGAGATAACCGCCGCCGCAATGGGGAACGTTCTTTATAAAGACGCAATAATAGACGCCGAACGACAGGTTGAAAAAGGGGTTCCGCTTTCGGTTCCTCTCAAAAAGGATCCAAATTTTGAACCAATTCTCTCGCAGATGATTGCGGTGGGTGAGGAGACGGGGAAGATGGACGAGGTTTTGGGTCGTGTGGCGCTATTTTTTGAGGGCCAGGCGGAGGGGATGATTAAGAACCTTACAACCGCGCTTGAGCCGATTATTTTGGTAGCATTGGGGGTGATGGTCGCACTTCTGATTCTGTCGATCATCAGCCCGATATATCAGCTGACCACGCAGTTTTAACTTTGGGAGGAGGTGAAAAGTATAAAGTGACAAGTAACAAGTCACAAGTACCAAAAAAAGGTTTTACACTTATAGAACTTCTTATCGTTATTACCATTATCGGGGTTTTGGCGGTTGCGATTCTTTCGGCCATAAACCCAATCGAGCAGATTCGCCGTGCGCAGGATCAGGGATTGGAGTCGGACGCCTCGGAGCTTCTTAACGGTCTCGAGCGCTACTACACCGGCTTTTTTGAGTATCCTTGGGACGCCTTGGGTGGAGGTACGCCGGATGAGGCCTTGGTCTCCAACAACCTAGCCTGGATCGACGAGTTGATCAACAAAGGTGAGGTCAAACCTCAGTTTAGAGACAGGGATAGCTGGAGCTCTTTGTACGTTACCCAATCAGGAACGGTAGTTCGGATATGCTTTGATCCGGCTTCTTCGACTTTCCAAGAGCAAGCCGATTCCGACGGGAAATTTAGAGACGGTTCCTCAGGTTGCGCTACGAACTGCTTCACGTGCGTTCCGCGCTGATTAAGCAGAGTCAGCAAATTTCTACCGAGCGACGGGGACTCTCGGTTGTTGAACTTATTCTCAGCGTAGGTCTCATACTCATTTTGCTTTCTGCCCTATTCTGGGCCGTCAACCCTCCCGAGCGTCTAAAGCAGAGTCGAGATACCAGACGCCAAAGCGACTTTGAAGGGTTAAAGACCGCAATCGAAGAAGCTTTGTTGGGCGGAGAACCGCTGGAAAGTACATTTGGTGTACCGTCCTCATCGGTAGGTTTTGAAGTGACGTGGGAGTTAGACGGCTCGGGTTGGGTACCTATGGTACTTCCGGACTGGCTCGTCGAGCTCCCGCAAGACCCGTCAAACGGCAAAACGTTCAGCGACGTTTTGGGGAGCCGAGTTTTGGGGGAATACCAGTTTATCTCGGACGGAAAATACTGGGTTCTTAGAACCCACCTTGAGGCCGAGACGAATCGCGCGAAATATTACGAGGATGGGAACGATAACAGTTGGTGGGAGGTAGGAACGGCGCCAGGGCTTTCAACCTATTTCGGACTTTAGCTCGAAATAGGTATGTATAAAGTAAGATCTATAATAGAAAATGTTTCCTCAAATTGTATTTTTTACATTTTACTTTTTACTTGGCGCAGCCGTAGGCTCCTTCCTCGATGTCTGGGCGAGGAGACTCCTTCGTGGGGAGGCACCAACCGGCCGTTCTCGATGCGAACACTGCGGACGAAAGCTCTCAACAATTGACCTTGTTCCCCTACTCTCCTTTTTTGCCCTCCGAGGACGCTGCCGCTATTGCAAAAAACCTTTGAGCTGGCGATATCCCCTGGTTGAGGGGGCGACCGGAGTTATTTTTGCCCTTCTTGCCTGGAAACTAGGCTTTCCAACCTCGGTTCTTGAGCTTTTGACCCTCGCCGTGCTCTTTGTCGCCGTCTCCTCGTTTATCGTTATCGTCTTGACCGACCTTACCGAACAGACCATCTTTGACCAAACTCTTTGGGTTGCGCTTCTTGCGTCGGCAATTTACCGCATTTTGCAATTTAGCGCCCACTTCTTACTGCGAAGCCTCCTTTATGACCTGCTGGGGGCTTTGGGGATTTTTGCCCTTCTCTTGCTGATTAGAATTGTGACCCACGAGCGCGGAATGGGAGAAGCCGACCCGCCGCTTGGTTTTCTGGTGGGTCTTTTGGTCGGGTTTCCCCTGAGTCTCCTCACCCTATTTTTGGCATTTGTCCTCGGAGGTTTAGCTGGGTCCATTCTTATCCTTACGAAGCGGAAAAAACTAAAGGATAGGGTTGCGTTCGGGCCGTTTCTTGTCTCCTCCGCGTTTCTGGCGTTCTTTTTTGGGCAGACGTTAATCAACTGGTATCTGAATCTTCTTTTTAGCTAGCTAGATAACGAGTGTTTTTGCTAAACTAAAGGCCCATGAAGAAACGCTCGGGTTTCACCCTAATTGAACTTCTTGTCGTCATCACCATCATCGGTCTATTGGCTTCCGTCGGTATTGCTTCCTACACTCGTGCTCAGCAGCGGGGTCGGGATGCCCGGCGCCAAAGCGATTTTTCATCCTTGAGAAACGCACTTGAGCTCTACTACGCCGACAACGGTTCCTATGTCGCAAGCGGTTCTTGGACCGACGTTTCAACAGCACTGTCTTCGCTGGTTCCTCTTTATATAAAGGATCTTCCCTCCGACCCCGGCGGTCAGGGACAAACCTACAAATACATTGCCTACGATAGCGAACAAACCTACTGTTTGGAATCTTACTTGGAAGCCTCCGATACCACCCAAAGCAACTGCCGAAGAATCGACGGGTCCCAAATCAACCTCCAGGGCGGTTATAACTACGGGGTTGGAAATCCCTAGTTGCTAGTGATTTTGCAGAAATCACGTCTAATTATCCACGCATCAGCGTGGTTTTTCTTTTAATCAACCACCCGCAATTGCTAGACTACAATCAGTGTTTTCCAAAAAAGGTTTTACCCTTATTGAGCTTTTGGTCGTATCGGCGATAATAGCGCTTTTAACCGCGGTTTCCGCCGCGGCCTTCAACACTTTCTCGAGAAGTCAAACTCTGACTCAATCGGCTAAGGAGGTAGAGAGCGCCCTAAAAGATGCTCAGAACCGAGCCTTGTCCTCCGTGGATGGGCAAAACTGGGGTGTACGTTTAGTACCGGGGTCAAACCTATTGGATCTTTTCGCAACTCCTTCTATGGGCTACAGCGACCCGTCGGCTCGCGTTTTTGACCGTGAGTTGCCGGATACCGTAGAAATTTTTGACGCCGCGGGATCTCTCCCTCCCGGGTATAACTTCAGCGTGGTTTTTGTGGTCTCATCGGGTGCCGTTGGCTACGCCAACGATGCGGGAACAGCTTGCATTGGAGGGTCTGACGACGTCAGCTGCTCATTCCCATTGGGTCGACAAGATTGTATTGTGATAGGAGTTCGCTTGCAGGGCACCTCGCAAGAACGCTATCTTAAGGTCAACGGGCGAAGCATTTTCGAAGATGATTCAGCAACGTCTTGCCCCTAAAAAGGAAAAATCCGGCCAATCGCTGGTTGAGGCGGTTGTGGCTTTGGGGATTGCTCTGGTTGTGATAACCGGGCTTGTAGCTCTGGCGGTTATAGCGGTTAAAACTGCAACGCTTACGAGGAACCGTTCATTGGCCGTCCAGTATGCGCAGGAGGGCCTCGAGGCTCTCAGATCCGTTCGTGATCGAGATTTTACCAGCCTTCCCACCTCCGGGGGACCTTACCAGGTCGTTTGGACCGGATCCGAATGGGAAACCGCGCCGGGAACTCAAGCCATCGATATCTACACCAGAAGCTTTACCGTTTCGGAGCCCGAGGCCGGTAAACTCCGGTTCAATCTTTCCGTCTCGTGGACCGATTCCGGAGGGACCCATACAGTTGATTTGTCGACCTATCTAGCGGATTGGCAGTAACCGCCTAAGGCGGTACAGTAGCCATTAGCCAGCAGTAGTTGCTAGACTACAATCGGTGTTCTCCAAACTGTTCACTATTCACTATTCACTATTCACTCACGCGAAGCGTGTTGGCTTTACACTTCTTGAGCTCCTCGTTGTAGTGGGGCTTATTGGGATTATTGGGGCTATTGCGGCGGATATTTTCGTCAACGTTAGCCGCTCCTACAACAAAGCAAATATCATAGCCGAGGTCGAACGAAACGGAAACATCGCTTTATCCCAAATGGTTGGTGAGATAAGAAACGCGCGTTCGGCTACCTCTCCGGACGCCCAGACTCTTGATATCGTGAACGCCTCCGGCGTCAACGTAACCTTCTCCTTTACCCCCCAAACCGCGTCCGACAACGGCTATGTGGCTCGAAACGGCACTCCCCTAACGGATAGCTCCTTCGCTTCGGGGGTTAACGTCACGAGTTTGGTGTTTTCGCTCGCCGATACAGACCCGCAGGTAGTCTCGATAACTATGTCCTTAAGTCAACCCCTGGGTGTGTCAAGTCGTGTCGACTTTCAAGCAGGAACCACAATTCAAACATCGGTCTCTTTAAGAACGTATGAATGAGTGGAATAAGACCACATGTAAGATGTATGATTTAAGAAGTATGCGTCGCTCTGGACAAGCTCTGATACTTATTCTTCTGGTGATGGCGGTTGCCTTGACTCTTGGAGTGTCCGTCGCCTCCCGCTCCATCACAACCTTGAGGCAGGTTACCTTTTCCGACCAATCGGCAAAGTCTTTAGCGTTTGCAGAGGCGGGGGCCGAGGAAGCCTTAAAGTGCTTGGATGACGGCAGCTGCAGCGCCCCATATGACCCCCCGGCTGTGGATCTCGATGGGGACGGGAACAACGACTTTGATTATCAAGTTTCGGTTATGGGGCAATCGGCGGTTTACGATGAGTTACCGCCTATAGAGCGAGATAAAACCATTGAGGTTAGCCTTGCCAATTACCCCCGCGACACGCAAGTTCGGGTTTATTGGGTCGACCGCAACGTTTCGGACCAGCTAAACGCTTCATCTGGCATGGAGGTATCGTTGGTTTATTGCAACGACGACGGGGCAACCTGTACAACCGGAAACTATAAAATTCTAAGAAATGCCTACGATACGGTGGCGACCCGCACAAACGGAGTTCCAAAGGTCACGCTCGGTAACTATACAGTGGGGGCAACCACCTATGGGTATCGAGTATCGATCGTTCCGCCGGGTGGTAAATACCCGATTCTCCTTCGTCTTCGCGTTCTTTACGCTACCGAGGCGGTTTCCATCGCCGTTGAAGCGGCTGGGGGTGCCATACTCCCAACGCAGGGGGCGAAGGTTGAGTCGACCGGCTTTTTTGGCCAGGTAAGGCGCAAGGTCGAGGTGGTGTGGACCAACCCCGCGCTTTCAGAGCTTTTTGATTTCGGTATCTTCTCCGGCTCCGAATCCGATCCTCTGACGAAGTAAGACCCTATAATTTGACGCTATCTTGTTCTGGATATAGAATTTAGGTAAAGCCAATATCAGTGAAAGAAGGAGGTGAGATTTAACCCTTAGCTCGGCTTGATATCCGTTACTGAGTTTCCCACTCCAAAGAGGAGGGAGCAATGGGACCAAAGGATAAGCAGTATATCACCTCAGATCAGAGACCGCTTGACGACTGGAGGGAAGCCACCAAGAGCGAAGGTGCTCGCGAAGAGGGTTTAGGGAACGAGGATTGTCGCGATTGGGATGCCATCGACGATGCTGCCGACCAGGGATACGATGGTAGCGAATAACCCGCCTGGGAGCAAGTTCACAAGACTTGCTCCTTCGTCTTTCTTCACGGTTAGGAAAGTAATTTCTTTAGTGTAAACTAAATTAGCGTGTACCAAATTACCACTCTCAAAAACGGAATGAAGATTGTAACTCATGAGCATAAAGATGCTCAGACGGTTTTTGTTGAGATTCAATTCAAAGCTGGGGCAAAGTATTCGTCGAGGGGTAAAGAAGGTATAGCACACTTTACCGAGCACGTTGTGATGAACGGCAGTCCTAAATATCCATCAGGCCTTAAAGTTAGAGAAGCAGTCGAGCAGTTGGGAGGGCGAATCAATGGTCGCACGGGTAGTGAGACTGTCAGCTATTGGATCAAGTTGTCCGCTGATGATCTTGAAAAAGGATTAGATATTCTCTTTTCTATAACTAGCTCACCATTACTTAATGAAAAAGAGGCAAAGGGTGAACGCAAAATAATCCTCGAGGAAATTGCGAGAATGCACGATGCTCCTATGCGAAGAGTAGTAAATGCCCTTTTTGGAACTATATACAAAGACCACACACTTGGTCTACCTGTTATAGGGCACGTGAGAACTATTAAAGAGGTGGGAGTTAGCGATATCAAGAAGTTCTTCAATGCGTATTACACCCCACCGAACGCAATTGTGAGTGTTGCAGGTCGGATAAGCCATGAGGAAATAGTTAGACTAACGCAAAATTACTTTGGGAATCAGAAGAAAAACAGCCCACCATCCTATACACCATTTCAACTTCAACAAACAGGGCCGCAAGTAACAGTGTTAAAAGAGAAAACCAAACAGTCAAGGATGGCGTTAGGTTTTACTGGCAAACCGATAACCATTCGAGATTATGCGGTTACGTCGTTCCTCACCTCGCTTTTGCATTCAAGCGGAAGGCTTTTTAGGAGGTTAAGGGAAGAAGAACAGTTGTCTTATGATATAGGCGCGAGTGCGGTGACAATAACAGACCTTCCGTTCTTAATGATTCACGGAGGGTTTACCTACCGCAAAGTAAAGCGAGCGCTTCTCGTGATTTGCGAGGAGTTGCAGAAGGTGAAAGAAACAGCGGTGTCAAAGGAGGAGTTTGCGAAACTGAAAAAATCAAAGGAAACTGGACTTCTCTTCGCTCTGGAGAATCCCGAAGGATGGGTAGACTTCGCATTGGATTGGAATCAACTTATAGGCGAGGTAATCACACCTCAGCGGTGGTTAGAGGAGGTTAGGAGGGTTACTCTAGGGGATGTCCAAAAGCTGGCGCAGGGAACTTTTGTGCCCCAAAACGCATTTTTAGCTGCTTCACATCACGAAATTAAACCAGCGGAATTAAAAGAAATTTTACAGGAGGGGTTGTCTTAACTTCTCCGGCTCCGAATCCGATCCACCGACGAAGTAGGTAGCTTTTTCGCTAAAATGCTAATTAAGGTGTCTAGAAAGCGACTTATCCTTATATTAATTCTGGCCGTAGAGGCGGTGCTTTTAGTCTTTGGTTACAACTACTGGCAAGAGCAAAATCGGCTTTACGGCGTACTTTCCGGCGTGGAGGAGACCTTAGGTGTAACCTCGTCCGCTAACTTTAGCCCTTCTTTCCCGTCGTCTTTTGAGACTGTTAGCGGCACCTATGGTCTATCCGTGGTTTCGATGGGAAGAGTTTCCGCGATTGACCTGAAGAGCGCTCAGAAGAGGGAGGCGGTTGCAAAAGCGGGAGTTTTGGAGGTGGTCACCGTAAATGCAAACGGCAGGACTAAAAAACTGAACCTTGCGGTCCAGATGGCTTCCGTCGCCGATCCCCAAAGGAACTTGATGCCTTGGGTTGCGGAAAAAGGTGCGGAGCTTGCATCTGTGGAGCTTGCAAGCGCAGATACTATGCTAAGCGACACCAAATTAGCCGAGATTTTCCCCGAAGGCAGTTATTTAACGTTCGTACCCTTAACCGACTTGGATAGGGAAGAGATTCAGGAGTCTCTGCCGGAGTATTTATCCTACGCAAGCCAATACTATGGCGACGCGCTTTCCAAGCTCAAGAGCTTTTTTGACAGCAACCTGTCCGGTAGCTTTAATAAAGTTATCCTGGTACTTGACGTCTTTTAATGACTAAAAAGAAGTTGGCTTATATCATTTTAATAATCGCCGCCACTGCTGCCGCTGGTTATTTTCTTTGGTGGTATGTTTACCTGCCACTCGCGGCCAGAACTCGCGCACCGGCTGGGTCGTTGCTTGAGAGTATCTTGTCCAAAAGAGTAGATTTGGATAACCGAGGCGAGATATTTGAAAACGAGGGATACAAGGATAACTACTTTGTGGCGTATGTTACGGGAGTTGGCGTGTCAGCCGAGAAAATCGATATCGAGATAGACCTTGGACATTCAGGTGATACCCACGCAACTGAAAAGAAAACGGTGTCTGTTCAATGCCCTCCGGATAAAACAACCATAGCGTCCTCAGGGTTTGATACGTTAACCCAAGGGATTACCCTTCTTGACGAGGTCGAAGTGGACGACGTAATTTGGACCTATTGTTTAGACGATTTCTGCAGCGAAATAGGAAAAGAATGCATTCTAATGAAGAGTGAATAACACCCTCCCCCATTTGCTTTTTGTGTTCAACTCCTATATACTATAGGGTTAGAAAACCAAATCTGAAAGAAAGGAGATAGAGAGATGCGCAAGTTAACGTTTTTGCTGATTTTGCCGGTTTTGTTTTTGGTCGGTTGCCAGCGTGTGGAAGCGGTCGTTCCTTCCCCAACGGTGGAGGAACCGACGGTAACGGTGGTTTCACCTACCGCTACACCAGAACCGACCGTAATTCCAACCGAGGTACCCACCAAGGTGCCGACGCAGATTCCAACCCCCACGGCCACACCAGAGCCTTCGGCTTGGGATATCGTCGACCAGATGTTTTCGGAGTGTGCAGCGTTGCCTCGATGGGGCAAGTCCACATGGGATCGCTACGAGCTTCAACTGCGCGACCAGATGCTGGCGGCGCATCCGGAATGGGACACCCGAGGGTACGTAAGAAATTACGGCATCGGGAGACTGTTTGCCCAGGACGGAAACGAGTGGAGTTGGATAGCTAACACAGATACCCTTGAAATGAGGGACTATCCAAACCCCTTCAGCTTCGCCGATCTTCCAGATGGGAGTGCCGACACGGGCCTACGACCTGAGGACTGCGCGATGTACATCCTGGTCTACGAGAAGGTGCCGGAGAACGGCGACGGAGACGGAGTCATCGTGGGTGAGGCCTACCTCTTCTATGAAGTTGGCGGGCAAGATCCTCTCATCTTCGACGGCGAACTTAGGGAGCTTCGCTTCAGCATGCCACCGTTTGAGGAGCAGGACGGGTTTCGGCAGCTGTACGATGCTGTCGAGGGAGCCGTAGGAAAGGGCTGCCTGAGAGTGGCGACAATGCCACAATATAGTGATGAAGCTGGGCTCGAGGCGTTCAATGACTGGTTTGGTGAGTACACCACTTGGGTCATACTGGAGGTGGTGGGAGAAGTACCGCTCCGGGACAGGTGGTTGACATTTCTCGCGCCTGAAAATGCCCAACCACAATGTGTGATCCTGCTCTACCGCAACCCAACCGGAGAAGTGTTCCTGATCTACGAGATCGAGGGCGGGTTTGAGACGGTTTCCTTGGGCACACTTGCGTACGACCCATTCGCGGCGCTTTACCCGTCCGACGATCAGCCGGTTTCGACTCCTTCGTCGCAATGCCAACCGCCGACAGGTAGGTGGTTAAACGAGGAGGACCCGATACGGGTTTACGCCGAGCCGGATATCTCAAGCCCTGTGGTGGAAGAAATTCCGCTGCAAGACTTAGAGAGTGTCGGGTTTGGGCCCGAAGGTCCGGTCTGTCAGGCCGGATATGTTTGGCTACCGGTTTGGTCGGAAGAAGAACTCGAGACCGTTGGCTGGGTGTGGAGTGAACCGTACCCGTAAGGAGAGTTGTACACAAGCCGATTGGCGTTAAAGCTGATCGGCTTTTCTCTTTCCTTGAAGCCGACGTGCGGTTTCCCTTATTATAGGAGTAGTCATGTCCGGCAGGTGGTTTTCCATTATTTTAGGGGTATTGGCTATTTTAGGCGCCGCCGCTATTGTCTTCTTCTTTTTCGAATGGGATATTCGAAGCTATTTAGCAACTGGGGGGGAGCCGACAAACTCTGAAGACTCAACTTCCCAAAACACGCTCCTTTCCGTAGCTTTATCTGGTGATACTGACTTAACTCAACAAACCGCCAAATTAAAAGCAGAGGGGTTTAAGGACAACTACATTGTTGCCGATATAACCTCGATTGACAAATCCGGGGACAAGTTGGGACTTAATATAAATCTTCCAAGCACCGAAGGTTTCGAGACCCAAGACGTAACAGCAACGACTGAGTGCACTACACAAAACACTACTTCTGTCTCCAGAGACGACTACAGCGTTTTGAGTGAGAACGCGGAGCTTTTTGAGGAAGTCGAAGTCGGAGACGTTCTCTGGGCCTACTGTTTGGACGATTCTTGCGGGGTAGTGGGTAGGGAGTGTGTTCTGGTGAAAGTAACCGGTGAAGAGTAGAAATCTAGACCTAAAAAAATTAGTCTTATTTAGTCTTTCCCTTCTGATTTTTATCCTTTTAGCTCTTTATTTGCGCAGCGGTTCATCTAGCGTTCTTGCCGCCCAGTGCGCTCCGGGGGAATGCGGCGGGGGTTACGAATGCCAATACGGGACGATGTGCTGTACAGGGGCCGGGTGTCCTTCTTGGTCCTGCGAAAACAATACTTCTTGTGAGTGGAAAGGCGGCAAATGCAGAAAGGATTACTCGTGTTTGAAGGGGGAAAGATATTGGGACTCGACCTGCAACTGGCACAGCGGTTACTGGCACAGACACTGTTATTACTGGTGGTGCGGTAGCTGGCATTACCATCCCGGATATTGGAGCNNCCCGGATATTGGAGCGGATGTTGGAAATGGCGTAGCTATTGGGATACCTGTACGTATTACTGTTCCTATCCTTCCGGAACCTGTAGCTGGTGCACCGGTGAAGGAGATGATGGAGGCCCTGGTGGAGGAGGTTGTTCCTGGGGGTCAAATGTTTCCCCAGCCTCTTGTACTCAAGCCAACGGGCTGTTTGGCCACTACTATCGCGACGATCCGGTCGGTGGGAACCGCTTCGACGGCGGATTGAAACACGAGCGCAATGACTCCCAAGTAAACTTCAACTGGGGCAACGGGTCTCCCTATTGCGACGCAATTGATGAGGACCATTTCTCCGTTCTTTGGGATGGGTATATAAACCTCTCCTCATCCGGCAACTGGCGGTTTGGCGCGACCTCCAATGACGGGTTTGCTATTGATATAGAGCTAACCCCCGGGGTTTGGACTCGGGTTTTCTCTGACTGGAGTAACCACAGTGCCCGTACGCGTTGGGGCTCATGGCGAAGCATCGACGCTGGCTGGTACGGAATAAGAGTTTGGTATTACGATAATACGGGGGATGCTGTGGCTCGCCTTCGCTATCAAGGTCCTGGATTGGGGGCGCAAATCGTTCCCTCGGCGGCCCTTAGAACCTGCTCGGCGCCAATACAGGGACCAACTAACCCTAACGTTACTAACCTGACCTCCTCATCCGCCCAGCTCAACTGGACTCGAGGATCCGGCGGAACCAAACAACTTCTTAGGGTTGGAACGGATCAGGCAAAAGTCGAATCCGGATGCCCCGACGGCGTTGGCCTGGGGACCGGGTGTGTGATAAAAGAAGACAATATCACAACCTGCGACCCCGGTACACCCTGCACCTATTCAACCGGAAGTGTATTAGAACCTGCTACTACCTACTACTGGAGAGTTATCGAGTGGTTGGACGCTTCATCGTGGGCTGACTTTGGCTCTACTCCATCCTTTACGACTCCGGCCGACCCGTGGTTTAAGGTTACGGGTGGAGATATCCACGCCAACGCCTTGCTTTCCATCTCCCGAACCATTCCCGACGGCGAGTACAACGGAGAATTCCTTGTCTCCTCCAAATCAACCATCGGCACGAACATTAAAAGCGGTCAAGATTGGATTTGTCCCCTTTACCCGGAAGGAGATCTAGACCCGATAGACAACTCCGGTATATCGGTCCCCGACTACGACGCCCTCTGGCAACGGTTTGGTAAAAATCCCATAACTTTAGGTACAATCCCAGCGGGAGGAACTCTGCAAAACGACAGAGTTTACCGAATAACCTCCTCAAACACCATAAACGGTGTCTACAACGTCCCCGTCTCAACTTCGGTCTTGATGTTCATAGACGGAACTTTGACCATTGGTGGCGAGATCAGAGTTCCCCAATCATCCTCCCTTATCTTTATCGCTCGAGATCAAATTCGAATAGAAAAACAGCTCGCAGGAGGAGGCCCGGCGGACGATGCTATCCAAGCCGGACTCATTGCAGGAGGAGACATCAACACCGCCT
>JABAOH010001846.1_pt2 | contig 13032 bp, 11 predicted proteins | sample 7062181 | NCBI WGS metagenome assembly JABAOH01 (sample SAMN14538630, study PRJNA623070) | marine sediment metagenome | biome: marine biome [ENVO:00000428]; feature: marine pelagic biome [ENVO:01000023]; material: deep marine sediment [ENVO:00002113]; isolation source: pool of 5 deep marine... | reverse complement strand
TTCGAACCCGCGACCCCCTCCTTGGCAAGGAGGTGCTCTACCACTGAGCCACTTCCGCTCTCAGCCCTAACATTATAACTCCCACTGCAAGCCCTGCAAGACCCACTGCCCTTCTTGACACCCAACACCCGCCGTATTAGTCTCGCCGCGATAGCCGGGAAAGGAGCGACGCCCACAGTGCCCTTCATCCGCAAGTCCATCGATATCGCCGCCTCGCCCGAGAAGGTCTTCGATCGCGCCACCGACCCCTCCGCCCAGCCGGACTGGATCACGTTCATCAAGGAGGTCGAGATTACCTCCGGCGACGGCAAGAGCGAGGGCACCACCGATCGCCGCCTCTTCAAGCTTGGGCCGCGCACCCAGGCTCTCGATGAGGTGTGGACGGAGTACGATCCACCCCGCTCCTTCGCCCGAGAGGTTACCAGTGGTTTGGAGATGGAAGCGCGGATGACCTTCGAGCCCAGGACTGATGGGACGTACGTCGAGTGGATCGTTGACTACAGGCCGCCGATGGGTCCGCTGGGAATTCTCCTGGACGCCCTGTTCATGAACCGCCTCTTCCAGAACGAGATTGAGGAGTCCCTGGAGTCTCTCAAGGCCCAGCTAGAGGGTTAGCCTCTGGGCAGCCCCAGCCCCCGCTGATCTGTCATTCTGAGGAGCGCAGCGACGAAGAATCTCGCGGGAGAGGGTGGCGGTGCCGTACTTTCGAGATTCTTCGCTCCCCTCAGAATGACAGCGGCTACCCCCGCGGGAGCCCCAGCCCCCGCAGGGCGATGATCTCCCGCTGCACCTCCGAGCTCCCCGCCCCTATCGTTTCCTGCACCGCCGAGACGTACCCGTGCGGCACCGCTCCCTCCCACAGCGCCCGTCGGCCCGCCATGATCGCCGCGTACGGGCCCATCATCTCCACACCTGTCGTGTACAGGCGCTGGGCCAGCTCAGTGTTGAACAGCTTCACCATCGCCGCCTGAGCCGGGAACTCCTCGCCCTTCTCATGCAGCCCTATCGCCCGCCATAGCAGCAGCCGCGCCACCTCGAAGTCCGCCGCTAGCGCGGCCAGCCGTTGCCGCACGCGCGTGTCGTCCCACGGCCTGCCCTGAGCCTGTCGAAGGGGCCGCCGGCCGCCCCGGTCCCGCTTGGCCTCCCGCACCAGCGACCACAGCATTCGCATGTGCAGGAAGGCTCGGTAGATCGTTATCCGTTCCATTCCCAGCGCCGACGTCAGGACCTCCCAGCCCCGGTTCTCCCCGCCCACCAGCTCGCTGCGGGGAACACGTACGTCGTCGAAGGTGACCTCGTTGAACCACTCTTCGTCCAGCAGGTTCAGCAGCGGCCCGACCTCGACGCCCGGTGACCGCATCGGCACGATGAGCACCGATAGGCCGGCGTGCTTGCGCGCATCAGGGTCGGTGCGCGCCGCCAGCCAGCAATAGTCGCTTTCGTCGGCCCCGCTGGTGAACACCTTGCGGCCGCTGATCACGTAGTCGTCGCCATCGGCTACGGCCCGCGTCTGGAGCGAGGCGAGGTCGGAGCCGGCCTCCGGCTCCGTGTAGCCCAGGCAGAAGGTGATCTCGCCGCGGGCCAGGGGCGGGAGGTAGCGGCGCTTCTGCTCCTCGCTGCCCCTGGCCATGAGGATCGGCGCCACGATAACGCGGGCGATCGCGTCGCTGGCCGGCCCGCCGTGCAGCGCCACCTCCTCCTCCGCGATGAACTGCTCCGCCACCGGGCGGCCGCCTCCCCCGTACTCCGGCGGCCAGCTCAGGGCCAGCCAGCCGCGCTCTCCCAACTTGCGCTCGAAATCGCGCGCCGGCATATAGCCGGGCGGCATCGGCCGCGGCTCGGACGTGTGAGTCGTCCCCAGTTCCTCGGTGAGGAACCGGCAGACCTCAGCCCGAAGGCGTTCCTCGGATTCACTCAGGCGAAAGTTCATGGCGCCCCGGCGCGGGGTTCACGCCGGCCGGAAGAAGCGGATGTCCAGGATCGAGCCCTTTCGCTCGTCCGCGTCCTTGAGCACGGCCTCCACCCGGTCGCCGATGCGCACGCTATCCGCTTTTTCGATGCGGTGCACCAGCAGGTCGTCCGCCCCATCGAGCTGGATGAGCGCCAGCGTCTCCGGTGCCTTCAGCGTGCCGCCGTCTACGCCGCGATACGCTGTGGTCACCGCCCTCACGACCCCTTGCGCGCCCACCTCCTGCCACTCCTCCAGCGCCGCGAAGCACCGCGGGCAGAACAGCGATGGCGGCAGGTACACGTGTTCGCAGGCGGCGCATCGCGTCCCTACGAACCGTCCGTTGTCCTTCAGTTCCCGGAAGAAGCGCTCCCCCGCGATGCCCATCGTGTACAGGTGGCTCAGCGGGAAATCCCCGGGCCACGCCCGAAGGTCTGTCACTCGCTCTATGTGCTCGGTGCTGCCCATCCTCGCTCCTAATCCGGCCTGTCCTGAGCCGAGTCGAAGGGTCGGAAGTAACGAATGTCCAGAATTGAGCCCTCGCGCTCCTCCGGTACCTTCCATGCAGCCTTGACCTTCATGCCGATGCGCAGGTCCTCTGGCTTCACCTCCCCAAGGAGGTGCATGAAGCCGCCGCTGCTGGCGCCGTCGATCTCTATCACTGCGATCAGGATCGGCTCCGCGACGCGGCTGACGTCCCAGCGGATGTACGATTCCGAGAAGGTATTGACAGTGCCGCTGTCTTTGACAAGCTCCCAGGCGTCGGTGGGGCGGAAGCATCGCTCGCAGAACATCCTTGGTGGCACCAACACTCGTTCACAGCGTTCGCAGCGCCGACCGATGATGCGGCCGTTCTTCAGCTCGCTGAGAAAGCGGCCAATGGCTACGCCCGTGTCCCAGGCGTACCGCAATGACGTCGGCCACTGTTGGGTGAGAGCATCGCCCCGGTGAACCGCCCCGTCACTGAGGGGCGTGCCCGGCAGCGGCGTGCCTCCTTCCCTCATCAGTCGACCCCCATGACCGCTACCGTGCCCACCTGCATCAGATCGCCCCAGGCCTGCGCCAGGCCCATCTTGGGCTGACCCGGCACCTGCCGGGCGCCCGCCTCGCCGCGGAGCTGCCAGAAGATCTCCGCCACCTTCATCAGTCCTGCCGCTGCGATTGGGTTGCCCACGCCCAGCAGTCCCCCGGAGGGACAGACAGGCATGTTCCCGTCGCGCTGCGTCACGCCGTCGGCGGTGATCTTCGGCGCTTCNNGAGAACGGGTCGTACGGCTCCACGATGTTGATCTGCTTCCGTGGCTCCGTCACCCCCGCCATCTTGTAGGCCATGCGGGCCGCCCGCTCAACGTACGCCGGATACGCCAGGTCACGGTTCGTCCAGTAGGTTGTGTCGAGGTTCCAGCCGATCCCCTTGATCCAGACCGGCTTGTCGGTGACGCGCCGCGCCACCTCCTCGGAGACCATGACGATCGCTGCGGCGCCGTCGCTCGCCGGGCTGATGTCCAGCCGGTTCACCGGCGCCACCATAACCTCCGAGTCCAGCACATCCTGGACCGTGATCTCCTGCGCCACGTGGGTTGAGGGGTGGTCCAGGCCGTTGCGCTTGTTCTTCACCGAGACGCGCGCTATCTCCTCCTTGGTGATGCCGTAGGTCTCCATGTAGCGCCGCATCTCCAGGGCGAAGATCCAGATCAGGTTTGGCCCCAGCGGCCGCTCCAGGATGTTGTCGAAGATGGTGATGAACGCGCCCTGGGGGTGGGGGTGGCAGGTGGACATCTTCTCCTCCGCCACCACGAGGCAAACGTCGGAGATCCCCGAGGCGACTTCAAACCAGGCGTGGACCGGCATAAGGACGCCGGTGCCGCCGCCCGCGTACGGGCGAATCACCGGCCGCCCCCAGCCGCCGGCACCTGGCGACAGGTACTCGCCCTTCATGTGAACACCGTCAAAGGCATCGGGGGCAGAGCCCAGAGCCACGCTGCCGACGTCCTTCAGCGTCAGCCCGCACGACTCCAGCGCCTGGCGGGCCGCCAGCCAAGCCAGTTCCGGCCCCGTCTCCTGCGCGCGGCGCATGAATCGCGTCAGCCCCGCTCCCACAACTGCTACCTTGCGCATCGTTCGGCCTTCGCTGTCTTCCTACTCACGGCTCAATACCACTACTGCTCCCGTGGCCGTGGGGATACCCCGCCACGACTGCGCCAGTCCGGTCCCGGTCTTCTTGAGCTGTCTCGGCCCGGCCTGCCCGCGGAGCTGCGCCACCACCTCCGCCACCTTTTGCCCGCCGCTCGCCTCCAGCAACTGGCCCACTCCCAGGCACCCGCCCGACCCGTTCACCGGCAACTCACCGTCGCGGCCGGTGGCCCCTCCCACCGTGGCCGCTCCGGCTTGCCCTTGCTTGAACAGGCCCAGCGCCTCCAGGTGCTGCAACTCCTTGTAGGAGTAGCTGTCGTCCACCTCGGCGAAGTCGATCTCCTGGCGCGGATCTTGGATCCCGGCCATACGGTAGGCCATATCCGCGGCGATCTTGGCGTAATCTGCCGTGGCTCCGTCGCTGTCTCCTATGAGGCCGGTCCCTGTCGCCCAGCCGATCCCGCGCACCCATATCGGTTGGCCTCTCAGGCCCTTCGCCCGCTTCTCGGACGCCAGGACGATAACTACGGCTCCGTCCGCAGGTGCGCTTACCTCCAGGTCCGACAGCGGCGCGAAAGCAGGTGGCGAGGCGAGGACGTCCTGCGGGTCGATGGCCGCGCCGTAGGCGGCGCTGGGGTTGGTCAGAGCGTTGCGCCGGTTCTTGGCCGCCACGTGTGCGCACTGCTCTCGGGTGGCGCCGCTGGTCGCCAGGTACATCGACGCTTCGAGGCCTGCCATTGCGTGCGCGTTGAAGCCCAGCGGTCGCACGAAGATCGGTTCCAGAGCGAACGCGTGCAGCTCCCCGCCAGTGACCACGTTGGAGGCCTTGCTGTGCGCCTCCACCGCCACCACGTCCACGACGCCGCTGGCGATCTGCATATATGCCGTAGCCAGACCCTGGATTGTGTCCCCGCCCACCGTGTACACGGGCCGCTCCGCGCCGCCGATCTGGTCCGGCACATACTCGTCGAAGATGCTCGTGCCCTCGGCCAGATCCTCGGAGCAGGTCAGGAACGAGTCGATCTCCGTGCGGGCCTCCACCCCGGCGTCCTCATAGGCGCGGGTGGCGGCCTCGAACATCAGCTCCTTGTACGACAGTCCCGGGCTCGTGGCCCGGAACGTCGTCTGGCCTACTCCAACGATCGCTACTTTGTCGGGCATATTTCGTGATCGGCAACTACCGAGGCATAAGTCTACCTCAAACAGTGTCGTATTGGCGACCCCCAGGGCGCCCTTCTTCGCGTTGACAGTCCGGGGTGGCCCTGAGACAATGTCATAGGCGATTTGTGTTTCTACAATCAGAGGTAGCAATATCTCTGGCCGATGGGGGTGCGTCGGGAAGAGCAGGTCGTGGAGGCTTTTGACCTAGTCGTCATCGGAGGCGGCACCGGCGGCTACACCGCCGCCATCCACGCCACCCAGCTAGGCCTCACCGCAGCCCTCGTCGAGCGCGACAAAGTGGGCGGCGTCTGCCTCCACAGGGGGTGCATCCCCACCAAGCTCCTCCTGGAGACCGCCCACAACCTCTCCCTGTTCCGCAACAGTCGCACCTTCGGCATCGCCGCCGACAACATCTCCCTCGACTATTCTCTGCTGTGCGCTCGTAAGGATCAGGTCGTCGGCGCCCTCCACAAGAACTTGCGCTCTGTCATTCAGAAGCACAAGGTGAAGATCATCGAAGGTCGTGCCCGTCTCCTCTCGTCCTTGGAGGTAGACGTTGAAGGTCGGCGCCTGCAGGCGAAAAACGTCGTCCTCGCCACGGGCTCCAAGCCGAAGGCCCTGCCCGGGCTTGAGCCCGACGGCGTGCGCGTCCTCACCAGCGACCACTGTCTGGAAATGACGGACGTTCCCAATTCCATCGTCGTCCTCGGGGCTGGCTCCGTGGGCCTCGAGTTCGCCTCCTTCTACCTGGACGTGGGCACGGAGGTCACCGTCATCGAGCTGCTGCCCCGCCTGCTGCCCCTGGAGGACGCTGACCTGGGCAAGGGCATCGAGAAGCTCCTCGCCGCCCGCGGCGCTGCCGTCCTTACCTCCGCCCGTGTCCGGCCCGAGGCCACGCGCACCTTCGACAACGTGGTCGAGCTCACCGTCGAGCACGAGGGCTCCGAAAAGACCGTGCGCGCTGAGAACGTGCTAGTGGCCACTGGCCGGGACGCTCTTACTGACGGCCTGGGCTTGGAGAACACAAACGTCCATGTGGAGAAGGGCTACGTGCAGGTGGACGACAGCTACCGCACCGGCGAGCCCAACGTCTTCGCTGTGGGCGATCTCATCGGAGGCCTGCAACTGGCCCACGTGGCCGCCGTTGAGGGCTACCTGGCCGCCGAAACAATCGCGGGCAAGGAGACGGAGCGCCTGGACTACAACCGCGTGCCCCGCGTCACTTACACCCGTCCTCACGTGGCCGCCGTCGGCCTCACCGAAGAGCAGGCCAAGGAGCGAGGGAACAACGTCAAGACCAGGCGGTTCTCCTACCGCAACAACGCCATGGCCCTCATCCAGGACGAGACCGACGGCTTCGTCAAGCTCGTCTACGATGGCGACTCCGGAGATATCCTGGGCGTTCACATCCTGGGCCACCAGGCGGGAGAGCTGATCGCGGAGGCGGCGCTGGCCCGCTTCCTCAACGTCTCCACCTGGGAGATGGGATCGAACCTCCACCCGCACCCCAGCCTCAGCGAGGTATTGGGGGAGGCGGCGCAGCTATCGGCAGGCATCAGCATCTACTGGTGAAGGAGGGGATGGAAGTGGTGTCCGTTAGGGAATCGCCAAGTGAGCTGGGCCTCACCAGGGATCAGCTCCTGGACATGCTGTACAAGATGATGCTGGCCCGCGCCATCGGCCAGCGGCAGCGGCTGCTCAATCGGATGGGCAAGGCCCCCTTCGCTGTCAGCGGCGAGGGACAAGAAGCTTCACAGGTCGGTACCGCGTATGCCCTGGAGCACGGCAAGGACTGGGTCGTCCCGTACTACCGTGACGCCGGTGTCGCTATCGTCGCGGGCCAGACCGCCCGCGATCTCATGCTCGAGTTCCTGGCCCGCGGCGAGAACGTCAGCTCCGGGGGCCGCAACATGCCCTCCCATTTCAGCGACCCCAAGCTGCGCATCGTCTCCGGCTCGGCCCCGGTTGGTACCCAGATCCTGCATGCCGTGGGCACCGCCTTCGCCAGCAAGCTCCGCGGCCTGGACGAGGTGTCGATGGTCTGGTTCGGCGATGGCGCCACCTCCAAGGGCGACTGCCACGAGGGGATGAACTTCGCGGGCATCCACAAGCTGCCCGTCGTCTTCGTCTGCGAGCACAACGAGTACGCCATCTCCGTCCATTGGAGCAAACAGAGCGCCGTTGAGAACGTCGCCGTGCGCGCCGACGGCTACGGCTTCCCTGGCGTGACGGTGGATGGCAACGATGTACTGGCGGTCTACCGCGCCGCCAGGGAGGCGGTGGACAGGGCCCGCCGCGGCGACGGCCCCACCTTCATCGAGGCCAAGACTTACCGCCTCGTCCCCCACACGAGCGACGATGACGACCGCCGCTACCGGTCCCGGGAGGAGGTTGAGAAGTGGGCCAGCAAGGACCCGATCACCCGGTTCCAGGCCTACCTGGAGGAGCGTGGCCTGCTCGACGCCGAGACCCGGGACGAGCTGGCCAAGACGGTGGCGGAGGAGGTCGATGCCGCCACCGAGTACGCCGAGAAAGCGCCGCCGCCGGACCCCCACACCGCGCTCGACCACGTCTTCGCCGGTGAGGAGCGGAGATAGCGTGAGGCCCTTCCTTAGCCCTGGCGTATAGAGACATTCGTGGAGGAGGAGAGGAGGCAGCGATGGNNCCGTCCACGACGCCATGGAGGACGAGATGCGGTCCGATCCCCGCATCATTGTCATGGGTGAAGATGTTGGGGAAGGCGGGGTGTTCCGCGCCACGCAGGGCTTCATCGATGAGTTCGGCCCGGACCGCTGCATCGACACGCCTCTGGCCGAGTCCGCCATCGTCGGCGTGGCCATCGGCGCCTCCCTCAACGGCGTTCTGCCCATCGCCGAGATCCAGTTCGCTGACTTCATCCACCCCGCGATGGATCAGTTGGTCAACGAAGCCGCCCGCCTCCGCTACCGCTCCAACGGTGGGTGGGGCTGCCCCATCACCGTGCGCGCCCCTTACGGCGGTGGTATCCACGGCGGCCCTTACCACTCGCAGAGCGTGGAGGCGGTCTACGGCCACGTCCCCGGCCTCAAGGTCGTGTGCGTCGCCACACCTTACGATGCCAAGGGCCTCCTCAAGTCGGCCATCCGCGACCCGGACCCAGTCATCTTCCTAGAGCACAAGCGGGCCTATCGCCTCTACCGGCAGGACGTCCCCGAAGAGGACTACCTTGTGCCCATTGGCGAGGCGGATGTGAAGCGTGAGGGCGACGACATCACCATTGTGACCTACGGAATGATGCTCCACCACTCCCTCAAGGCCGCCGAGACCGTGCAGGCGGAGGACGGCCTCAGCGTGGAGGTGATCGACCTGCGCACCATCTCACCCCTGGACAAGCACACCGTCCTCAAGTCCGTGGAGAAGACCGGCAAGGCGCTCGTCGTCTACGAAGACAACCTCACCGGTGGCTTCGGCGCCGAGGTTGCGGCTATCATCGCCGAAGAGGCGTTCGACTCCCTCGACGGCCCGGTGACGCGGCTGGCCTCGCCGGACGTGCCCATCTCGCCATTCGCCGGTGTGCTTGAGGAGTACGTCCTCCCCAACCCGGAGAAGATCGCCAAAGCGATCCGAGACCTCGCCGCCTACTAGGGAGGCCCCGCTTCCATGACCACTACCCTCACGATGCCGGAAGTCGGTGAGACCGTCACCGAGGGCACCGTCGAGAGGTGGCTCAAGAAGCCGGGCGACCACGTAGACAAGTACGAGCCCATCGTCGAGGTCAACACGGACAAGGTCAACGTGGAGATCCCATCCCCTGTCTCCGGGACCGTGCAGGAGCTCCTGGTGGAGGAGGGCGCCGTCGTCGCCGTCGGCGCGCCCCTGGCCATCATCGAGGAGGTCGCTGGCGAGGCCCCGGCGGAAGTCGCGCTCCCAGAAGAGGCGCGGCAGCGGGATGAGGCCCCGCCTCCCGCCAAGGCCCCCGGTGGCCCCGCAACGCGCCGCCGCGCCACCCCTCGCGTCCGCAGGCTGGCGGAGCAGCTCGGCGTCGACCTGTCGCTGTTGGAAGGCAGCGGTCCTCAGGGGCGCGTCTTGGAGGAAGACGTTCGCACCTTCGCTGAGGCGCGGGAGAGGGCGCCCGTGGGGGCGCCGCCCGCGGGGCCGGTGGAGCAGCAGGAAGAGACGCTTCCCCTCACAGCCATCCGTCGCACCATCGCCCAGCGCATGGCCGCGTCCAAGTTCAGCGCGCCCCACGCCTGGCTGGTGATGGAGGGTAATGTGACCGGCCTCGCTCGCCTGCGCCAGGCCCAGCGGGAGGCCTTCCGGCAGCGCGAAGGCGTGGATCTCACCTACCTGCCGTTCGTTGTGGCCGCCGCCGCCCAGGGACTGCGCGAGCACCCGCCGCTCAACGCCTCCTGGGCAGACGACAAGATCGTCCTGAAGAGGCGCATCCACATCGGCATCGCCGTGGCCGCCGAGCAGGGCCTTCTCGTCCCCGTTGTCCACGATGCCGACCGTCTCAGCGTCGCCGACCTGGCTCGCGCCATCCACGACGTCTCCGAGCGGGGACGCGCCGGCAAGCTGAAACTGGAGGACGTTCAGGGCGGCACGTTCACCGTCGACAACACGGGCTGGTTCGGCTCCATCATCAGCATGCCCATCATCAACCAGGGCCAGGCCGCCATCCTCGCCCTTGAGGCCGTCACCAAACGCCCCGTCGTCCTGGACGATGATGCCATCGCCGTGCGCTCCGTGGTCAACCTTTGCCTCTCCTTCGATCACCGCATCCTAGACGGTGCCGAGGCCGCCGACTTCCTGCGATCTGTCGTGCGGCGGCTGGAGGCCTACGGGCCTGACACGCCCCTCGCATGAGCGGATCGCGTCCCCCCTGCCGCGCCTTCTGGCTGGGCCGAGTGGAATACCAGCAGGCCTGGGCCCTTCAGCGCGACCTGGCGCTCCGCCGCGCCCGCGCTGAGACCGAGGACACGCTCCTCCTGCTGGAGCACCCCCCGGTGTACACAACCGGTCATCGTGCCTCACGAGAAGGCCTCTTGGTGCCCCGGGAGATGCTGGGCGCGCCGTTGCTGACGGTGGACCGCGGCGGCGATATCACCTTCCACGGCCCCGGCCAGCTCGTAGCCTATCCGATCATCGGCTTGGAAGACCGGACCCGCGGTGTCCAGGCCTACGTTCGTGCCCTGGAGGAGGTCGTCATCCGCACGCTGGCTGCCTGCGGCATCGAGGCGGGGAGGGAGGAGGGCCTCACCGGCGTCTGGGTGGGCCGCGATAAGATCGCCGCCATCGGCGTGCGGGTGAGCCGGCCCGGTGGGCCATCGGGCGGCTGGGTCACCAGCCACGGCCTTGCCCTCAACATCAGCGTGGACCTGGACTGGTTCCGGCGCATCATCCCCTGCGGCATCGCCGGCCGCGGTGTCACATCCGTGGAAAGGCTCACCGGCGGCCCCGTGCCGTTGACACACGTGGCCGAGACCCTGGCTCGCGAGTTCGGCGCCGTCCTCGGCCGAAACCTCGCCCCGCTGACTTCGTGCTCCGACCTGCCCGCCGCTTCATTGCCTCTAACGTTGTCGAGCCTTTAGAATAGGTATCTGGCGACTGTTGGCTACCTCGTCTCATAGAAGTTTCGGAAATTCCCCAGGAGCTGTCCCATGACCGTGGAACCTACACGCACGGAAGGCGATGCCGCGTCCTCAGCCAACTCTGCCATCATCCATGCGGCCGATGTCGTGAAGACCTACGATACCGGCAAGGTGAAGGTGGAGGCGCTGCGCGGCATCAACCTGTCCATTGACCGGGGCGAGATGGTGGCCATTATGGGCCCATCCGGCTGCGGTAAGACCACTTTTCTCAACTGCCTTAGCGGTCTGGACGACATAGACTCCGGCCGGGTTTCCGTGGACGGCACCGACCTCAGCACCATGTCCGATAACGAGAAGACGGAGTACCGGGCCCGCAACATGGGCTTCGTCTTCCAGTTCTACAACCTGCTGCCTGTCCTGTCCTCCGTGGAGAACGTCGAGCTCCCGCTCCTGGTCTCCGGCGTCTCCGCCCGCGAGGCCCGTCGCCGCGCCCTGGAGGCGCTGGACCGTGTCCACCTGCGCGACTGGGCCGAGCACAAGCCGGCCGAGCTCTCCGGCGGACAGCGGCAGCGAGTGACCATCGCCCGCTCCCTCGTGAACGATCCCGCCATCGTCTGGGGAGACGAGCCCACCGGCGACCTGGATAGCACCAACGCCAGCGAGATCATGGACCTCCTCTGTGACCTCAACGAGAAGCACCATCAGACGTTTGTGCTCGTGACCCACGCCCTTGAGGTTGCGGAGAGGACGGGCCGCATCATCAAGATGCAGGACGGCCAGATCATCAGCGACCATCGCATCATCAATCGCGAAGCGGGCATCTGGGGACCGGCTGAGGCGGCCGAGACCGCCTAGGGGTACGCATGGACGACCTGTTCGGACTATCCATGAACACCATCATGCTCGTGCTGCTTGGCGTCTTGGCTGTTGCGTTCCTCTCGGTGGGCTATGTCGTGCTGCGCAGCCGCGTCATGTTTAGGATGGGCCTGCGCAACATGCCGCGGCGCATCGGGCAGACGGTCCTGATCGTCATCGGCCTCATGCTCAGCACGCTCATCATCTCCGCCGCCTTCACCACCGGCGACACGGTCGACTACAGCCTCAGCAACACCTCCTTCACCCTCCTGGGCCACGTGGATGAAGCTATCTATACGCGAGGGGAAGAGGGGGCTCCGAATGAGATCGAGTCCACTATCCCCCAGGAGGCGAACGACAAGCTCAGGGCCGCCCTGGAGGCGGCCGACGATCCCAACATCGACGGCTACCTGCCGACGCTCTTCGAGGCGGTCCCGATTCTCAACCCGGAGGCCGGTCTCAGCGAGCCCAACGGCACCTTCGCGGGCCTGGATGCGGGCTCCCTCGACGGCTTCCCGGACATCATCTCTACTACCACAGGCGAGATCCTCGACCTCGGGTCCCTGGCGGATGACGAAGCCTTCATGAATGAGAGCGGCGCTGATGAGCTGGCCGCCGAGCCGGGGGACCAGGTGCAGGTCTTCGTGCAGGGCCTTCCCTATAAATTCACCATCGTGGATGTGGTCGAGGACCGCTTCACCACCGGCGTTGGCGACTTCGAGGCTAAGGAGGGGCTGGTAACCAGGCTGGACACCCTCCAGGAGATCTTCGACCGCCCGGGCGAGGTGAACGTGATCGCCATCTCCAACGCGGGAGGCGTAAGGGATGCCGTCGAACTCTCCGACGATGTGGTCGCCACCCTCGAGGGGATCATCGCCGACGAGGGCCTTGCGCCGACCAACGTCAGATCAGACGACGTCGCTCTCGTAGTCGAGAACGTCAAGCAGGACCTCGTTGAGGACTCCGAGGCGGCGGGCAACGTCTTCGCCACCTTCTTCCTCGTCTTCGGCCTCTTCTCCATCGCCGCCGGCATGCTCCTCATCGTCATGATCTTCGTCATGCTTGCCGCCGAGCGCCAGCCGGAGATGGGCATGGCGCGTGCGGTCGGAACCAAGCGTGGACACTTGATCCAGATGTTCATGTCGGAGGGCATGGCCTATAACGTCCTCTCCGCCATGGTTGGCGCCGGCCTCGGCATCCTCATCGCCTTCGGCATCGCGGAGATCATGGCCCGTATCTTCTCCGAGTTCGGCCTCAGCATCGAGCCCCACGTCACCCTGCGAAGCGTTGTGATCTCCTACAGCCTCGGCGTCGTCTTGACCTACCTGACAGTCGTTTTCTCCTCCTGGCGCGTCTCCAACCTCAA
>JABAOH010134795.1_pt4 | contig 13036 bp, 12 predicted proteins | sample 7062181 | NCBI WGS metagenome assembly JABAOH01 (sample SAMN14538630, study PRJNA623070) | marine sediment metagenome | biome: marine biome [ENVO:00000428]; feature: marine pelagic biome [ENVO:01000023]; material: deep marine sediment [ENVO:00002113]; isolation source: pool of 5 deep marine... | reverse complement strand
CTCATGCTGGCTTTCACTCCCGCCGCTTCGTTCGCCCAAGCTGGCGTCACCCCCTTGCTGACCGGACCGGAGCCGCTCCCCGGCGCCCAGCGGGAGTACGGCGGCTACGTCACCATTGAGGACGACCTGGACCTGTTCGGGGTCTACCGTCAAGGGCTGGGCAACGACCTCGACTTTGGCTTGCGCGCCGGATACACCGACGTTTTCGGTGGCGGCCTTCACGTCGGTGGTGATCTTCGCCTCGGCCTCGCCCGGCCCACCGAGGATCTTCCGCTGGGGTTCGCGCTGGCCGGCGGCCTTCAGGTCAGCCTGGCCGAGGGCGGCTCCCTGATCGCGGTGCCGTTCGGCGTCAGTATCGGCGCCGAGGTGGGCCCACCGGAACGCCCGGTTTGGCTTTACGGGTTACCCCGCCTGGAGGTTGACCGGGTCGACCCCGACGTGGGAGCCTCCGACACTGAGCTCGAGTTCGCCGTCGAGCTGGGCACGCGAATCGGGCTCACGCGCCGTCTCATGCTCGACGCCGATCTCACGGTCTCTTCTCACGACAACGACAACGTGTCGCTGGCTCTGGGGCTGAGCTTCCGCTGAACCCAGGGACCCCAACCGCTGAAACGAGAGGGCCGCGCGGAAGCGCGGCCCTCTCGTTTAACTTTAGCGAGCGCTCGACAGACTCAGAAAGCCTCACGCATCGCTGTGCGGACCACGTTGCCGACGTTGGGCGTCCCCGGCGGGAGAAGATTCGGGTCGCGGAAGTCCGTGTCGAACGCCCAGTCGCGCATCGGGGGCACGTAGTACGTCATGTTCCAGGTTCCCGTCGTCTTCGCGCTCGTGAACGGGCTGATCAGCGCCCCCAGGTAGCGGAAACGCACTCCACCGCCCCAGCGCTCGAGGAAACGCGGGAAGTTCTCGATACCGCCGCCGTAGAAGTCCTCGTAGCCGCCCGAACAACCCGCGTCCTCATGGTCACAGGGCGTGGGCCAGTGGCCGGCGAGGATCGCGGCGTTCACGGTGGTCTGGGCGGCGTTCTGGTAAGTCCAATTCCAGTTCGTGTAGTTGTTGCAGGGCTTTCCAGCGGTCACCTGGCCCTGGCAATTGCCGAAGACCCCCGTCGGCGGCCGGTTCTGGTCGTCCAACCAGGCCGTCGACAGTATCGTGATCCCGTCGCCGGCCAGCGCGGCGGGTAGCTTGCCGCCCGGCACGCTGTTGTAGTTCGCCTGAACGTAGAGTGGGAACTCGGTGGCGATCGTCATTCGATTGGGAAGGCTGACTCCGTTTCTCAACCTTACCGCCGGGTCGACGGTGGCGTCGAGAATCAGGTCTTTCGCCGCCATCGGATACACGTCGATGTCGGCGGGAAGCACGAAGTTCACGAAGACGACCTCCATGGTCCGTGCGGGGTCGCCACCCACCCAATTCGTCAACTCGACGATATCGATGGTGAGTACGTCTTTCAGCTCCAGTTCGCGCCCGTCGTGAAACGCCGACCACTTCCACGGGAAGATCTTGCAGACGTCCGCCGGGCTGGGAACCGGAGCGCTGCCCCGGTCCAAGGTGATCGTGGGCTGCCATTGGTCGGCACCCACGCCGCACAGCGCCGTCACGTCCACCAGTGTCGTCAGATCGACGCTGATATAGGTGTCGGCCGTCCAGGCAAACTTGACCTCCTTCTCTGCCGGCTGATCGCTGGCCTCGCGCGGGCGAATGAGCTCGATCGGCGGTACCCCCGGGGGAAGCGGCAGCTTCAGCGAATCCACCCCGAAAGCGTCGGTCTGCAGCCGGCAGTCGAAATCCGCGCAGCTGGCGTTCTTGAAGGCCTGCGGATCCGCGATCGAGCGGCTGTCGAAGCTCAGCTTGACCTCATTGGCCGCAGCGTCGTTGATGAAGACGCCGTTCTCCTTCTTGTGGTAGTCCTTGCGATCCCAGAAGACCTTGTTCGGCGTGGTGATCATGTCGCGATACCACGCATTGGGGGAGCTGAGATAGATGTTGCCGTTGGAGTGCACCCGACCCATGAACTCCATCGGCGGACCGTTCGTGGCCTCCAGGTCCTTCTCGAAGAACACGCCGAACTGGAAGATCGGGATGGCCCGGGCCTTGGCTCTGAGGACAATTCCGGCTGTCGTGCCGTTGGCATCCTCGGCCCGGGAGTAGATGTCGACGATTTGGGTCAAAGCGTAGAGCCCGGTGTAGGGACCATCGGTGATGTTCTCCACCACTGCAGAGCCCTGTCGCTCTACGGAAAAGCTGTCGTAGTCGAACCCGTTGATCGTCGGCGTGGTGATGCCGGACAGCTCCGCATCGGAGAGATAGCCGTCCAGCAGCGCGAGCCTGAGCTGCGCCAGCGCCGCCTCTCCTCCCGCCTCGGCGGCGTAGAAGACCCGCGCCTCGTGGTATTCCAGACCCGCCGTGCGGACCGACGTCATCGCCGCTCTGACCGCAGCTGCCACCAGCACACCCATCATCGCCAGAACGAGCAGCGTGGCGGCGAGTGCGAGCCCGTGCCGATTGGTGACATGACCGTACGGCACGTTCTCTCTCGTCTCAACGATTGGCTGCGATCTCATGCGATCTCGCCTCCTCTCACCAAGAACAGCGGCGCGGCAGCGTTCGCGCCCTCGCCAGCGCCGATCGTATCACCCCACCTACAGTCTCAACTTCTCGTACCTCAGATTGCGTGGCGAGATATTGAACTCATAACTCTTGCGAAGCAGCTTGCCCTGATTCACCCGCGGGTCGATGCGGTCGGCCTTGAGATCCACCCGGATCCGCACAGCCATGATGTCATCGAAGTCGTTCGTCGCATCCGAGTCCGCCACATCCGCCCCTTCCAGCTCATCGCCATCGGCGAACACGAGCTTCACGTCGAACCGCTCAACCTCGTAGGCCAGCACATCTCCATCCGGCGAGCCGTTCAGATTCAGCCGCTCCGCCCGGTGCAACTGGCCTTGCCCGTCTAGGTAGTAGAGGATCGGGGTAAGCTTCTGCACGTAGGTGGCAAAGCGATCGAGTAGCAGACCACCGGACAGCCCGGCTGGCTGCCCGAGTATCGTCGGCGCATCGGTGAAGCGGAGCTGAAAGCTCGTGTCGCTCGTCACCGTCAGATCCTCGATGATCACCAGCCGCCGCTCGCTCACCACCTCCAGGCGCGCCAAATCTCCGACTCCCAGTTCCAGCGGCTTCAACCCGTCCTTCTTCAGGTCGAGACACCGCGACCCGCAGGTCCCTCCCGGCGCCAGGGGGTTCCCTCCGCCCGAGGGCGGAATCAAGGGGTGCGGCGGTGCGGGCTCCGGCAAATAAGGCACATACACAACCACCAGCGTGTCACCCCAGTTTCCCACCCAGGTATTCACCGTGCCAAACGTCGTCGTGCTCTCGATTCCGACGCCCGCCTTGTGAAGATCGTGGCGCAGCGCGACGCTGATGTAGCGCCCGTTGCGGCTCAAGCTGTGACGGAGATCGCTACCCGTCAGAGTGCGCAGCTCGGTCAGCAAATAGCCGATCGCCGCACTCAGAACGACCACCCCCAGGGTGAGGGCGACCATCAGCTCCACGAACGTGAAACCGCGGCGCGCCGACTCGTTCAGACGCCAACCGCATCGCCCTAGAGTCAGCGACGTCTTCACCACGATTTATACCCTCGGTAGATGAGCGTCACCAGGCTGATGGTGCGCGTCCGACCCAGCCCCGCCGGGTATTCCACATCCACTGTCGTCCGGGCTACGTCCGGCGAACTCGGATCATCGCTCACGGTCAGCGTGCGGATGAACACGCCGAGGGAATCCGCTTCGCCAATTTCGTTGACCGCCGTCGGACTCTCTGACGCCAACGACGAGGCCGGCCGCTGCTTCACTTCTTCCATGTAGGCGACCCCAATCGCCGACGCTGTCGACCGCGCCGATGCGTCCGTCTGCAGCGATACCAGGAACGCGCTCGAGCTGGAAAGCGCGACCACGCCCACAGCCAGAAGGACCATGGCCACCAGTACGGAAACCATGCCAAAGCCGCGCTCGTCGCGCACTCGCTGCACAGCTCTCACCTCGTCCATTGGCCGCCTCGAAACCGCCAGGTACGAAACGCGCTCGCTCCCGAGATCGAAACTGCCGCTACCGCGGTCGGGTCGTCCTCGTGCGTGATGAACACCGTACCACCCGCACCCGCCGGTGTAACCAAACCTCGCGCATCGAAGTCCACCCGATCGTTCGTCAGCGATACGGGATCGGCGATCGAGACGTCTCTCGGCCCCGTCGTGGCCGCTCCGGCTCCAAACGTCACCCGCCTCGGCAACGGTACGCCTGGAATGCCGCCCTCCGATCCTCGCGCCAGTAGCCCGCTCGCCTGCGCCTCCTTCGTGGTCTCCCCAATCGTCCCCTGGCGGTCCGCTGTGATGTCCATGAACGCGGCATAGAAGTCCTTCGACCGATCGATATGGACCCGCACCTGCCGCTTCGCCGCGATCGCCCGCATGCGCACCTGTTCGAGATCCCGCATCAGCGCCCGTGCGGCGAGGTCGACCTGTTGCTCCGGGCTCGACTTCACCGCGCGTGGCAGCGCCACCGTGGCCACCACCGCAAACATCAGCATGACCACGACCAGTTCAATGACCGTTATGCCTCGCTCGCCCATAGCTGTCTGCTCGCCCCCTCCGCGATTCTCGTTGCGCCGCCCCTCCGCACGCCCAGGCCGCCCAACGCCCTGCCCCGGAAAACACAGGCAAAACCTGTCACTTCTTGCAGACAAGAAGTATCACCGGCCCCGGTCACCTCACGTGACTCGGGACCGAAAATCGGTCACCTTGACCGCGACCGATGTGATGCCGCCACAAGACGGCTGCCCGGGAAGTCTACCCCGAGACGCCCTAGAATAAAGAAAAAGCCGGGAAAGGCTAAGGCAGGGGAAGAGATAAATTACAAAATGCCGGACCCAAAACAAACGGTCAATCCCGGCAGCCACAAGCGTATTGGCCAATGCAACCACCGTTGCGATGTGCAAGATCCGGGCCCCAGGCGACCGCTACCGTCAGGCCGTTTCGAATCTTTATCCCCGCCGCATCGCGCGCACGGTGCGCCCGGGCCCCGGCCTTGCAATACCCTCCCCTATGATGGCACCCGCCTCTCAGGCGGGCGGGCCAATCGACGGCCCCGCCCCGCCCGACCTCCCTACCCGACGCCGGACAGGAGACCCAGGCGATGCCGTTCATCGAGTACGGACAGCGGCTCTATCCGCTGCGGAATGGGGAGAACACTTTGGGTTCCGACGCCCGAGCGGACATCCGTATACCGGATCTGGAGTCCGATTGTCGGTTGGGCATCAACGTCGAGATGCAGGGCGCCTTCGCTTATGCCGTGAGCGACGGTGAGCGGATCCAGATTAACGGCAGACCGTTGAGTGCTCAACCGATCCCGCTCTTCCATGGCGACAAGCTGTCACTGCCGGGATCGACCTTCGTGTTCCTCGACGACGTCGGCGATTCCAAGAGCGCCGCGCCGCAGACGTCAGAAGCGCCAGCCGCGGAGCCGGGCCCCGAGCCGGTTCAGGCAGCGCCGCCGCCGACCGAGCGCCAGATGATCGCTGTGCTGCGCCGGGGTGATACGGGCGAGGTCCACGTGGTCGACCGCGTCCACTTCGCGATTGGACGCGAAAAGCGCTCCGACTTAATCATCCCTGATCACGCCGTGTCACGCCTGCAAGCGGAGATCACATCGAGCGGCGGCCATCACATGCTGCACGATCACGGCCGCTCTCCGACCCAGGTGAACGGGCAGCCAATCAGCCAGCCCCATCGGCTGCAGCCCGGAGACGTGATTCAGATCGGGAAGTACGCTTTTACCTTCTCGCGACGCCCCGCTGCCGCCGAGGAGCTCGCGGGCTCGAACTCGGTGACCCCGATCCGCAGCGCCGTTCCCGATGCGCCCACCTTGATGCCAAACCGTGAGAAGAAACAGGGTGGGAGCCGTGCGCTGACCTGGATCTTGCTGGCGGTGCTCGCGGTGCTCCTGGCGGTGATCGTCTTGGGCTAGGGCTATTCCTTCTTCTGGCCGGCGATCTCCTCGACGGCCGCGCGTGTGCTGTCCGCCGCTGCCTTCGCCCCGGCTTTCAGGCCTTCCCCGGCGCGACGACCGCGATCGATCGCCTCCTGCCCCGCCCGCTTGAGCTCTTCCATTTCGTCGATCGCCTGCTCGTACGCTTCGCGCAGCTCCACGGCCTGCCGATCACGCGCGTAATAGCCGACTCCGATTCCCACAGCAAAGATGATCAACCGCGGCAGAAGCCAGCGCCAAAGCCTTCCACGTTTTTCCGCCATCAACTTCTCCTCCCTCTAAACTAGATCGCCTCCGAGTCCACTGGGCCGGCCTCGTCCATGTCCACTGGCTCCTTGTGAAAGACCCGTAGCCAGCCCGCTTGCGACGACCCGCAGGTCGATGATGCGGGTCGTCTGGGTCATCGGTCGAAAGCTACTCTCCCTCTAATGTCGAGGGTAGTTGCACCACAGGTTGCGCCCTTGCCAGGAAGCTCGGGCTGAGACTAGGATCGCTTCGCATGGAGCGCCAAGACCTCGCCATTCGTCTCGATAACATTAGCAAGAGCTACGGCCGCAAGCTGGCCGTCGACGGGCTCGATCTCCAGATACGGCTCCGGACCCTCACAGGTTTGCTGGGGCCGAACGGGGCCGGCAAGACCACGACGATTCGAATCATCCTCGACATCATCGGCGCCGATGAGGGAGACGTGCAAGTTCTCGGCGGCCCCCTGACCTCGACGGTTCGGAACCTCATCGGCTACCTGCCCGAGGAGCGCGGGCTCTATCCGAAGATGAAGGTTCTCGAACTGCTCGTGTTTCTCGGGGAACTCAAGGGAACGACGAGACGCACCGCTTCACAACGTGCCACGGCCTGGCTCGAGCGTCTCGAGCTCGCCGCCTGGGCCGACAAGAAAGTCGAGGAACTTTCCCGCGGTATGCAGCAGAAGGTTCAGTTCATCGGAACCGTGCTGCACGAGCCTGAACTCCTGATCCTCGACGAACCGTTTGCCGGGCTCGACCCGCTGAACGTCGACATCTTGAAGGAGATCGTGCTCGAGCAGCGGTCCCGCGGCGCAACAGTTCTATTCTCGACCCACAACATGGATCAAGCCGAACGGCTGTGTGAACGTGTCGTGATGATCAAGGACGCGCGCAAAGTTTTGGACGGCACCCTGGCCGAAATAAAGCGCGAGGCGTGGCTTGCCGGCCGCCGACAGATACTCCTGGCCATCGAAGGCGGTGACGGGGTACTCAGCGATCGCTCCCTCGTCGAAAGCATTGAGGATCGCGGCACACACGTGGCGGTCTCGCTTCGCAGCGGCGTCAAGCCGCAGCAGCTCCTCGAAGCCGCGCTACGGGCCGGGGCGATCGTGAACCGCTTCGAAGTGAGCGAGCCGTCGCTTCACGAGATCTTCGTTGCGAGGGCTCGTGGCTAGGCCGAAAGTCTTCGCGGTGACTCGGCGCGAGTATCTCGCGCGCGTGCGCAGCCGCTGGTTCATCTTGACGACGGTCCTCGCTCCTGTGTTGCTCTTGGGAGCCATGGCCATCCCGGTCGTTCTCGCGCTGCAACAGGTGGAGCGCCCGGTCGTACTCGGCGTGCTGGACGAAAACGGCGCCGTCCTGGATGAGCTGTTGAAGACGGAGGCGTTCACCGAGGGCCGCCTGCGGTACCGTCCCGCTCCCGAGGGAGACAGCGAGTTCGTGCTTGCCGCCCTGCGAGAGCAGACTCTGGCCGAAGAAATCGCCGGCTATCTCTACATCCCCGGCGACGTGCTGGAGGGCGGCCCGGTCGCCTACTGGGGCCGCGATGTGGGCCGCACCCTGGTCAAAGCCAGCCTCGAGCCTGCCCTAACCTCTGCCGTGCGCCTTCTCCAGGCGCGCGCGCTGGGGCTGGAGCCCGAGCAGGCCGACCGACTCACCCGGCCCCTAAAGCTGGAGACCTACCGGGTGACCGAGCAAGGCGTCTCGCGGGAGCAGGGGCAGACCGAGCTCACCGCACACATCCTCGGTCTGGCCATCTACACGGTAGTCCTGCTATACGGAGCGATGATGCTGCGGGCCGCCGTCTCGGAGAAGGCGAGCAAGACGGTCGAAATCATCCTCTCGAGCCTACGTCCTTGGGAGCTGATGCTGGGGAAGATTCTCGGCGTGGGCGCGGTCGGCCTGACGCAGGTCGGCGTCTGGCTGGCCCTACTCGGCATCATCACGATATACGCGGCGAGCGCTCAGGTCTTGGCCGATGTCGAGTTCCTCAGACAGCTCCCAGTCGGGCTCGACACGCTCTTCCTGTTCATCGGCCTGTTCCTCACCGGCTACTTCCTCTACGGCGGCATGTACGCCTCGGCAGGCGCCATCGCCAGCAGCGAGCAGGAGGCGTCTCAGCTTCAGCTTCCCGTCACGCTGGTCGCGATCGTACCGATCCTAATCATCCCCATTGTGCTCGAAGCTCCCGGCAGCACGGCGGGCACGGTGCTCTCCTGGTTCCCGTTCTTCACGCCGGTGCTCTTCATCTCGCGCTACGTGCTGGGTGCGGTGGCCGGTTGGGAGATCCCAACGGTCTTCGCGCTGCAGGTCTTGGCGATCCTGTTCGTGGCCTGGATCGGCGGACGAATCTATCGGGTGGGACTGCTGATGACCGGTAAGCGACCGACGCTCCCCGAGTTGATCCGCTGGATCCGCCACGGGTGAACCTCGATAACCGCCGGGCACCGACCTCGTTCGAGGCCTTCCTCCCGTTCCTGGTGATGGCGGTGCTTCTCGGTCTCGGCTACGGCGTGTACCGTCTCCGAATCGAGATCCTGCTAGTTGCCGCCTCAACAGTGGCGGCGTTGGTGGCAGTGCGACTGGGCTACTCTTGGGCCGAGCTGCAGGCCGGCATCATCGAAGGGATCGCCAAAGCGCTTCCGGCGGTGCTGATCCTGGTGAGCGTGGGCGCGCTGATCAGCAGCTGGATCGCCGCCGGCACCATCCCTCTGCTGGTCCGGCTGGGGCTCTACACCATCTCGCCGCGCTTTTTCTTGGTCACCGCCTGCGTGCTCTGCTCGTTCGTCTCGCTCTTCACCGGCACCTCCTGGGGCACCGTCGGCACCATGGGCATCGCCCTCATGGGCGTTGCCGGCGGCCTGGGCGTCGCACCCGCGGCCGCGGCCGGTGCCGTCGTCGCCGGGGCCTACTTCGGTGACAAGCTCTCGCCCTTTTCCGACACCACGAATCTGGCGCCCGTCGCCGCCAACTCGAATCTCTTCGATCACATCCGCCACATGCTCTGGACCACGGTCCCGGCCTGGACGCTCGGCCTTGCCGTCTACCTGATCGCCGGGCTGCAGAGCCGGGCGGCGAGCTCGCCCGAACGAGTGGCAGCGATCCTCGAGACGCTCGACTCGGCTTTCGTGATGAGCCCCTGGGTGCTGCTCCCGCTTCCGGTGGTACTCTACTTCGCCCTGCGCCAACGCCCCACGGTGCCCGGCATCCTGCTGGCCTCTGGCCTCGCGGGCGCGCTCGCCGTGATCATTCAGGGCGAGCCCCTCACGAGCGTCGTCGAGTCGATGGTGACCGGCTACGTGGCCGAGACCGGCGATGCGGCGGTGGACGGGCTGCTGAGCCGCGGGGGCATGGGTCCGATGATGGAGGTGACGCTCATCGTCTTCGCGGCGTTCTCGTTCGCCGGGATCGCCGGACGGGCCGGCATGCTCGACGTCGCCCTCGGCTACCTGCTGCGCGCGGCGCGAACCACGGGCCAGCTGATCGCTGCCACCGTCGGCTCCACGATCTTCACCGCCCTGATCACCGGGTCCAGCTACCTCACGATCCTTCTGCCGGGAGAGTTGTTCGCGCCCGCCTATCGCTCGCGCGGCCTGGCGGCGAAGAACCTCTCACGCACGCTCGAGGATAGCGGCACCGTGGTGGTGCCGCTGATCCCCTGGTCGGCGGCCGGCGTGTTCATGGCGGCGACGCTGGAAGTGCCGACGCTCAGTTACTTGCCCTGGGCGGTCCTCAACTACACCGGCTTCCTCGTGGCCATCGTCTATGGCTTTAGCGGCTTCGCGATCGCGCGCCGAATTCGGGAGGACGAAACCCTGCCCGGTAGCTGAGCGCGGGCGCAAACGACCTCACCGCGACGGGCATCAGACGTGCTCGGGCTCGACCGCCGGCACACGAACGCGCTCCCGGCGACTGACGATCACCAGCACCCCTCCGATGATCACCGCCGCCGCCAACAAGGTCCGGGGTGTGAGCGGTTCGTCGGCGAGCCACCAGCCGAGGAAGACCGCGACAACAGGATTGACGTAGGCGTGCGTAACGACTCGCGCCGCCGACACGACTTTCAAGAGCCAAAGGTAGGTGCTGAAGGCGACGATCGATCCGAAGACCGCCAGGTAGAGCAGGGCGAGCACGGAGCGCAGCGTCACTTGAGCGGGGGCGAAGCGGCCCCACTCGCCGATGATCGTGCCGGCCAGCAGCAGTATCGCCCCACCTGCCAGCATCTCCATTCCCGTCGCCAGGACCGGCGACGTCGGAAGCTCGGCGTCGCGCGAGTAGAGCGACCCGAACGCCCAGGTGATGGTGCCGAAGAGGATGACGCCGGCGCCGATCGGGTCGATGCGGCCCGCGCCGGCCAGCTGCTCGGGCCCAACCAGCAGCGCCATCCCGCTGAGGCCGAGCAGCAACCCGCCCGCCACTCGCAGATCGGGACGCTCACCGCCGTAGCAGATCCAGTCGACCAGCACCATCCAGACCGGCCCTACGGCGACGATCAGGGCAGCCGCCCCCGACGGAACCCGCTGCTCGGCCCACGCCGTGCCACCCACGCCGAACAGCAGCATCAGCGCGCCCACTCGTGCCGCCGGCAACCAGTGCGCGCGTCTTGGGGCAGGCACCCCGGTGAGACGCGCCCAGGCGTACATAACGGTGCCAGCCAGGGCGAAGCGCAACGCGGTCATGAGGAGAGGCGGCAGGCTCTCGATCGCGAAGCGAATTCCGAGGTAGGTCGACCCCCAGATCAGGTAGATCGAGGCGAACCCCCCCAGCAAGGCCAGCCGCGAGGGCCTAGCGGGCCGCGATCGAACGGCCGCTCGCTTGCCGCGCGTCCCGCTCCGATCCAACCGCTCAGTCCGGCGCAGCCAGCGACCGCAACGGCCCGAGGCGGGCGTAGCGCGCCGCTACCACGGTGACCCATATTGCACGCGACATGTTTGGACTCCGCATCGCCATGAGCCTCGCGGCATTACAGACCCCGGTCCAGGAGGCGCAGGAGCAGGCCGGCCGGATCTCACGGTTCATCGAACGCGTGGGGGTCGCGATGACCAGCGGGGGCGTCCTCGAGAAGCTGATCATCCTGTTCTTGATCGGCCTCGCCCTCTACGGAGTCTCGCGACTTACGCGCCGCGCCATCGATGCACACATCGAAGACGTAAACCAGCGCCACCAGCTCCGCAAAGTCGTCACCTATGTCTTCTGGATCGCTCTCACCGTCACCGCGGTCACCTTGTTCGCGGAGCGGCTCGCCCTGGCCGACATCGGCACGGTTCTGGGACTTCTCGCCGCCGCCATCACCATCGCCCTCGCCGACGTCGTTCGCTCGTTGGCCGGCTGGATCTACGTGAGCTCACGCCGCGGCGTCGAGATCGGCAGCCGAGTCGAAGTCGAGGGCATCAAAGGCGACGTGATCGACATCGGCCTCCTCAAGACGACGATGCTCGAGGTCGGAGAGCCGCTCGTCCACGCCCTCCAGTCCACCGGCCGCATCGTCACGGTGCCCAACAGCCTCTTTCTCAGCGGCAAGGTGATCGCCTCGGCTTCCGTGAACCCCCTCGTCTGGCAGGAGATCCAGATCCTGGTCACCTTCGAGAGCGACTGGAAGCGCGCCCGAGAGATCATAAGCGAGATCGCTCAGGAGCAATACGAGAAGATCGTGCCCGAGTTGCGGGCGGGCTTCGAAAAGCTCGAACGACGATTCGCCTACCGGCTGGGCTCCACGGCGCCGATCGTTTACACCGAGATCGCCGAGTCCGGCGTGCTGTTGACGCTGCGTTATCTGACTCTGGTTCGGCGCCGCCGCTCGTCGGTGAACCAGATCTCCGAACGGATACTCGACGAGTTCGCCCAGGAACCCGCCGTTGACTTCGCCTACCCGACTTACCGCATCTACCGTCTCGGCGAGGAGGCTCGGACCGGTCAACCCGAGCCGGCGCCCGTCCACCGCCTGACCGGTCCCGGGAACGGCGGCTAGACCTACTGGACATGAGAACCGGCCGCCGATCTGTGAGACCGACGGCCGGCTGGGGATCTGGCTCAACCGGCGCGACGCCGCGTGGCGTCGCCGGGTCAAATCCCCCCGACAGAGGCTGGTAGCAAGCCTACACCACCGCGAGGCAGTCGCTCGCCCGTGCCGGTTGGCCAGATATTTCAACGGACACTGGACCACCTCCTTTCGCTAAGGGTTCGCGCCAAGGGCACCAATTCCAATCGACGCGTGTATGATTCCCCGCGTCATTGTTGCCAACCTAGGCCGTAACGCCCCTCGCAGCAAGGGTTTTTGGGGCCGGTTCTCCGGGTCGCCACCCGCACGTCGAGCCGAAAACCGAACCGGTTCAAGCGCCTTGACGGCGCCGCGAGCGCCCCGGTATTGTGACGCGCCGACTTAGCTCCAATCGACCACGATCGCTTCGTTCGCGGAGGGAATTATGGCGGAATCACGGGTCCCTGACGATCTGCTCTACACGAAAGAGCACGAATACATTCGGCGCGCCGGTGACGATGAGATCATCGTAGGCATTACCGACTACGCCCAGGGCGAGCTGAGCGACATCGTTTTCGTCGAGCTTCCGGACGTGGGCAGCTCGTTCGGCAAGATGGAGCCGTTCGGCACGATTGAGGCCGTCAAAGCGGTGTCCGAGCTTTACACTCCAGTGGCCGGCGAAGTGACGGCGGTGAACGAAGCGCTGCAGGAAGATCCCGCCGTCGTCAACCGCGATCCCTACGGCGACGGTTGGATGATCCGGTTGCGGGTCAGCGACC
>JABAOH010009096.1_pt2 | contig 13042 bp, 10 predicted proteins | sample 7062181 | NCBI WGS metagenome assembly JABAOH01 (sample SAMN14538630, study PRJNA623070) | marine sediment metagenome | biome: marine biome [ENVO:00000428]; feature: marine pelagic biome [ENVO:01000023]; material: deep marine sediment [ENVO:00002113]; isolation source: pool of 5 deep marine... | reverse complement strand
GCTGACCAGATTTTCTACCAGCAGACCGTCAAAGTAACTCCCCGCATAATCGTGCAGGAGCTTCACTGCTTCGTCTTTCGTCATCGCATTTCTGAAAGGCCGCGGAGATGTTACCGACGCATAAAATTCAGAGATAGCCAGAACCCCTGCTTGAATCGGTATCTCTTTCCCCTTCAGGCCGAAGGGATACCCGCTTCCATCGGATCTCTCGTGGTGATAGAGCACGATGTTTCTAACATCATCGAACTCCGGAACATTTTCGAGCATTTTCCACCCGATGTAGGGGTGTTTTCTGACAAAGTGCTTTTCGCTCTCTTTTAGGGTGTCTTTTTTGTTCATGATGACCGCGGGCACGCAAATCATCCCCACGTCGTGCACAAGTGCAGCAGTCCGCAATTGATCCAGTTGCCTGCGATCGAGCCCAACTTTCTCGCCGAGATCGACGCAGAGATTTGCAACCTCTTCAGAATGGTCTTTGTAGAAAGGATATTTTATCTCGAATGCCTTGGTCATCGTGGAAATCGATATTTCCCCGAAGCTCTTCAATGTCTTTTTGAACCGGACGCCCTCATCGAGCACATCAGAAACGCTATCGAGCATGGGGCTGATCTTTTCGATATCCTCCGGGGTGAACTTTCCCCCCCCCCTTTTGTTTGAAAAACTCAGCACCCCGATAACGTCACCGTTGTTCTTCAAGGGTATGGAGATAAACGATTCGTTGTAGAATCCCTCTTTCTTGAGGAATTCCCCGATTTCCGTGTTCACCTCTTCATCATAGAGGAAGGGCCTCCCATCAAGCACGATCCTCTTGATAATCTCCCCGCCATAAATCTTTTTCGCCTTGTTGTTTCCATCGGTACTAAAGCCTCTTTTCGCGAGGAGAATATATTCGGGCTCTTCCACATCCTTCACGAAAAACGAACCCCTGTCGGCCAAAACGCTGTCCATGGAAATATGGAGCAGAACAGACATGAATTTCTCAAAGTTAAAAACTGTCCTGACAGCCTCAAAGAGGCTTTGGGGCTGTATCTCCTGTTCAACCGGTCCCGCCCCGATTCTCATCATGATGAGATCCTCGTTCCTGACGAAACGGTTCCCTCCCAGCTTTTTAGCGGTGAAAAGCGCTGCATCGGCTTTCTGAACGAGATCTCTCGCGTTGTAGGCATCCTGAGGGTAAACTGCCGCGCCAATGCTCATTGTCATTTTCTGGTTCCTCTGATAGGTATCATCATAGAAGATATGGTCGCAAACCTTTTCCAGAATTCTCCCCACAGCGACGAGGGATTCGTTTGAGCTGGTTGCCGGGAGAACGATGCCGAACTCGTCACCCCCGAGCCTCGCAACGATATCAACCTCTCGGACTGAATCTTTGAGAATTTCTGAGACTTCCTGAAGGGCAAGATCTCCGAAGGTGTGATGATAACGGTCATTGTAGGCTTTAAAGTCATCGATGTCCAAAATGAGTACCGTTGAGGACTTCCCCGTCCTTCTCGATTTCAGGACCTCCTGCTCGATCCTGTCATTGAAAACTCTTCTGTTGAAGAGAGACGTCAACGGATCGTAAAGGGCGTAATAGACGAGAGATTTGGAACTCTCGGTGATCCTGAAGAATAGATCTCCGTAGAAAGATAGATTCCATAAAAGCTTTATTTCAATGGGGGCAAAGATATGATCCCCCTTCGCTGTGAATGCAAACGCTCCCTTGAAAACATTGTCAATGCGCACCGGATAAACAGCGACGGATTCGGTCTTCAAGCTTTTCAGCACTTGGTCGACAATCGAATGCTTTCCCGATAAGAGGTGGATAGGTTTTCCTGCGAAGCTGACCGCCCTCAGGGGAAGAAAATCGTTGAAGGGGGCTTTTATTGCATCGATCTCAACCCTGCCCCCAACGTTCAAATTATAATCTCCCCTGTCCTCGTTTAAGGAGAAGATGATCACTCCTTCCAGATTGGGGATGATTTCCATTAAGTGGTTTGAAAAATGTATATAGAAATCCTCTACGCTCGTGAAATTGAGAAACACGGGAGATTTCAAAAGGGCATTCAACTGGACGCCGATGCGGGAAATCTCCATCTCGTCCAATTCAGGGGGGTAATCGACGACGAAGTCATTGATGATTCTATTTATTTCTGATTGGTTCTTCATTTTTTTTGTTTATTACTGTCTTACCATTATCAAATAGTATGCCTGCCCACAATATATTAACAAGGTCTTAATTTAAAAGCACATTTTACTCAGAAACGATTTACAAAATTGAAATTGAGCAAAATAATTCACAATTTATCTATGGTGTTTCACACTATTTTTCTGATAATACCTGAGTGCTCTCATAAAAACAAGTTCGAAGATACAACCTCCTATCATATTATTTAAGACGTGCTTGCTTGAAATCAACGGGAAAATATTCCCCCCCTTTGATTACTCTCCCGGAACAAAAAGAGCCGGTAACAAACGTTCCCGGCTCTTAATTTCCTGGTAGCGGGGGTAGGATTCGAACCTACGACCTTCGGGTTATGAGCCCGACGAGCTACCAGACTGCTCCACCCCGCGTCAACGATTTCTATAATCAAAATAATATATACCTCAATAATTACGCTTGTCAAGGAGAGATAATAAGGGGAAAGGGAGAGGGCCCGATAGGTTTCCCGGATATAGTTAATAAAAAAGCGGCGGCCCGATAGAGAGGCCGCCGCCGGTAAATCAAACGGTCGTTATTCGGGTTTCGGCTTCCTCATCAAAACCATGCACACGATCGCTACGACGCAGAAGAGCGCCAACGAGAAGTAAGTCTTGTTGTAACCGGAAGCCACGTTGCCCGCATCCTTGGCAGCCTGCACCACCTTCGCAAAATATTTGGGAACGGTGAAGCCGGCGATTCCCCAGGCGGTAAACACGAGGCCGTAGTTCGCGCCGAGGTTCTTCGTGCCCCAGTAGTCCGCCGTGATCGACGGCTGGAGGGCGAAGTTCCCGCCGTAGGAGAAGCCAACGGCGCAGAGGCCGATCAGCACCTGCCAGAAGTTCGTGGCGTTCCTCAGGAGGAAGAGACAGGCGATTATGTAGAGGGAAAGCAAGCCGATATAAGCCCCCTTTCGCCCGATCTTATCCGATGTGGCACCCCAGGCGAGCCGTCCGACGCCGTTGAAAATCGACATGATCCCGAGGGCCGTTCCCCCCGTCATCACGGCAGTAGCACCGGCCAGCTCTGCAACAATCGGTTTTGCCTGCCCGATAGCAACCTGTCCCACGGCGGCACCTAAGAAGAAGGTGAGCCAGAGAAGGTAGAACTGGTAGGTCTTGACCATATCTCCAGAGGAGAAATCCACCTTGGCGGGAGCTGCCTCACCGGCAGGCGGCGCTGGAGGTTCCCAGCCTTCCGGCTTGTACCCTGCAGGCGGAACCGCGTAAACCATGGCAGAACCGATGACGAAGATATAGAAGGTGATCGACATGATCAAGAAGGTCTTGAAGATATTCGAAGAAAGAAGCGCCATATCCATACCTTCCTGGAATGCAACGAGTTTCTCGATGAGAGGCGCAAAAATCATCGATCCAGCGCCGAATCCCATAACAGCTAGACCGGTGATCATTCCCCTTTTGTCAGGGAACCATTTGATACAGGTGGCGATGGGAGTAACATAGGCGAATCCCACTCCCAGTCCCCCGATAATTCCGTAAGCGAAGTTTAAACCCATGGCATTTTTGTACAAGAAAGCTGACATCAGGCATCCGGTACCCAGGAGAACCCCTCCGAAGGCACCAACGATTTTCGGTCCCTTCTTATCCTGCCAGATACCCGCGATGATCATCGCGACGGTGAAGAACAGTAGGGAGTACCTGTAAGGAGCAACGGTGGTTCCTTTATCCCATCCGTTCAGGTAAGCAAGCGCCGGGCGGAAAACTGACCACGAATAGAGAACTCCCAGGCACATCTGCATGACCAGCGCCGCTCCGACAAACTTCCAACGATTTACTTTCTCTGCCATACAACACCTCCTCCACTATTTTGGTGTTTCTAAGCTCACCTTTGAAACAGAAAAAATAAAAAGAGCTGAAAATACTTTCTCGCTATCACCCCCCTTCCTTTTGGTGTGTTTGTCTATCGGTTACCTTTTCCTCCCAGAAAAGTGAAAGAACAGAAACGGTGTCCAATTTGAATCAGATAGTAAAACAATGTTATCGGGTTGTCAAGCATATTTTCCAACATTTTTAAAACAATATTTCAAAAACTACTATCACCCTTTAAGCGGTAATAATGCGGATTTACCGGCTTTTTGAGAGTTCAAATAACCCCCTCTTGGGTTCTCTTTTTCAGCTCCTGGAAATACATTGTGGTTCCCCCGATAGTCCACCATTCAAAGAGACTCATCTGCCGCTATGGGCCCAATCTTCGCTATGGTTCATTGCGTACCACGCCGGGCCGAGCGTCTCCGGGCCCCTGCTGGGGACGGTCTTCCCCCATTTTCTCAGCTACATACTTTCTCAAGCTGGTAATTTCTCTCTTCGTCAGGTATCTCCATGCGCCGGGAGGCATGTCCTGCAGGATGAGGCTCGCAAAGCCTATTCTTCTCAGGTTCAAGACCGGGTGGCCAACCTTTGCGAACATTTTTCGTATCTGGCGGTATCGCCCTTCAGATATTTTCACTACAATCCACGCTTTATCTTTTCTCACCTCAGATAGGGAGAAAAAGCCCGGAGCCGTCCTCCTCCCGTCGATCTCGATGCCCTTTCTCAGAAGACCAAGCTTCGATTTAGAGGGAACCCCTTTCACTTTGGCGAGGTACACTTTTTCAATTTCATATCGGGGGTGAGTCAACAAGTTCGAAAGTTCACCATCATTGGTGAGGATGAGCAAGCCGCTGGTATTGTAATCGAGCCTCCCGACGGGAAATACCCGGGGATAAACGTTATCGACGATATCAGCAACCGTTTTTCTTCCCCTTGGATCGGCCATTGTCGTGAGTACGCCTCGGGGTTTATTCAGCAGGATATATACTTTTTCGTCTATAAAGGATATCAACCTGCCGTCAAGGCGAATCCTCTCTTTTTCGGGGTCAACAAGGGTACCCGGCACAAATATTATTCTTTCGTTTAAAGATACCCTCCCCTCCAAGATAGCAGCGTCGGCTTTTCTCTTCGATATCCCAGCCGCCTGGGCCAGATATTTGTTAATCCGAATCTTCTCCTTGCCCATCCCGTTCTCCAGCGGTTTCATGTCGAGGTTTTTCTTCCACCGGAGACCCTTCTTCCCCATAAGGACCCAGAATTTCACTGAGCTCCGTCACTGAGGGAAGTGATGCGAGGTTCTCGAGGCCGAAAACTTCGAGAAACTCCCTCGTCGTTCCGAATAGGAACGGTTTCCCCGGCACCTCCTTCTTCCCTACCACCTTGATGAGCCGCCGGTCAAGCAGGGTTTTTATCGCCCCCTGGCAATCCACACCCCTTATGTCCTCTACATCTGAGCGCGTTACGGGCTGCTTGTAGGCAATAATCGAAACGGTCTCAAGTGACGCCCGCGAGAGCCGCGGAGGTCTTGTCTCCAAAAACTGCCGGACATAGTCCTGGTTTGCATGATTCGTTCGGAACTGGTATCCCCCGGCGATACTTTCGATCAAAACCCCGGAACCGCCACCGTATTTTTTCATGAGAAGCGCAATCGCTTCATCGAAGGTCTTCTTTTCGTAGGTTCCCGCTAATTTCATGATCTTTTCTTCTTTAACAGGAATGGTCGATACGAGAAGGATCGACTCAATTATGGAAGCAAGCCTCCGTACTAATCCCTGTTCTTCTTCACCGGTCATATCTCCCTCTATGAGCAATTTGTGCCCTCGCCCTCACCCTTCCAGAGCCTTGGAAACAAGCGTGATGTCTTCGAAAGGGCCCGCCTGAAAAAGGGTCAATGCCCCTAGTTTGGCGAGTTCGAGTATTGCGAGAAAAAAAGCAACTGCTTCAGATTTTGTCGTAACCTCTTCCATCACCTCACTGAAAGTCAGCACAGATGAGTGCCCGAGCCTGTCCAGCAAAAATGTCATGGCGTCGGAAATGCTCAGCCTGTCTATCGAGATATCCTGGGTTAACTCCCCTCCCACACGGTCCAGGACCCTCTTAAAGGCCGTCAGGAGGTCAACGAGGCCGACCTCTGTGATGGGGAGAGATTCGGATGTGGAAGAATCCATTTCCGTAATATCTTTTCTCTTGAAAACATCCCTGTCCAGCATCGGCCGTTCCAAAAGTTGGGCAGCGGCCTCTTTGTACTTTTCGTACTCTATCAATTTTCTTGACAGCTCTCGTCTCATCTCCTCGGGATCGGGCTCATCGTCAAGCCCCTCATGCCTCGGCAGGAGCGATCGTGATTTTATGTATATGAGTGTCGAGGCCATGACGAGAAATTCACTTGCCAGTTCCACATTGAGCACCCGTAAGAGCTCCAGATACTCGAGATACTGTCTCGTAAGCTCGGAAATGGAAATATCGTGTATATCGAGCTGGTTTTTCCTCACCAGGTGAAGCAGCAGATCCAGGGGTCCCTCGAAATTGAGAAAGGGAAGGGAAAAACGAATTTCTTCCTGTCTTTCGCTCAAACCCCGATCACCTCCCTTACTTCTTTCATTGTCTGTTGAGCGATTTTCCGGGCCCTTTCAAGCCCTTTTTCGAAAATCTCTATCAACAATGAATCATCTTTCAAGATTTCCTCCCCCTTTTCCCTTATCGGCCTGATGAATCTTTTGAGTCCTTCCGCCATTAATTTTTTACACTCAACACATCCGATCTCTGCCGTCCTGCACTCCCTGTTGACCCTCTCCACGATCTCATAGGCCGAAAACATCTTGTGAAACGAGAAAACGTTGCATACATCGGGATTGCCGGGATCATGCCTTTTTTTTCGCTGAGGATCTGTGACCATCTCCATTACTTTTCTATCCAGCTCCGCGTCGCTGTCCGAGAGGTATAGAGCGTTCCCGTAGCTTTTGCTCATCTTTCTGTTGTCGATGCCGAGCAGCTTTGGCGTCTCTGTCAGGTACGCCTCAGGCTCCGGGAAAACCTCCCCGTAAAAATGGTTGAACCTCCGCGCGATTTCCCTGGTAAGCTCGACATGGGGCACCTGATCTATCCCCACAGGTATCAGGTTCGCTTTATAAATGATGATATCCGCGGCCTGAAGGACGGGGTACCCGAGGAACCCGTAGGTATGCAGATCTCTCGTCGCCTGTTCTCTCAGTTGCTCTTTGTATGTGGGATTCCGCTCGAGCCAGGGAAGGGGTGTTATCATTGAGAGCAAGAGGTTCAGCTCCGCGTGCTCTTTTACAGCCGACTGCACAAAAACAGTCGATTTGTCAGGATCGATCCCGCAGGCAAGCCAATCAACGACCATTTCCCGAATATTTTCCGCTATTTCCTCGGTTGAGTCGTAATCGGTCGTGAGTGAGTGCCAGTCGGCAACGAAGTAAAAACAGTCCGTATCGTCCCTTTCCTGGAGATCGATCCAGTTGACAATAGCACCGAAATAGTTCCCCAGGTGGAGCCTCCCTGTGGGTCTCATGCCGGAGAGGACGATCTTTTTTCTCAATGAAAAGCCTCCTGCACCTTAATATCCCAAAAACAGAGCGCTCAGAATGTGTATTCCCGTGCCGAGAAATCGGGTCATTATACCAAATGGGTTTAAAAAGAGCAGTCCAATTAAGATGAACATTCCGTACCGCTCAATCCTGGCAAAGGAGCTTGCCATGTCGTCGGGGAGAATTCCCGTCAATATCCTTCCCCCGTCGAGGGGAGGAATCGGGATCAAATTGAAGAGCGCGAGAAGAACGTTGAATTGTGTCGAGACGAGGAGCATCATGATCAGGGGTACGATAAACACCTGTCCCCCACTTCGGGGGACGGCGTAAATCCCCTCTCTTATAACCGTTGCAACGCTCTCCGGTGATATAAGGTTGATCAACCGGAAGGCGATACCGGAGAAAAATGCCAGAAGCAGGTTCGTCCCCGGACCGGCTGCGGAAACATACACCATACCCCTCCGGGGATCTCTCAGGTTCATCATGTTGACGGGCACCGGTTTCGCATAGCCGAAGAGAACGGGGGATTTCGATAGGATGAGAAGCAGTGGGAGAAGGATGGTCCCGAAGAGATCAACGTGTTTCAGGGGATTCAGGTTGAGTCTTCCGTGTTGCCTGGCAGTGGGGTCCCCGAGCTTGTCCGCCACGTATCCGTGAGCAACCTCGTGAAAGGAAATTGCGAACAAGAGGGGTATCGCATAAACTGCTATCCTCCGTATTATCTCTTCCAAAATTACGCCATCTCCTTTGTGGAAATATCATCAAGATACCGCTTCTTTATGTACTCGATTTCCTGTTCCCACGTGCTCAACGCTCCCGAGAGCTTCTTCTCGTGAACATCATCAAATATCTTCTTGAACCGGGGGCCTGGTTTTAAGCCGAGGGCAATCAGATCGTTGCCGCTCACGGAAACCTTCACATTTTTCAATTTGGTGAAGTACATTGATATGTAGCGCCTGATATCCTCGCTCTTTGCTTTGGCCATTATGTAAAGGATTGTTTCAATTGGCAGCGGGGACAACAGGTCATAGATCAGTTTTTTCGATATCACCCTGGTAGTCAACAGTCTGTAGATTACTTTTTCCGCCTCCTCTTTGGTTATGCGCAAAAATTCCAGAACCCTTTTTCTGATCCCCATTGACCGGGCAAGATTCATCGCCTCATCTCTCACGAGGGGGTCGAAGAGAACGAGCAGATAGCATATCCATGTTTCCTGCTGCTTCTCCAGATACAATAGATTGAACCAGACACAAACTTCCCGCAATTCTCTAAAGAGGGCTATGTGTTCGCGGTCGAACTTAATTTTCCGGTGTATGGCCGGCCCGATTTTGAGTTTTCCCATCTCTTCGATGATCTCCACCACCTTTCCCTCTTGCAGAATAAGTTCCAGATCGGCATATATCCTGGTTTTCGGCAGTTTCTCCAGAAGGCCGAGCTTTACAGCATTCTTTATGAGAAGGAGCGTCTGTTTACCCACCTGGAAGGAAAACCTCTTTTCAAACCTTATTGCCCGAAGGATTCTCGTTGGATCCTCAACGAAACTGAGATTGTGCAAAACCCTCACGATCCCATCCTTGAGGTCCCGCTGTCCCCCGAAGAAGTCGATTACCTCTCCAAAATGAGATGAGTTGAGGCATATGGCAAGAGAGTTGATGGTAAAGTCTCTTCTGTAGAGGTCTTGTTTTATCGAGCTATATTCCACAACAGGGAGAGATGCTGGCTCCTGGTAATACTCCACCCTGGCCGTGGCCAAATCGATTTTAAAACCGTCGGGGAAAATCACAACGGCCGTCCCGAACTTCGTATGGCTCCTGACCCGGCAGGGGATCTCCTCAGAAAGTTTCTGTGAAAACGCTATCGCATCACCCTCGATGACGATGTCCACGTCAAAAGTATCCTCCCGAAGGAGGAGATCTCTGACGAAACCTCCGACGACAAATGCCTTCATACCTGCGTTTTCTGCTGTGTGGCCAATTTTTTCGAGGAGCGTATAGACCCTTCCAGGAAGCCTCTCCCTCATGAGATTCGTAATGATCTTCTTCCTGGAGTAGTACCTCTCCGTATCCTTTTCCTTTTCCACGATGCTCACTTCTCTGATGTCGTGGAGGTACCTAATAAGGTCGGTCCGCGTTATGACACCCTCAATAGCTCCATCTTTGACGACCGGGAGGAGTCGTTGATTCGTCCCGATTATGATGTCCTGGACCCTGTCTATACCCTCGTTATGTGAAACCTTCTCAAAATCGGTTAGCATGTAATCTGCCACATTGAGAGTTTCGAGATGGTGGTAAAGGGCCTTCTCTACGATCTGCCTCGTTATGATCCCCACGATCTTTCCCCCCTTTATAACCGGCATAGCGTTGATATTAAACATCGTCAAAACGTTGTGCGCATCTTCAAGGGGGGTCTTGTGCTCAATCGTTTTTACCGGCGAAACCATTATGTCTGCAGCCGTCTTGCGCGGGATGATTTTCTCAGAAAGCAGCGAAACGATCTTTTCCTGAACCTGGATCGACGTCAACTCCTTAACGGTGGCTGAGGCAGCATACCAGTGCCCTCCCCCGCCAAACTCCCTCATGACTGCCCCGGCGTCCACGTCGCTGCGCCTGCTTCTCGAAATGATGAGAACCCTGTCTCCCATCTGGCAGATAGCGAAAAGAACGGTTATGCTCTGGATATCTCTCAATTTGTGCACTACCACCGCCATATCCTTGACGTAAAATTCCCTTTTTGCCTCTGTGATCACCACATCGACTCCATTTATCGTGAGTACCCTCGAGGAGTTGATGAGGTCGTACAGGAGGTAAACCTGTTCCGCTGTGAGATCCCTGCTGAGAATATCTCTCACTATAGCAAGGTTAGCGCCCTTTTCGAGAAGGTAGGTTGCTGCTCTGAAATCTTCGACTGTCGTTGACGCATAGCTCAAAAACCCTGTATCTTCATATATACCGAGCATCATCACCGTTGCTTCGTCTGGTGTGATATCCATGCCCCTCTCCCTGAGGATCTCCGTCAAAATCGTCGCGGTGGCGCCCACCGGTTTGATGATTTCCATGTCGGCCTGAATATCAGATTCTTCCTCGGGATGGTGATCGTATATGTGAACCTCAACCCCTTCCTTAAAGACGATATCTTTGAAAATCCCGATTCTCGAAGAGTTTCTTATATCGACGAGAATGACCTTCGTGACATCGTCGAGGACTATGTCCTTCGCGTTTTTCATCTTGAAGGCGTATATAGCCGATTTTAAGAGAAAATCATTTACCGATTCCTCTTTCGCCCCCGGCAGAACGATATAAGCGTCAGGATACATTTTGCTCACGGCGAGCATGGATGCGATCGTATCGAAATCGGAGTTTACGTGAGAAGTGATGATCTCCATGAACTGCTATCCCCTCGGGTGGAATTTCTCATGAATCTTCTTCAGTTCCCTCACATTCAAATGCGTGTAAATCTGCGTTGTAGATATATCAGCATGGCCGAGCAAGACCTGGACCGTCCTCAAATCTGCCCCGTAGGTCAACAGGTGGGTGGCAAAGGAATGCCGCAAAATATGGGGGGTTATGCTCTTCTCAATGCCCGCAAGCGTAGAATAGTATCGAATTCTTTTCCACACCCACTGGCGGGAAATCTTCCTGCCAAACCTGTTGAGAAAGAGGAATTGTTCGCCCCCTCCTCTTGCCAGTACCGGCCTTACAAGGGCCAGGTAATCCTCGAGGGCACTTCTGGCAGGTTCCCCGAAAGGTACCACTCTCTCTTTCTTTCTCTTCCCGTAGAGAATGAGATAGGACCCGTTGAGATTGATGTCGCCAGGCTTGAGGTGCAACACCTCAGATATGCGCCCGCCCGTAGCATAGAGAAGTTCGAGGATGGCCCGGTCCCTTTTTCCCCAGATTGTCCCAACATCGGGAGTTTCGATAAGAACCTCCACCTCCTTTACCGTTAAGAATTCGGGCAATTTCACACCGCTTCTGGGCGATTCTGCCAGTTCGAAGGGATTTAACCCTATTCTTCTCTTTTCCACGAGAAACCGGTACATCCCCCGGAGGGAAGAGATGGACCGCTGGATGGAGCTCGTCTTGCGACCTGCCTCTCTTAAAAAAGCGAAGTATCCGTACAGATCGGAAAGCTCTGCCGAAAAGTATTCCTTGCCGACTTTATCGAGAAATTCACCGAATCTCAGTATATCGCTGAGATATGCTTCTACCGTACTTTCTTCCAGGCCCCGCTCAATCTTCAGGTAATCAATAAAATCCGCGGCGATTTTTTCCAGATCTTCTCCACTTTGCATTCCTGTCACCCCATCAAACACCTTCCTCTATCGCCTCGTATATGGCATCGCGCAATTCCTCGACTTTTTCCGCATCATCTATTTTCTTTGATGGTGGCTCGAAAATGTAAAAAACGTCGGCTACCTGATCCGCTTTGGTCGAAATCTTGGAGAGGTAAATTTCGTAACCGAGGGAAGAAATCGTTTTGGTAATGTCATAGAGAAGTCCGACCCGGTCATACGTGAAGATATCCACGATGGTAAAGTTCCTCGAAGTCTCATTGTCAATCTGGACTCTCGTTGGTCTGTACTTTACTATTTTACCATCTCTTGCTCTCTCAGTCCCCCTGGTTGCCATAAGAGCTTCCACATCAAGATCTCCCCTGATCACCGATATCAAATCCCCGGTTAATTTCTCCACTTTGTTTGCATCCCGAAAGGCTCCTCCCAGGTAATTTATCTGAAACGAATCGAGCGCCACATCTCCTTTTGAGGTGGTAACGTTCGCCCCGAGGATGTTCACGTTGTGAGCGGCAATGACACCCGTTATTTTTGAAAAAAGCCCATGTGAGTCCCGGCAAACAACGGTGATTTCCGAATACCTTTTGTCGAGATAATTCTTCACATCGATCAATGGCTCCCCCTCATATGAAACGAAGAGGTTGTAGTGCTCATAGAATCGTTCTTCGGGAGTGGAGAGGAAATACCTATCCGGCAGGTTCTGCAGGAAATGTTCGACCCTTTCTTCATCGAATTCATCGAGCATACCCCTGATATTATCCATTCTCGCGCTGAGAAATTCATGGAAGGGGCTGAGCTTGAACTCGCCCTGCTCGAGGATATTCTTTCCCTTCTCGTAGAGTTCCCGGATCAGCATCGATCGCCACTGGTTCCAGGAGTCTTCACTAACGGACTTGAGGTCACAATAGGTAAGAAGATATAACATCTCAAGGCGATTGACCGATCCCACCTTCATGGCAAAGTTATGAATCATCTCGATATCGTGCATATCCCTGCGCTGTGATATGTTTGCCATCTCAAGGTGATTCCTCACGAGAAATTTGTAGTCCTCAATTTCCTCATTCCCCATCCCGAATCTCTTCAGTATGCCTTCGCCCAGAGATTCGCCTATCTTGCTGTGCCCATGTCCCAACCCCTTACCTATGTCGTGAAACAGAACGGATAGGAGAAAAAGAGGCTTTTTCTTGATTTTCGA